>Ga0193751_1000785_pt1 | contig 22444 bp, 24 predicted proteins | sample L1c2metaG_FD_143050 | JGI IMG/M metagenome (GOLD analysis project Ga0193751, IMG submission 143050) | Soil microbial communities from a riparian zone of the East river system, Colorado, United States - L1c2 | ecosystem: Environmental > Terrestrial > Soil > Riparian zone | place: USA: East River... | reverse complement strand
ATCTACATCGCGCCGTCGCAGTTCGAGGCGATGTTCGTCTCGCTCGCCCACACGGGCGAAGACATCGACAGGACGATCGCGGCGTGTGGGACGAGATAGCCGACGGCGCCGCCGACGAGAGCGCGCTGTGGCGTAACTCTTTGCGCCCCATTGACGAGCGAAGGCTCGTCTCGGTGTTCTCGCCGCTCGCCGAGCCCCGGTTCGCCGTCGGGCTGGAGACGATCTACGAGGGCTACCTCGCGCACTACGGGACGCCGCGCCTGTTCGCCCCTTCCGATCCCGACCTCGCGCTGCTGCTCGGCGACTATCTCTATGCCCACGGGCTCGTGCGCATCGCCGCATTCGGGGAGACCGACGCCGTGTCCGACCTGTCCGAGCTCATCTCGCTCTGCAGCCAGCTCCGCGCCGAGGACGCCGACGGCGACGGCGCGCTCTGGGCCGCGAGCGCCGCGCTCCTCGGGACCGGCCCGCGGCTCGACGACGCCCGCGGGGCTCTGCGTCTCCGTGGCGACCCCGCCCCCCTCGAGGCTGCGGCGCGCGCGGCCGCCGGCGACACGGCGGTCGACGAAGCACTCGCCGCGCACCTCCTACTTCGGTAGATTCCGCCCGTGCTCGCGCAGCTGCCACTGCTCGCCGTCGAGACGGCCGCCGAGGAGGGCAAGAAGACCGTCCTCGTCATGCTCGCCGTCGGCCTCCTTTTCGTCGCGGTGATCGCACTCGGTGAGTTGACGCACTGGCTGCGTCACCGCCGCTAGTGGTCAAGGACTTGCGCGAGTGGATCGCGCTGCTCGAGCGCGAGGGCGAGCTCGTCCGCGTTGCGGCCGAGGTCGATCCCGATCTCGAGATCACGGAGATCGTCGACCGCACCGTGAAGGCCGGCGGGCCGGCGCTTCTGTTCGAGCATCCGAAGGGCGCGCGGCATCCGCTGTTGATCAACCAGTTTGGGACCGAGCGCCGCATGTGTCTCGCGTTCGGGGTTGAGCGCCTCGACGACGTCGCGCGCAAGGTCGCCGACGTCCTCGAGATGCAGCCGCCGACGGGACTGATCGAGAAGGTCCGCGGTCTGCAGAAGCTCAAGTCGATCGCCGACTCGCTGCCGCGCACGGTGCGCAAGGGCGCGTGTCAGGAGATTGTGCTGCGCGGTGACGAAGTCGACCTCGGCCGTCTTCCCATTCAACGCTGCTGGCCTGGCGACCCGGCGCCGTTCATCACCCTGCCCGCCGTCATCACGCGCGACCCGCGCGACGGCATTCGCAACGTCGGCATGTACCGCATGCAGGTGATCGACCGCGCCACGACCTTCATGCACTGGCAGATCCACAAGGACGGGCGCGCCGACTGGCTCGCGACCGAGGGCCGCATCCCGGTCGCCGTCGCGCTCGGCCTCGATCCGATCGCGGCGTACTCGGCGAGCGCGCCGCTGCCGAAGAGTGTCGACGAGCTGATGCTCGCCGGCTTCCTCCGCGGCAAGCCGGTCGAGCTCGTTCGCGGCGTCACCGTCGATCTCGAGGTTCCGGCGAGCGCGGAGATCGTGCTCGAGGGCTACATCGCGAAGGACGAGCTGGGGGAAGAGGGGCCGTTCGGCGACCACACCGGCTACTACACGGCGGCGGAGCCGTTCCCTGTGTTCCATATCACCGCGATGACGATGCGGCGCGACGCGATCTATCCGTCCATCGTCGTCGGCAAGCCGCCGCAGGAGGACGCGTGGCTCGGGAAGGCGACGGAACGCATCTTCCTGCCTGCGGTGCGCACGACCGTGCCGGAGATCGTCGACTACGACCTGCCCGTCGCCGGCGCCTTCCACAACTGTTGCATCGTCTCGATCAAAAAGTCGTATCCGGGCCAGGCGCAGAAGGTGATGCATGCGCTGTGGGGCCTCGGCATGCTGAGCCTGACGAAATGCATCGTCGTCGTCGACGCCGAGGTAAACGTGCACGACTACGCCGAGGTGCTCTTCTATGCGGGCGCGAACGTCGATCCCGCGCGTGACGTCATCCTCAGCGAGGGCCCGACCGACCATCTCGACCACGCTCCCGCGCGCCAGTTCGTGAGCGGCAAGCTCGGCATCGACGCGACCGCCAAGCTCCCCGAGGAGGGGGCGCGCCCGTGGCCCGAGGAGATCGAGATGACGCCGGAGATCAAGGCCCTCGTCGACCGGCGGTGGGCGGAGTACGGGTTCGCCGCGCAAAGGACACCCCGATCAGGTTGAATCAGGGCCGGATGCGCGAGGAGGGGATGACACCGGGGCCGCCCGAGCACGGCCTGTCGCCCACCATCTGGCCGCTCGGCTTCGCCGTCGGCATCGCCGTCGCCCTCGTCGGGCTGGTCGTCGACCCGACCGTCATCGCCTCGATCGGCGCCGTGATCGCGATCGTGTTCGGCTTCCTGTGGGCGCGCGACGCGACTTCGGAGATGCGTCGCGCCGCACCGACCGTCACCGCCGAGGTGCGGGAGGCGACGCCGGCGGAGGCCGCTGCTATGCCGGAAGCAAAGCCGGCTCCTGAGAAGATGCAGCGCAGCCGCTTCCTCGAAGGGGCGACGCTCGGCCTTGGCGGCATCATCGGCGGCGTCGTGACGCTTCCCGTCGCGGGCTTCGCGCTTCTTCCGTCGTTCCTCGGCCAGAAGGGCCACAAGGTGGACATGGGCCCGGTCGACGCCTACCCGATCGGGAAGTGGTTCATCTCGACGTTCACCGTCGACCCCTCGGAGGGAGAGGTGTCGCGACGCACCGCGTTCGTGCGCAACAACGGCGCCGTCGGCAACAACGTTCCGAGCTTCACGATCATCTCGAACCGCTGCGCGCACCTCGGCTGCCCGGTGCAGGCGAACGGCCCGACCGGCGCGATCCTCGGCGAGAAGAATGTGACTGAGCACACCGTCAACGGTGCGATCCTCCTGCGCCCGGTCGTGCCGGCCGGTTTCGGCTGCCCGTGCCACGGTGGCCAGTACGACACCGAGGGCAATCGCACCGCCGGCCCGCCTGTGCGCGCGCTCGACCGCTACTCGTTCGAGATCGACAACGGCCACCTCGTGCTGCTGAGCACGTTCTCCGTGTCCCATGTCGTCGGCACCGGCGCTCAGGCGAAGATCTACAAGTACAAGCTGTCCGGTCCGGGGCAACACGTCGACGGTCCGGAACAGTGGTTCTATCCCCTCCAGCCTCCGCACCACTGATGGCGATCCGTCGCGAACCAAGTCGCGCCCAGGTCCGCCGTGAGCAGATGCTCGCCGCGGCGACGTATCCGCTCGACTGGCTCGAGGAGCGTTCGGGCCTCGTCGGCGGCGTGAAGTACTTCCTCTTCCGCAAGGTCCCGTCCGACACGAACTGGATGCAGACGCTGGGCTCGGCGACGCTGACGGCGTTCCTCGTCCAGGCGGTCACGGGCGTGATCCTCGCGATGTATTACAAGCCGTCGCCGCACGACGCGTACTCGTCGATCCAGAACATCACCGACCACCTGACGATGGGCTGGCTCGTCCGCGGCATGCACAAGTGGGGCGCGAGCGTCTTCATCATCCTCATGTTCCTGCATATGGGGCGCGTGTTCCTGTTCGGCGCGTACAAGTACCCGCGCGAGCTGAACTGGATCATCGGCGTGCTGCTGCTCGTGCTCGGGCTGACGGCGGGCTTCACCGGCTATCTCCTCCCGTGGGATCAGACCGCGTACTGGGCGAGCGTCGTCGGCATCAACCTGAACGGGACGGCGCCGTTCCTCGGCCCATGGCTCGCGCAATTCCTGCGGTCCGGCCAGGAGATCAACGGCAACACGTTGTCGCTGTTCTACTCGCTGCACATGCTTGTCATCCCGGCCGGGATCATCTCGCTCATCACGCTGCACCTGTACCTCGTCATCCGGCTCGGCGTGACCTCGCCGCCGTGGTCGCGCGAAGCCGCCGGCCGTGACGTTGTCGAGGAGCAGTCGACGGTGCGCACTGGCTTGACGCGTCCTGCGCCGCACGGCGGCGCCTCGGGAGGCAGTGACTGATGGCGGAAGAGAAGCCGAGCGGCCTCGACGGGCGCCGGGCGGGATTCGCGCGCTACAAGAAGGACGTCAAGGAGCGCGGGAAGTCGTTCTTCCCGTACGCGATGTTCCACGACACGGTGATGAGCCTCATCGTCGTCTCCGTGATTGTGGGCCTCGCCGTCATCTGGAAGTGGACGTCGTACGGGCCGCACCACGACGGCCTGCACAAGGGCCTCATCGGGCCGGAGTATGCGCCCCCGGCCGACCCGGGCACGGTGAGCTTCGTCCCACGGCCGGACTGGTACTTCTACTTCCTCTTCTATCTCCTGCGCATCTTCAAGTGGCCGGAGACGGTGTTCCTCGGGACGATCGGCGTCCCGACGATCGCGCTCATCCTGCTGCTCGCGCTGCCGTTCATGGACCTGCGCCGCGAGCGGCGTCCGTCGCGGCGCCCGGTGGCGATGGTCGCCGCCGTGCTGACGATCTTCTCCATGGGCATCCTCACGTGGAAGGGCGCGACTGCGAAGGAGGCGCTCGCCTCCGAGGTGATCGCGGACGTTCCGTCGTGGGTAACGCAGGAGAAGCTGCCCGCGGCCGCGCTACCGGGGGCGAAGCTGTTCGCGACGGCGGGCTGTACGGCCTGTCACACGTATCTCGGCACCGGTTCGTCGAACCTCGGCGCCCCGGATCTGACCGCGATCGGCACGCGCAACCTCGGTATCAGCTTCCAGATCAGGCACCTCCAGTGCCCCTCCTGTGTGACCCCGGGCTCGCCCATGCCGAAGTTCGCCTCTCTCGGCACGGCGAGGCTGCACGAGCTCGCCGTCTTCCTCGAATCCTCCAAGGGCAAGCGCTAGCAGCGACAATCCTGGGGAATGCACGTATTCCTCGGGATCACGGGCGCTTCGGGCGCTCCGTACGCTGCTCGGCTGCTCGAGGCGCTCTCCGCCGCTGACTGCGAGATCGGCGTCTGCGCGTCCAGCGCGGGCGTCGAGGTGCTCGCCACCGAGCTGTACGGCAACGCGAAGCTCTCGCGGGACGAGACGCTCGCCCGCCTCCTCGAGCACGCGCCGCGGGCGACGCTGTACGACCCCAACGACTGGAAGGCGCCGTACGCGTCCGGCTCGGCGAAGGTCGACGCCTACGTCATCTGCCCCTGCTCGATGGGCACGCTCGGGACGATCGCCTCCGGCGCCATGCAGAACGTCATTCACCGCGCTGCGTCGGTGGCGATCAAGGAGGAGCGCCGCCTCGTCCTCATGCCGCGCGAGACGCCGCTGTCGGCCATCCACCTGCGCAACATGCTCACGCTGCGCGAGGCCGGTGCGACCATTCTCTTCCTCGCGCCGGGCTTCTACCACGGTGCGGAGACGGTGGACGACCTCGTCGACTTCATCGTCGCGCGCGCGCTCGACCAGCTCGGGCTCGAGAACGTCGCCGCGAAGCGGTGGGGCCAGTAGTGGTCGAAACCGGGCGGCTGCCGGCTGAAGGCGTGCAGCGCATGTTCGACCGCATCGCGCCGGTGTACGACGCGATGAACCGCGTCATGACGGTCGGGCTCGACCGGCGCTGGCGGCGGATCACCGTCGATCAGGTCGTGCGCAAGGGCGACCGTGTCCTCGATGCCTGCTGCGGCACGGGCGACCTCGCCATCGCCGCGCGGGCGCGTGGCGCGGATGTCGTCGGCCTCGACTTCTCCGAGGCCATGCTCGAGCGCGCGCGCTCGAAGTCCCGCGAGATCGAGTGGGTGCGCGGAGACGTCCTCGCGCTGCCGTTCGACGACGCGTCCTTCGACGCGGTCACCGTCGGCTTCGGCGTTCGCAACGTCGACGACCTCGACGCCGGATTGCGCGAGCTCCGCCGCGTGCTGCGGCCTGGCGGGCGCGTCGGCATCCTCGAGATTACGCGCCCGCGCGGTGCGCTCGCGCCTTTCTACCGCCTGTGGTTCGACAGCGTCGTCCCGGCGCTTGGGCGCGTGCTGCCCGGCGGCGCGGCCTACACGTACCTGCCGGCGAGCGTGCGCCGCTTTCCCGGGCCGGAGGAGCTCGCCGCGCTGCTCGAGGCTGCGGGCTTCTCAGCGGTGCGGTTCCGCCTCTTCGCGGGGGGTATCGTCGCCCTCCACGTGGCGGAGGCCGGTCAGTGACGAGCCTGGCGGAGATCCGGGAGGCTCCGGGCCTCGAGTCGTACCTCGACGCGATCGAGGAGCGGTTGGCGCGCACGGTCGCGTCGCATCCCGGCCTCGTGGCCGCCGTTGGAAACGAGGCGCTCGCCGCCGGGGGCAAGCGGCTGCGGCCGCTGCTCGTCTTCCTGTCCACGCCCTCGAACGAGGAGCCGTCGATCGCGGCCGGCGTCGCCGTCGAGCTCGTGCACATGGCGACGCTCGTCCACGACGACCTCATCGACCGCGCGCACTTCCGGCGCGGGAAGGCGGCGGCGTGGTCCGTGTACGGGCCTGAAGCCGCGCGCGCCACCGGTGACTACCTGTTCGCGCGCGCGTTCGCCGAGCTGACCGCGACGGGCGATGCGGACGCCGTCGAGGTCCTCGCCGACGCGACGCTGTGCCTCGCCCGCGGCGAGGCGCTGCAGCGCACGCAAACGCATGACCCGGCCACGACTGTGGACGCATATCTCGAGCGCTGCGCCCTCAAGACCGGGAAGCTGTTCGAAGCGGCGTGCCGGCTGGGCGGCGGCCCGGGCACGTACGGTCTCGCGCTCGGCGTCGCCTTCCAGATCGTCGACGACCTGCTCGACTGCGCGGGGACGACGATCGAGACAGGGAAGATCGCCGGCACTGACCTGCGCGACGGCACTCCGACGCTGCCGCTGCTGCTCGCCGCGCGGCAGGACGAGGTCGTGCGCGACGCGCTCGCGGGCGGGCCGCTCGACGGCGCGCTCGTGCGGGTTGCCGCGAGCGGCGCTCTCGAACAATCGCGGGAGGTCGCCCTCGACTACGCTAGGCGCGCCCGCGCGTGCCTCAACGGCCAGCTTCATCGCGACGAGCTCGAGTCGCTGACGCACGCGGTTGTCGACCGAGAGAGGTAGGCACCTTGGCAGTCCTCGACATGCTGGAGACCTTCGCCCCCATCCGGGAGAAGATCGCGACCGGCGAGCGGCTCGATTTCGAGGACGGCGTGACGCTGATGGAGTCGGACGACCTTCTCGCGGTCGGCGAGCTCGCCGATCTGGCGCGCCGGCAGCGAGGCGGCGGCGACGAGGTCTTCTTCATCCAGAACCTGTACCTCAACCAGACGAACGTCTGCCGCGTGAAGTGCAAGTTCTGCGCGTTCGCGAAGACCCAGAAGCAGGAGGACGCCTACACGCTCACAGCTGACGAGCTCGCCGCCGACGCGGTCGCGATGTACGAGCACGCGAAGTTCACCGAGATCCACTGCGTCAACGGCGAGAACCCGCACGTCGACCTCGAGTTCTACGCCGACGTGCTGCGCAAGCTCAAGGCCGCGCTGCCCGAGGTGCACCTGAAGTTCTACACGGCCTCCGAGATCCACCACATGTCGAAGCTCGAGGGCTGCAGTCACGAAGAGGTGCTGCGCGTGCTCAAGGACGCAGGGCTCGGGTCGCTGCCGGGTGGCGGCGCCGAGATCTTCGCCGACCGCGTCCGGAAGCTGATCGCGCCCGGCAAGGAGCACCCCGACGAGTGGTTCGACGTGCACGACCACGCGCACCGGATGGGGATCCCGACGCACTGCACGCTGCTCTACGGCCACGTCGAGACGTACGAGGAGCGCGTCGACCATCTGCTGCGGCTGCGCGCGCAGCAGGATGAGACGGGTGGCTTCCTCGCGTTCATCCCGCTCGCATTTCATCCGGAGAACACGGTCTTCGAGCGGCGCGGCTTCAAGTTCACGACCGGCGCCGACGACCTGAAGATGATCGCGGTGTCGAGGCTGCTGCTCGACAACATCCCGAACGTGAAGGCCTACTGGATCATGATGGGCATGCCGATGGCGCAGGTCGCGCTGCACTTCGGCGCGAACGACGTGCAGGGCACGGTCGTGCGCGAGCAGATCTTCCAGGCCGCCGGCGCGACGAGCGGCACCGAGCAGAAGGTCGACGAGCTCGTGCGCTTCGTCAAGGAAGCCGGTCGCACTCCCGTTCAGCGGGACACGCTCTATAGCGAACTGCGCCGATGGTGAAGCTCGGCCGCATCTCGTACGTGAACATGGCGCCCGTCTTCTACCGGGTCGAGACCGAGGTGGAAGAGGTGCTCGGCGTTCCGACCGAGCTGAACCGGCTGCTGATCGACGGTGGGCTCGACACGGCGCCCATCTCGTCGATCGAGTACGCGCGCCACGCGGACAAGCTTCGGCTTCTGCCCCGCCTCTGCGTCGCGTCGGAAGGCGCGGTCGAGTCGATCCAGCTCGTATCGAAGAAGCCACTCGAGCAGGTGCGCGTCGTCGCGATCACGCCCGAGTCGGCGACGTCGGTCGTGCTGACGAAGGTGCTGCTCCCCGAGGCCGAGCACGTGCCGCTCGGCGAGGACGCGGACGCGACGCTCCTCATCGGCGACGCGGCGCTGAAGTCGGCGTTCGAGGACCCGACGCCGCATTTCGACCTCGGGCGACTGTGGCTCGAGCGCACCGGACTGCCGATGGTTTTCGCCGTCTGGGCCTGCCCGGAGCCGCTTGCGGACGGCCTCGCGGAGCTCGAGGACGCGCTCGTCGCGTCCGTCCGGCGGGCCCGCGCGGAGCCCGAGCAGCTCGCGTTCGAGGCGTCGGAACGCTACGGCTATCCGGCCGGGTTCCTCGCCCGCTACTTCGAGAAGCTCCGCTATCGCTTCGGGCCGCGCGAGCGCGCCGGCCTGTACACGTTCCTCGAGCTGGCACGGGACGCCGGCGAGCTCGACGTCGTCCCCGAGCTGCGCTTCGTGCAGACGACCGGCGCTGCGGTCGCGTGAACGCGATCCTCGAGAAGGCCGCCGAAGGCGAGCGCATCACCGACGAAGAGGCGGTCGCGCTGCTCCGCTCGCGCGATCTCGTCGCCGTCGGCCGCGTCGCGAACGAGGTGCGCAACCGCAAGCACGATCCCGAGCGGGTCACATTCATCATCGACCGGAACCTCAACTACACGAACGTCTGTTACACGGACTGCGACTTCTGCGCCTTCTACCGCCGCCCGGGCGACGTGCGTGAGGGCTATCTCCTGCCGAAGCCGATCATCTTCAAGAAGATCGAGGAGACGCTCGCGCTCGGCGGCACCGGCCTCCTGATGCAGGGCGGTCATCACCCCGATCTCGGCATCGACTACTACGAGGATCTCTTCAGCTCGATCAAGGCGAAGTACAAGATCCACCTGCACGCGCTGTCGCCGTCGGAGGTGCAGCACATCGCGCGCCGCTCGAAGCTGACGATCCCGGAGACGCTGACGCGACTGCGCGACGCCGGGCTCGACTCGATTCCCGGCGGCGGCGCGGAGATCCTGGTCGAACGCGTGCGCAAGATCATCGCGCCCAAGAAGACCAAGACGAACGAGTGGCTCGGCGTCATGCGTGAGGCGCATCACCTCGGCATCTCGACGACGGCGACGATGATGTATGGCCACGTCGAGACGATCGAGGAGCGCGTCGAGCACATGCGCCGGATCCGCGAGCTCCAGGACGAGACGGGCGGCTTCCGCGCGTTCTTCTCGTGGACGTTCCAGGACGACGGCAATCGCCTCGGCGACAAGGTGCCCCCGGAAACAAGGCCGACGTCGTTCGACTACCTGCTCACGCAGGCCGTCTCACGCATCTACCTCGACAACGTGCCGCACATTGGCTCGTCGTGGGTGACGCAGGGAAAGAAGATCGGCCAGGTCGCGCTCCAGTTCGGCGCCGACGATCTCGGCTCCGTGATGATCGAGGAGAACGTCGTTTCCGCAGCCGGCACGACGTACCGCACGACGGCGGACGAGTTCGTGCACCTGATCAGGTCGCTCGGCAAGACCCCGGTGCAGCGCGACACGCTGTACCGCGACGTTCGCGTCTGGAACTAACGCCCGCTACCCTGCGACGGGGTCGTGCTTCGCAAGCTGCTCATCCTCGTCGCCGTCGCGGGCACGCTCGCGGTGCCCGCCGACGCCGCGCGCCGCGCGGCTGCGCAGCAGATCGTCTCGCAGCGGCTACTCATGCCGGGGGTGACCTACCAGCGCCAGGTGCAGTTCACGTCGCGTGGCCCGGTCGTCCTCGACGTCGTGACCGCGCCGAAGCCGGACGGGTCGCTCTACACCCTCGGCCCGGCCCTCGCGCACGGCGTCCTCTTCGGGACGGAGCCGCTCACCGGGATCGAGAAGGACGCGAGCGGCGCCGCGACCGTCGTCGGCGTGAACGGAGATTTCTTCACCGGCAGCGGCCCGCCGACTGGAATCGTCATGCGCAGCGGCGCACTCGACGCCGCCCCGATCTCCTCGCGCTCGAGCCTCGTCATCGCTCCCGATGGCACGCTCACAGTCGCACCGGTCGCGTTCGACGGAACCTGGCGCGGCACGGGCCAACGCCGCCAGCTCGACCTGAACGACAAGCCGGTCTCCGGGCACACGACGCTGTACACGTCGGCGTGGGGTGCAAAGACACCGCCCGAGGACGGCGTCGTCGAGGATGTCATCGGCTCGCTTCCGCCGCTGCAGCCGAATGCCGTCGCGAGCGGCGTCGTCACGGAGCAGGACGGAGCCGGTGGCATTCCGATCCCACCCGGCGGCGCGGTCCTCGTGGCGCGCGGCGCGCAGGCGCAGTACCTGAGCGCCGAGGCGCCGCTCGGCCAGACCGTGGAGATACGGCCGACGTTGACGCCCAACCTGAACGGCAAGCTCGCGGCCATCGGCGGCGGCCCGCTCCTCGTCTCGGGCGGCAAGGCGGTGTTTCGCGCCAACGAGGCCTTCGACGACTCGGTGCTCAACGTGCGCGGGGCGCGCAGCGCTGTCGGCCAGCTCCCGGACGGCCGCATCCTCCTCGTCACCGCCGAGGGCGGCGGCTCGGCGTATAGCGCCGGAATGACGAACTACGAGCTCGCCACGGCGATGGTCCGCCTCGGCGCCGTAACCGCGATGGGGCTCGGCAGCGGGACGCCCGCGAACATGGCCTTCGACGGCACGCTGCTCACGCGTCCGGCCACGAACACGGAGCCGCCGATCGGGGACGCGCTCCTGCTCTCGTACACCGGCGTGTACGCGGCGCCGCCGTCCTCGGACGTCCTCTCGCCGAACGGTGACGGCGTCGACGACACCGAGACGTTCTCGTACAAGCTCATCGCTCCGTCGCAGGTGACGGCGACGCTCACCGGGCCGGGCGGCGCGCTGATCACCCTCGCGCAAGATGCCGAGCAGCCGGGCGTGCACACCGTCACGTGGAACGGCCAGCCGAACACGGAGGGCCAGTGGAAGTTCGTCGTCTCCGGCACGGCCGCCGGCGGCGCTACGACGACGGCAGAGCGCGACGTGTTGCTCGACAACACGGTCGGCGCCCTGCAGGTGTCGCCGCCGAGCGGCCACATTGCAGCGGGCGCGACCGCGGTCACCGCAGCGTTCCAGCTCGCGCACCCCGCGACGGTGTCCGCGACGATCGAGACGCGGACGGGCATCGTCCTCGCGACGCTCGTGAACAAGAGGCTCCAGCCCGGCGCGCAGTCGCTGCCGTGGAACGGGAGGCTGTGGACGGGGTCGCTCGCGTTCACAGGCGCTTACCAGGTTCACGTCGTCGCGACGAACTCGATTGGCACCGTGTCGCTCGTGGCTCCGTTCGTGGCGCGGCGCTAGTACCATCGCGGCGCGTGCTCGCGAGCGTCTCCTCGAGCTTCACCTCGCAGGTTGCCTCACACGGCGTCTACGCCGTCTTCGGGCTGATGGCGATCGACGCCGTCTTTCCCGCGTTCAGCGAGCTCGTGATGCTCTACGCGGGCGCCGTCGGCGCCGGCGTATTCGCATCTGCGCATCACGTGTCCCTCTTCGGCGCGAAGATCGGCTTCGGCGCCGGCGCGTTCGTCGTCATGGCGCTCGCCGGCACCCTCGGGTATCTCGTTGGCTCGATCGTCGGGTGGGGGATCGGCCGGTACGGCGGCCGGCCGCTGCTCGAGCAGCACGGACGCTGGCTACACCTGACGCCCGAGCGCATCGACCGCGCCGAGCACTGGTTCGAGCGCTGGGGCAACGTCGGCGTGCTCGTCGGGCGCCTGACGCCGATCGTCCGGTCGTTTGTCTCCATCCCAGCGGGCTTCCTCGAGATGCCGCTGGGGCCGTACACGGTGCTGACGCTCATCGGCTCGGCGATATGGGCGTTCGCGATCGCAGGCATCGGCTACGCCCTGGGAGCGAGCTACCGCCGCTTCGACCACGGCTTCAAGTACGCGGAATACCTCGTGCTTGCAGGCGTCGTGCTCGCCGCGGCGTATCTTCTCTACCGCTGGGCTACAGTGAGCCGACGCCGTGTCTCAGATACCGCTGATTGACGTCAAGGCGCAATACGGGCCCCTGATTCCGGAGCTCGAAGCGCGTTTCCGCGAGGTCGTCGAGGACGGCCAGTTCATCCGCGGACCGCACTACTGGGCCTTCCAGGAAGAGGCAGCCACGTTCCTCGGCGTCTCGAAGACGATTGGCGTCGCGAACGGCACGGACGCGATCGTGATCCTCCTCGATGCGCTCGAGATCGGCCCCGGCGACGAGGTCGTCTGCCCGGCCTTCACCTTCTACGCGACGGCCGAGTCGATCGCCCGCCGCGGGGCGACGCCCGTGTTCGCCGACATCGACCCTGCGACGTTGAACGTCGACGTCGAGGACGTCGCCGCGAAGATCACGCCGCGCACGCGCGCGATCATGCCGGTGCACCTGTTCGGCCGGCCCGCGCCGATGGACGAGCTCGTCGCGCTCGGTGTGCCGGTGATCGAAGACGCGGCGCAGGCCTTCGGTGCGCCCGGCGTCGCAAAACAGGGAATCGCGTCGACGTACAGCTTCTATCCGACGAAGAACCTCTTCTGCCTCGGCGACGGCGGCCTCGTCGCGTCGAACGACGACGAGCTCGCCGACCGCGTGCAGATGCTCTCGTTCCACGGGTCGCGCGACAAGACGGAGTTCGATTTCGTCGGCTACAACTCCCGCCTCGACGAACTGCAGGCGGGGATGTTGCGCATCTTCCTCGGCCACCTCGACGAGTGGAACCGCTGCCGGCGCGAGGTCGCCGCCCGCTACGCCGAGCTCGGTCTCGGCGAGCTCGTCGAGCTGCCGCGCGACGAGCCTGGCCACATCTACCACCTGTTCGTCTGCCGCTCGCCCGAGCGCGACCGCATTCGCGCCGCGCTCACCGAGGCCGGCATCGCCTCTGCGGTCTACTACACGACGCCGCTCCATCTGCAGCCGGCGCTGCGGTTCCTCGGCAACGAGCCTGGCTCGCTGCCGAACACCGAGCACGCGGCGGAGGAGAACTTCTCCGTTCCGCTTTGGCCGGGCATGCCGGCCGAGGCGCAGGAGCGCGTCGTCGAGGTCGTCCGCTCCGCGGTCGGCGTCGGCGCTCGCGCATGACCGGCCTAGGACGCTCCCGCTTCCTGCAGGTCCTGGCCGATGCGGCGATCGTCGCCGTCTCGTGGTTCCTCGCATTCGAGCTTCGCTTTGACCACGGACTTCCCGTCTATTACGACACGCTGCTGCACCGGACGATCCTGCTCGTCGTCGGCATCAAGGTCTCCGTGTTCCTGCTCTTCGGGTTCCACCGCCGCTGGTGGCGCTACGTCTCGGTGCGCGATATGTGGAGTGCCGCACGCGGCGTCGTCGTCGCCTCGCTCGTCGCCGACGTCACCGTCTACCTCGCATCGCCGGTGCACAACGTCCGCCTGCCGCGCTCGATCGCGGTGACGGACCTGCTCATCACGCTCTCGCTCGTCGCGGGCGCGCGCCTGCTGGCGCGCACGGTGATGGAGCGCCCGCGCTACGGCGTGGTCGCGCGCGGCAAGGAGGTCATCGTCGTCGGCGCGGGCGACGCCGGCCGGCTCATCGTCCAGGAGATGCAGCGTTCGCGCATGCTCGCCTACACGCCGATCGGCTTCATCGACGACGACGCGCGCAAGCGGAACACGCGCATCCTCGGTGTCCGCGTGCTCGGGACGATGGCCGAGCTGCCGCGGCTCGTGCGCGAGTACAAGCCGGATGAGGTGCTCATCGCGATCCCGTCCGCGTCGGGCGAGATGCGCCGGGCCGTCGTCGAGGCGGCGCAGGCCGGAAACGTCCCGGTGAAGACGCTTCCGGGCCTGTACGAGCTCATCTCCGGCGATCTCGACCTCGCAGGCCAGATTCGCCCGGTGCAAGTCGAGGACGTGCTCGGGCGCGAGCAGGTGGAGGTGGACTTCGACCATGTCGCGTCGTATCTCAAGGGCCAGACCGTGCTCGTCACGGGCGCCGGCGGCTCGATCGGCTCCGAGCTCTGCCGCCAGATCGCGCGCGTGGGGCCGACGCGGATCATCCTCGTCGACAACGCGGAGACGGCGCTGTTCGACATCGAGCGCGAGCTCGTGGACGAGCGCGACTTCACCCCTGCAGTGCCGAAGCTCGTCGACGTGCGCGACCGGAAGGCGATGAAGCGCGAAGTGTTCGAGAAGTACAAGCCGACCGTCGTCTTCCACGCAGCCGCGTACAAGCACGTGCCGCTGATGGAGACGCACCCGCTCGAGTCGGTACGCAACAACGTCGTCGGCACGCGCATCATGGCCGAGCTGTCCGCCGAGACCGGCGTCGACCGCTTCGTTCTCATCTCCACCGACAAGGCGGTCAACCCGAAGACGGTCATGGGTCAGTCAAAGGCGCTGTGCGAATGGATCGTCGAGTCCTTCGGCCATCGCCGCGACGTGCCGGGGCGCTTCGTCGCCGTGCGCTTCGGCAACGTGCTCAACTCCTCCGGCTCGGTCATCCCGACCTTCCGCCGGCAGATCGAGCGCGGCGGCCCGGTGACGGTGACGCACCCGGAGATGACGCGCTACTTCATGACCATCCCCGAGGCCGTGTCGCTCGTCGTGCAGGCGGGCGCGATCGGCGGCCGCGGCCAGATCTTCGTGCTCGACATGGGCGAGCCGGTGAAGATCGTCGACCTCGCCACCAACATGGTGCGGCTGTCCGGCCACGATCCTCGTTTGCCCGGAGACACGGACACCGGCCCGCGCGACGTCCGCATCGTCTTCACCGGGTCGCGCCCGGGCGAGAAGATCCACGAGGAGCTGTGGAGCGGCGACGAGTCCGTCGGCGAGACCGAGCACGCGAAGATCAAGCGGCTCTCGCGGCCGCCCGTCGACTCGGCATGGTTCACGCAGCAGCTGCGCGAGCTCGAAGCACTCGCCGAGGACGGCGATACGCTCGAAGTGGTGGCGAAGCTCGGCGCGATCGTGCGCGACCCCGTGCGCGAGTCGCTTCCGTCTACGGGGTCGCCGGCGGCCCTCCGAAGCACCGAAGCGTCACCGCAAACGGCAGACGAATCGTCGCCGTCCGCGTGAACAGCGACAGATAGCGATACCGCAGCCGCACGCCGGTCGTGTAGACGTCGGGCGACGCAGCCGTCGCGCCCGCGCACCGGAGGTCGAACCGGACGACGACGATGGCGTTGTCGCCGGGTGCGAGGCGCAGGCCGCCGAACGGGACGAGCTCGTTTGGGTTGGCGCTTGCGGTCGACGAGGTCGTGGCGAGCAGTTCCGTGGCTCCGAGCCAGGGCGGCGTACCCGGCGTGCTCTTCTCCAGCCCGGTGACGCTCACGGCGAAGCGGCCGCCGTTGTGCAGCGTGAAGGCGGTGTCGAAGGTGCGGCCGCGGCGCAGCGTCGGGAAGAAGACCCGGCGGCCGCCCGATCCCGACACCGGCTGCACGTCCGCGCCGATGCCCGGCCCCGGCGCGTACCCCGTGTCGAGCGCATGCAGCGGCGCGTACGAGCCGAGCCAGAGCCAGAGTCCGAGGGCCGCGACGGCGACGACGACGACGGCGCCCGCCGCGACCGTGAGCGCGCGCCTAGCCAAGGGCCGAGAGAAGCAGGTCGAGCATCAACGCCGGATCGCGCCGGATCCTCTCACCCGCCGCCGCGTCGCGCTTCGCGAGGTCGAGCGCGCGCGGGTCGGTGAGCGGCTTCAACCGGCCCTCGCGGATGAGTGCCTCGTCCACGCCACCCAGCCGGCCGCCGTACGTCGTGTACACCGGCACGTCCAGCGCGGCCGCCTCCCTGTTCATCGTGCCGCCGGCGGAGACGACGACGTCTGCGAGCGCGATGAGGCTCTGCGCGTCCACCGCCTCTTCCGGGAGGATCACCGACGGCAGCGCGAGGCCGCGCACGTACTCCCGCTGCTCCTCCGTGCGCGGGATGACGAAGGCGTGCACGTCCTCGAGCCGCCCGAGGTGCTCGAGCGTCATCGGGAAGAGCGGGTTCGAGTGCCGGTGGTAGAGCGAGACGTCAGGCGGCGGGCGCAGGACGACGAGCACGCGCGCGGGATCGACCTCGAAGCGCTCGAGCAGCGACGCGTCCGGCACGAAGTCGGAGAGGTAGTACTCCTCCTTCAGGCCCGGGTATTGCACGAGCTTCGGCGGGCGGACGCCGTACTTCGTCAGCCGGTCGGGCGGGATCGCCTCCGGGACGACGACCTTCGTCGCCGCGCGGCAACCGAGCTGGTGCTGGAGCGTCGCGAACTCGTAGTCGAACGTGTCCGAGCTCGGGATGGCGAGGCGGCGCGCCGTCAGGCACAGCTCGTGCGACCCGTGCGCGAGCGCGACGTCGAAGTCTCGGCCCTTCGCCCAGTGGTGGAGCGCGCCGAGCCGGCCCGCCATGCGCCGCGCCTTCTGCACTCGGGAGCGCCCGCCGTGCTTGCCGATCACCTCGGCGGTGAGGCCGTGCAGCTCGAGCAGCTGGAGCGTCTGCGCGTAGTCGCGCGCGGTGATCTCCACCTCGTCGCCGCGCTCGCGCAGGATCTTGATCAGCGGCCGGAAGACGAGCACGTGCGCGCTCGCCGTCATGTCGATCCAGACCCTCATACGAGCAGCGCCTCCATGCGCGCGGAGCGCAGGAGCGGCGGCTCCTGCTCGACGTGGTGCTCGTACCAGAGCGTGAACGCGAGCAGGCCCCACAGGAGCCGGCTGTTGTCCTGGCGCCGCGCGATGTGCTCGTCGAGGAGCCGCGTGACCGGCTCCGCGCGGAAGAAGCCCTGCCGCTGGAGCGTGTCCGCCGAGAGCGTCGCGCGCGCGAACGGCTCCAGCTCGCCGCGCAGCCAGGCCGCCGCCGGGATGGAGAAGCCGCGCTTGCGTCCGTGCACGACCTCGCGCGGCAGGAGCGGCTCCGCCGCTTTCCGCAGCAGCACCTTCTTCGATAGGCCGCGCACGCGCTGGCGCCGCGGCAGCTCAAAGGCGAAGTTGGTCACGACCGGGTCGAGGAACGGCACCCGCGCCTCGAGCGAGTGCGCCATCGACGCGCGGTCGGTCTTCACGAGCAGGTCGTCGACGAGATAGATCGCGAAGTCGACGTCCTGGAGGCGCGCGAGGTCCTCGGCACCTTCCGTCTCGGCGTACCGCGCGCGATAGACGTCGACCGGGTCGAACGCGCTCCTGCGGCCGGTGAGCTCGGTGCGCGCGTCGGCGGAGAAGATCTCCTTCCAGCCGTGATGGCGCTCGAGCGGTGCGCCGCGCGTACGAAGCGCTTCGCGCGATATTCAAGCGAGACTCTTCCGCCGGAGGCGGGCAGCCGCTCGACGAGCGGCGAGGCAAGGCGTGCCAGCGGGCCGACGCGGTCGGCGAGCAGGTCGGCGGCGTACGTGTAGTAGCCCCCGAAGAGCTCGTCCCCGCCTTCCCCCGAGAGCGCCACCTTCACGTGCTCGGCGGCGAGCTGGGAGACGAGGTACGTCGGCAGCGCGGACGAGTCGGCGAACGGCTCGTCGAACGCCGCGGCCAAGGTGGGGAGCAGAAGCGTCGGGTCGGGATGCAGGAGCAGCTCGTGGTGGTTCGTGTCGTACCGCTCGGCGACGCGGCGCGCCTCGTCGCGCTCGTCGAAGCTTCGCTCGGCGAACCCGATCGTGAACGTGTGCACCGCCTCGGAGGTCTCCTGCGCGGCGAGCGCGGCGAGGAGCGACGAGTCGACGCCGCCCGAGAGGAGCACCCCGACGGGAACGTCGGCGAGCAGGTGAGCCCGCACCGAGTCGCGCATCCGCGCGCGCAGCTCCTCCACGAGCTCCGCCTCGTCGTCGTCGCGCAGCTCGGTCTCCTGCGCGGGCGCGGGATGGGCGTAGCGCTCGACGCGCACGGCGCCGTTCTCCTCCCACACGAGCAAGTGCCCGGCGGGGAGCTTGCGCACGTCGCGGAAGATCGAGTAGGGCGACGGGATGGAGTTGAAGGCGAGGAACGCCTCGAGCGCGTCGAGGTCGATCTCGCCGCGCGGCAGGGCGCGCACCTCCGACGCGAACTCGAGCGTGCCGCCGGCAGCGCGGTAGTAGAGCGGCTTGATCCCATAGCGGTCGCGCGCCAGCACGAGCCTGCGCCTGCGCTGGTCCCAGATCGCGATCGCGAACATTCCGCGCAGCCGGCGCGCGAAGTCGAGGTCGTGCCGCTCGTACAGGTGCACGATCGTCTCCGTGTCGGAATGCGTGCGGTACGTGTGCCCGTCGTGCAGGAGCTCGCGCATGAGCTCCGGGTGGTTGTAGATCTCGCCGTTCTGGACGACGACGCAGCTTCCGTCCTCGTTGGCGATCGGCTGGTCTCCGCCGGCGAGATCGATGATCGACAGGCGGCGGGAGGCGAGCGCGACGGTGCCGTCGACGTATTCGCCCGATGCGTCGGGGCCGCGGTGCTCGAGCGTCGCGCTCATCGCCTCCAGGCGCGCACGGTCCGGAGACCCCGCCATTCCACAGATCCCGCACATCGGCCGCGAACTCTAGGTGTGACAGCGGCGCGGAGCGTGGGCGAAGGCCGCAGCTGCGGGCTTCACACGTCCGCCGCGCCAGATGAGCCCGGAGTGCCAGCCGGCGACGCGGGTCTCGTCGACGAGCTCGAAGTTGAAGAACGCGCGCACGAGCGGTTGGCACGCGGCCATGTCGACCGCCGTCGTCAGGTCGCGCGCCTGCTGGACGGGCGTGATCTTCGTCGTCTGGAAGCCGTCCTCGAGGTACCAGATCGACGGCGTGCGGCCGAACGCCTTTAGCGTCGAGACGAGGCGGGTGTAGTCGGCCTCGCCGAGGAAGTCGCCCTTGTGCACCACGGTGGGCGGTTCGGTCGGCGTCAGCGGGTAGGGGTTGTGGCCGAAGGCGTCGACGAGCGGCCGTGTGCGTCCGCTGTCGCGATAGGCGGCGGCGAGCGCGTCGAGGAAGCGGATCGGTGCGTGCGCCGAAGCGGTTGAGTCCAGCACCTGGACGTGCTGCGAGTGGAGCGCGTCGTAGCAGCGCGCGAGCAGCGACTCGTACTGCGCCGGCGTGCCGCGCCAGTACACCGGGGAGTTCGCCTCGTTCCAGACGACGACGGCGCGTGCGTTGGGAACGAGCGCGAGTGCCGCCTTCGCGTAGGTGCAGAAGCGCCGCTGCGCCCATGGTGCGGTCGGTGTCTGCGCGCCGAAGCCGAAGACGGCGAGCACGACCGTCGTCTTGCGCGCGGCGGTCTCCGCTCGTGAGAGCTCGACGCGGCGCACCGCGGTGGGCCGGATCTCGCCGTGCCACGGCACCCACACGCGGACTGCGCCTGCGCCGACCGATTGTTCACGGCGGACGACGGTGAGGGGGAACGGCGTCCACTTGAGCGTGTCGTCGTCGACTCCGACGATGAGCGGGAGCGCTGGGTGCGACGCGTGCGTCACCTTCCAGACGCCGATGGCGATGAAGGCGACGGCGATGGCGACGCCGAGGAGTTTCAGCCGGCGGCGGGCGATGCCAGGCCTCGCAACGATTGCTTGAGCACGCGCCAGCCGGTGGCGAAGACGGTGCGGAGGTACAGGCGAACTGAGCGGTCGGCGATCCATTCGAGGTCGTGGGCGAGCTTCTCCGCCATCGAGGTCTCGTAGCCGCGGCGCACCTGCGCGAGGCCGGTGAGGCCGGGGCGGACGACGAGCCGCTGCCAGTACGCGGGCAGCTCGTGCGCGAGCTCCTCGAAGAACACGGGGCGGATTGGGCGCGGGCCGACGAGGCTCATGTCGCCACGGAGGACATTCCAGAACTGCGGGATCTCGTCCAGCTGCGTCGCCTTAAGCCGCTTGCCGAGCGGCGCGAACTCCTCGTCCGTGCGGCGCACGAGCTCCTCGCCGAGGTACGGGCCGAGACGCTGCTCGGCGTCGGGCTTCAGCGTCCGGAACTTCAGCATCAGGAACACGCGCCCGCCGCGGCCGACGCGCTCGCCGCGGTAGAAGATCGGGCGGCCGCTCACCGCGAGCAGGATGAGGGCGATCGCGGCCGCGAGCGGGAGCGTGACGACGAGGAAGAGCGCAGACAGGATGACGTCGAGCGCGCGCAGGAGGACGTCGCGCGGCCGGGCGGGCGTCCCGCGGGCCAGCTCGCGGTAGCCGCGGACGAGGGTGTCCTCGGTCACGAGACGATGCTAGACCGCTCGCATGAGAAGGCAAAGATAAGCTGGCCTCGGAATTATATACTTGACAAACCCATGAATCCGTGAGAAAATGCGGGGTATGGAAGAAGAACTAAGCCTCGGCGTCTATGACGCGAAGTTCCAGGACCCGATCGAAGCGGCGACCTACCTAGAGTCGATCCGCTGGCCGGATGGTCCAGTTTGCCCCCACTGTGGCGAGTCGGAGCGCAAGCCCTACCCGCTCAAGTCCGAGACCCGGAAGCTCTACAAGTGCGCCGCCTGCCGCAAGCAGTACACCGTCACGGTCGGCTCGATCTTCGAGGGGTCGCACATTTCCCTGAATAAGTGGCTGCTCGCCTTCTACTTGCTCTGCTCGTCGAAGAAGGGCATGAGCGCACACCAGCTACACCGGATGCTCGGCGTCACCTACAAGTCCGCGTGGTTCATGGCGCATCGCATCCGGTACGCGATGGAACAGCCCCCTTTCGCAAGGCCGCTCACCGGCACGGTTGAGGCGGACGAGACCTACGTCGGCGGCAAGGTCCGCCGCGACAACCGCAAGCGGTTCAAGCCGCTCGATCCGATGCTTCCCGACACGCGGAAGCAGACGGGCCGGGGCGCGGGCAAGACCCCGGTCATGGTCTTGGTCGAGCGTGGCGGGGAGGCTCGTTCGTTCCGCATGGCGAGCGTGACCGCCGAATCCCTCGGTGGCGCGATCCGCAGGCACGTCGCTCGCGATGCCCATCTGCGGACGGATGCGTTCGGTTCGTACAAGCGCGTCGGCAAGGAATATGCGAGCCACCTGACTGTCGATCACAACTTCGAATACGTCCGCGGCGACGCACATACGAACACCGCTGAGAACTACTTCTCGATCCTCAAGCGCGGAGTCAATGGCACGTATCACCACGTCAGCGAGGCGCATCTTCCGCGCTACCTCGCGGAGTTCGACTTCCGCTACAACAACCGCTCGGGCATGGGCGTAAGTGACGCGGAGCGGACGCGGCTCGCGCTCGCCGGGACGTTCGGCAAGCGGCTCACGTACGCTATGTGAGTCCGTGCCTGCCGAGCCTGGAGAGCAGAAAAAGAAACAGCGGAAGCTGCCCGAGCGCGCCGACGCTCTAAGACTCGATCTCCCGTTCGACGCAGCGATCAAAGCGGCGCTCGACACTCCCCCGCCACCGGCAGACGCCGCGCCGCAAAAGCGAACGAGCCGTAGGCGCTAGCTGGCGCCTCTACGACCGGGCTTCACCGGTCGCAGTTGGATCACGTTTGTCTCCTTCTCGTCGCCTACCAGTGCGTCCCGAACGAGTTTGTCGCGGTACTCGTCGACCAGCTTGTCGAGGTCGGCCACTCCCTCCGGTGCCTCGGCGATGAGAGCAGCGAGGAGGTCTTGGCGCTGGATCGTTCCGACCGTTCCGCCGTCTGTGACGAGGCGGCAGAGCTTGTCAAGTCGGTCGCTCAATACATCGGGGATCTTGAAAGTCCGTTGCCGGCCAGGTTGCTTCGCCAACAGCTCAGTGGGCTTCGGGGCCGTCGTCATCCGGCGTACCGGCTACCTTCTACGTACATTGAGGAAACGTTCTTCAAAGGTATGTTCAACTCCGCGACGAACCCTACCTTCGCATCGGTCGTTGCCCTACTGGAAGGTGGCCCCGACCAACGTTGCGCGCGACAGGATTCGAACCTGCATGCCTGAGCTTGGAGGCCCAATAGCGCCGGATTGGGAGTCCGGTGTGTCTACCAGTTCCACCACGCGCGCCCGCTGATCGGGGCACAAGTGCGAAGCTATTGACGCCATCGGACGAGGTGTCTGGCGGCGAAGGATGTGGAGGCGGAGGGAGTTGAACCCTCACGGCTTGGCTTTGAAGGCCAGCCTGAGACCGCTCCGCCCCCACGCATGAGGAAGGGCCACCGCAAGGTGGCCCTTCCGATCTAAACAGGCGGACCGGTCGTCCTCAGTCCTACGCCATTGCCCTTGCGCTGG
>Ga0193751_1000784_pt1 | contig 22459 bp, 24 predicted proteins | sample L1c2metaG_FD_143050 | JGI IMG/M metagenome (GOLD analysis project Ga0193751, IMG submission 143050) | Soil microbial communities from a riparian zone of the East river system, Colorado, United States - L1c2 | ecosystem: Environmental > Terrestrial > Soil > Riparian zone | place: USA: East River... | reverse complement strand
GAAAGCGCGTGGTGCCGTAGCCGCGCAGATAGGGAACGATCACGTGATAGCCCGCGGAGGCCAGCAACGGCGCAACATCGACGAAGCTGTAGATGTCGTAGGGCCAGCCGTGCAGAAGGATTACGGGAGGCCCGTTGGCAGGGCCGGCTTCGGCGTATCCAACGTTCAGGAGACCGGCATCGATCTGCCTCAGCGATTTGAACGAGGTGTTCGTTCCTGGCTTGATCGGACTGATTTTTGCGGGTTGCGCGTTCGCGGATCCGATCGTGCCGAACTCGGCGGCAGCAACGGTCAGGACCGCAGTCCCCAAGAGGCGACGACGATCGTGATTGATTTCTTCGGACATCTTGGGCTCTCCTCTCAACTGGATCACTGCCGTTCACCGCTTCTGGTACGGGTGGAAGATGTGGTCCTTAGCCTTCACGGCCACATGGCACACGTGTCCGCAGTCTGAGGGGCTGGGATCGGCCGTGAACTTGTCGGATGCGGCTTCGTAGTTGAACAGCGCGTATCCCCATCCGCCGCTTTTCGGAAATCTCTTGCTGTCCTTTTCGATGACGAAAGCCTGCGTGAAGACGTCTGGCACATCCACGACGAAGGGGGCCTCCGTGCTCTTCTTCGGCTTCCACTGGAGCTTCACGATCTTGGAGCCATCCGGGAAAGGCTGGCCGTTGCCCGGAACGCCGGCCTTGTACGCCTTGATCATTGTCGGATTGGCGACGATCACCTTGAGCACTTCGTCGGTCCGGGCGGAAGAGACTACCGCCCAGTCCTCGTATCCCCTGAAGTCGGAGAACGCGATTCCGCTCGGCGATTTCAGCGAATACTTGTCCTGCGCGTAAACGACCGTGCCGTTGAGGACAGCGAGCACTGTCGCAGTAGTCACAATCGCCAGCTTGGTTTTGCGCTTCATGGCTGATCCTTTCCTAGTTGATTTCCTCACCGGACGCTCACTTGATCAGCGTCAAGAGCGGCTTCCCTTTTTCGACGACATACTTGGCGAGTTCCGCCGCGTTGCCGCTGCCGACGTTCTTTACCTCGTGGACCGTTCCTGCCGGGATGAACAAGACCTGGCACGCCTTGAGCGTCACCGGCGGCTGGCCCTCCAACCGATACTCCAGCAAGCCTTCGATGGAATAAACGATCTCTTCGCCCGGATGCTTGTGCGCAGGGGCCACCACCCCCGGGGCGAAATCCAAACTGCTCCCGACGATCAGCACCGCAGCCGCCATGATTCGAGTCGTCCTCACCTCCCTCGTCTCGTCCTTCGATCGAAACCTGGTGATCACTGTGCCGGCCGAAGTGACTTGAACGCGGCACGCAACTCGGCCGCAAAGAGCTCGGGCTGCTCCCACGCGGCGAAGTGTCCGCCCTTGTCGACCTCGTGAAAGTAGATCAGGTTGGGATAGGCGCGCCGGGCCCATGTCTCGGGGGGGCGATAGACGTCCTCCGGGAATACCGTGATGGCCACCGGCAGCGAGATCTCGGCGGTCTTCTGCGCGGCCGCAACAATGACGCTGCCTCGGGCGCCGTTCTCCCAGTACAGCCGCGCCGACGAGGCTGCGGTGTTCGTCAGCCAGTACAGCGTGATGTCGTCCAGCACGTCGTCCTTCGTCGGCGACTTTTCGGGATCGGCGCCGTAGGTCCACTGCGAGAAACCTGGATGCACGAGGATCCACGCCGCGAGGCCGACCGGTGAGTCCGTTGCGCCGTAACCGACGGTCTGCGGCCGCGCGGTCATCATTGTGAAATAGGCCAAGTTCCCCGTCTTGCCGGACGCGACGAGCGCGTCGAATACCGCGCGTTCCTTTTCGGAGAGTCCCGCCGGCGCGGGCCCGCCCATAGGGAGCACGGCGGCCACCTCGGGAGGTACCGTTGCCGGCAAGTTGATGTGGATACCCAGCAGTCCAGCGGCCGCCTGGCGCGCCATCGCGCTGGAGATGGGCGTGCCCCAGTCGCCGCCCTGGGCGACGTAGCGGGTGTACCCGAGGCGCTTCATCAGTTCCGCCCAGGCTCGCGCGATGTGCTCGGGGTCCCAACCGGTGCCGGTCGGCTTGCCGGAGAAGCCGTAGCCCGGTACCGACGGGATGACGACGTCGAAAGCATCCTCGGCGCTGCCTCCATGCGCCGTTGGATCCGTGAGCGGACCGATGACCTTGAGCTGCTCGATGACCGATCCCGGCCAGCCGTGCGTGATGATCACCGGAAGCGCATTCTTGTGACGAGAACGGACGTGGATGAAGTGAATGTCGATCCCATCGATCGTCGTCATGAATTGCGGCAGGGCATTGAGCTTCGCCTCCACCTTCCGCCAATCGTAGCCGGTGCCCCAGTACCGAACCACCTGCTGCAGCTTGGCCAGTTGCACGCCCTGCGACTGATCGGCGACGGTTTCCTTATCGGGCCATCGCGTGGCCGCAATGCGTCGGCGGAGATCATCGAGCGCGGCTTGCGGTACCTGGATTTTGAAAGGGCGGATCGATTGGTCTTCCACTGGCGCGCGCCCCGTAGACGCCTGGGCGACGACGAAGCTGTCGGTTTCGGAAACGATCATGGTCTGGCCGTGGCCAGGGGACGAGAGGACAAGAAGGCCCAAGGCGAGCGCGGCCGCCGTGACTGCAGGAAGACTGCGCGGCGCTGGCATCGACGCTGCTGTGGTCCGGCTGGTTCGACTTCCTTTCTCTGAGGTCATAGGGGTTCCTTGTAAGAGAAAAGGTGGATGCCTGGGGGTCAGTCCTGTTCGGCCAACAGTTGCGCCTGCGTTTTTCCGTACGGAAAGAAATTCGCCTCCTCGCCCTTCGCCCACGCGGCTCGCTGCTCCGCGCTGCTGATGTCCCAATCGGGACGGCAACGCGAAAGCAAAGCGCGCAGGTCGAGGCGCAGCTCCTCCACCGTCGGCCGGCCGAAGAACCAGTAGCCGTTGTAAATCTTGTAGACACGCAGGCCGGGCTCGAGCACCAGCATGTGCGGGATCATGGGGTTGTGATGCGGATCGGTGTATTCCGCGATGTCGAGATCCTTCTGCAATTTGCGCCCCGGGTCCGAGAGAAACGTCCAGTGCGCACCGACGCCCGACCGGAACTCGTTCGTCTCCAGCAAGTTGTCGGTGGATATTGTCACGAGACGGCAGTAGCCGACCTGCATCTCGCGATGGAGTTGCACGAGTCCTTCGTGTTGTCTCCTTTCTTTCGGACAAAAACCTCCGCGGGAGAGCACCAGCACGAGCGGATCGCTTTGCTGCACCTCCGAGAGCGTCCGATGCTTGCCGCGGTGGTCAGGAAGCTCGTAGTCGGGAAAGACTGCGCCGGGAACGATGTCGGCCCTCATAGCCGGGCACCTTCCATGTGAAGCGCAGCATCTTTGGCCGCCGCCTCGGGAGTCTTGCCGCGCTCGCGCGCGACGATGTAGGCGGCGTACCACCCCGACCAGTGATGCTTCGGAGCGGTCGGTTCGTACTCGCCATGGCGCTTCTCTGTCTCTCGCAGAAGCTCTGTCAGAGTCGGGACGTCCAGGTTGCTGAGTCCTCGTCCGGGAAGCCGCGTCTTGATTTCCTGGAGTAGAAAGCTGTTGCCGTCTGGATCGCTGAACGTCGCGAACGAGCTATAGCTGGCGTGATCGGGTGCGGGCCCGCTGGCCCGACCGCTCGTATCGTCGCGCCGGAACTGAGCTCCTGGCGTCCCGGCGTGGAACACCTCGCTGATCCCGGCACCACGGGCGACGAGCTCGTCGCGTGCAGCCTCGATGTCGGAGACGATCAGGTAGAGGCCCTGGGCCGAGCCAGGCGCGGCCGACGTGATGTTCGTGCCGAATTGGACCGAGCACCCCGAGCCGGGTGGCGTGAACTGGACGACCCGGAAGCCGTTATCGAAAGCGAAATCGGCGTCCAGCCGCCACCCCAAGCTCCCGTAGAAGCGCTTGGCGCGATCGACGTCGGTCACCGGAATGACGACCACCTCGAGCTTCAGATCGACCGTCGCAGCGGTGGGGATTTGGGTGGCGTGTTCATTGCTCATCTGTGTGCTGCTCATGGTGACCTCCGGCTCAACTCGTCAAAAATCTCTGTGCGAATCATGTTTGCCTCGAAGCTGCTTGAGACCCCGCACAAATGCCAAGACGATCCACACATCTGAGTTACCTCCTGCGTGGTTGAAAGCCGGTGAGCATTTGCAAGACACGCGCATTCGCGCCGGCGTGTTTGCGTTCACGTCAGTCGTCGCGCCGGCAATCACCCAGCCGCAGCCCTGGCAAGATTTGCAAGCACGTTTGCCAGCGCGTTAACGCTCGCGGCCGTCCCCGGGCCGAGGCGATGCCGCTGAGCGAGCCAAACTGGATCGTCATAAGTCAGCCAGACCTTTGCCTCGGCGTCTTGCCAGCCCAGCATCTTCAGAGGCAGATCGATTCCAATCGTCTGGTTGGATTGCATCAATGGCGTTCCGGCTTTCGGGTTCCCGAAGATCAACAACTCCGTCGGTCTCAGTGGCATCCCGACCGAAGTAGCGCCCGCCGCATGGTCGATCCGCGCAAAGAGCGTGATGCCTTTCGCCTTTAGATCAGCCTCAAGCCGATCGAGAGTCTCCTTGACCGAGAATTTAGTTGCTATGGTGACCAGTCCATCTTCAGACATCGTGGATGTCTTCATGGCCGTTGCAGTTGAACCGGCGTACCGGGCTTGCCGTCTTTCACTGGCGCGATCACAAGATAGCGGCGCAGCGACGGCACGTCGGGCGCGACCACCTGGCGGATGGGACCGACCGCAGTGACGACCGCCGCGCCCGCCGGATTGGTGGAGAAGGCGGCCAACTCCTGAAGTGGGGGATTACCCTGCGGATTGTCGGCGAGCGCGAGCACATAAGCTGCTTTGGGCGCGAGCCCGGTAACGCCCGCTTGCAGGATCTGCGTCAATCCCTGATCGAACAAGGCTACGCTCGTTGCATTGTTCGCCGCGCCGGGTGCCGCAAGCTTCAGGTGCGTCGCCATGGTGGCCACACCGAGCGGCTGAAGATTCGTGCGCCCATCGCCTTGTGGAACCGCATTGGGAACATAGACCACAGCCTGTGCGGCCTGGCCCGTAGGGATCGTTGCCACCACCTGCTGGAGCTTGGTGTCGATCGCGCTGGCCGCGTCGCCGTTCTCGATGCCGACATACATTCGCGTCCCGTCTCCCGATGGCCAGATTCCATGCGGAAGCGGGCCGGTGGGAATGGTCGCGATGCGCTCGAACGTATCGGTGCGGAATACCTGAACCTCATTCAATCCGCCGACGGTCACGTAGGCCAGCTGCCCCTGGCCGGTCAGTGCGAAATTCACATGGTTGGTGATGGGCCCGGTATCGATCTCGTGCAGCACATTGAAGGGCGGACGCGCGTTGAAGACGACCACCTTGCCGACGTCCTTCAGCGTGAACCAGACCTGGTCGCCGCGCGGCGCAGCGGCGATGTTCGGACAAAACGGTGACGGCTGCGCCACGCGACCGGCGACGCGCCGGGTGCGCACCTCGAAGATCAGCGTCTGGGGCGTGAAGCTCGAGCACACGTACGCATAGCGGCCGTCCGGGGAAAAGATGACCATGCCGGGACCGTTGGGTACCGGAATGCGAGCGATCTCGCCGTAACGCTTCGCGTCGAGCACCGAGACGTAGTCCTCGCCGCGCACGCTGACCCATACCTCACGGCCGTCGGGGGTGAAGAATGCTTCATGCGGCGAGCGACCGAGGTAGGTGATGTGCTTCACCGCGTTGGTGGGAGTGTCGATGAAGGTCACGGAGTTGGACCCGATCGATACCGCGACCAGCGTACGGTGATCGGGTGAAAAGCCGAGCCCGTGGACGAGCAACTGGCCGCGATACAACGGACTCATGTTGCCGGGCTGCGGGTCACCGAGATGGATCGCCCCGACCAAGGTGTCGCTCGCGGGGTCCACGACTGAAATCGTGTTCGAGTACTGCTCGCCGAGATAGACGCGGTCGCGCGAGCTGACTGGCACGTCCGGCGCAGAGGCTGCACCGGGCGCCTGGCCGGCGTCCACTGATCCTGCAACGGCGGCAAACAACGCGATTGCCGACACCAGCGTTCGGCTAACCATAGGGGTCCTCCTCCTTCAGGGATTGAGATTCGGGCCAAGCACCGTCGAGGGGTTGGCCAGAATGCCGCGCATCGACGCGATCTCCTGCGATTGCTCGACCACCATGCCTTGCGCCAACCGGCGGAGGCGCGGATCGCTGCCGTAAAGGAGTTCCAGTTTCGCCATCTCGACCGCGCCCTGGTGGTGCGGAATCATTGCCCGCGCGAAGTCGCGGTCCACGTCCGCGCTGGGCGTGATGCACATCGCAGCGTCCATCTGGACCATGACGGTCTGCAGTGCACGGTGGAAGTCGCTTGTTGCGGCGGGGCGAGTAGCCGCGACGAATGGGCTAATCGATTGCGTTGCGCGCGGCGCGAGCGCCATGGCAAGCGCGACACCTGCGACAAGCGCAACGACGTGCGACGCACCGCCGTGCCACCAACGCGACCAGAGAAGGTGCGTCACGGGCGCTGAGTTGCTCATAGTCAATCTCGGCGCCGATCTTAGTGACAGGGCCGCCGATCAGGAACCTGCGGCGACATGGGGACGCACTGGTCGCTGGTCGCGGCGGTAGGCTTGTCCATGTGGATGCCTCTGGAACCCGATGCGACCAGTGTCCGACGAGCGTGCGTCCTGCATATGTCTGGAACCTCGTGTTCTGTGTCAGTCGACAGAAAACGATCGCGGACTCTGACCGGCACTTTGCGGCTGCACGCGTCACCTTTGGCGATGACGCCGCGTTCGACCTGGCTTGGCAGGAGGGTCGCTCGACGACTCAGGACCAGGCGGTGCGATCTCGCCGGCCCCGCTTATTTACGCCACAAGACCAACGAACGCGGACAGCTCCGCCAGGATGTTGCTCCAACCGCTGTGATGTCGGGTTCGAATCTCGGCGTCCGCAAGACCCACGTGCTCTAGAGTGAGCTTGGTCTGGCCGCCCGGGCTCTCGGCGAAGCGCAGCGTGACGCGGCTGCCTTCGCCTGCGTGCGCCGAGAGCCACGTGAACACCATGCGCGTGTAACGCTCGATTTCGAGGTACTCCCCCCGGTGGGGGAGGTCCTGACCGCCCACGTTCATCACGATCAAGAACTTGCCGCCCACGCGCGGGTCGCACTCGGCGCGCGTGACCCGCGTGCCCGGCGCCGGGCACATGAAACGCCGGAGCGCTTTGGGATCGAGCCACGCTTCGAACACCGTTCGCGGCGGCGCCGGAACGAGCCTTTCGACCAAGACCTTCGGAACGGAATCATTCATGACGGGTTCGCTTTCTTGCACGGCCCTGGCTCCGCGCGTAGTCCACGAGGGCATCGAGTCGCGTGCTCCAGAAGTGATGATGTGCATGAAGGAACTCGTACGCGATCTGGAGCGCGCCCCAGTCGACCGAGATCCAGTGCACGCGTCCTGCGATGCGACGCCGCACGAGGCCGGCACCCTCGAGCACCTTGACATGCTTTGAAACGCCGTTCTGGGTCATCGCGAAGGCTTGCCCGACCACGCCCACCGGCAATTCGCCGGACTCTCGCAGTAGCGCGATGATCTTGCGACGCGCGGGATCGGCCAGGCAATGAAACACGCGGCCGAGCCGCTCCTCCTCGCGAGCCTTGCCGCGCCGCGCGCTCATTCCCATTGCCTCGCATGCTGGCGGACCGGTTTGTTCAAGTACGCGCGTTGTTCGGGAACGGCCTTCCCCGGTCGGTCTCCGCGTAGTCGCGCAGATTCAGGAGGGAGGTCGCCCCACGTCATGCTGCCCTCAGCGAAACCTGACGCAGATATAGAACCGTCGGGTTGTGAAACCATCTGATTGAGTATTGGCGGGGCCGAACGCGATGTCAAGCACGACCTAGTGTCCTGTTCCGCAAATAATTTGACAAAGGTAATGTTGGGTTATTAACGGAACGCCGCACTAGTACTTGTCGTGACGTCATCCGAGCCCGGCTGCTCGCGCGATCAGAAACAACCCTGCCCCGACGACGACGGCCCCGGTGCCTCGCGCGACGCGTTCACCGGCCGGTGCGAGACGCTCGACAGTGATGGCTGCCGCCACGACAGCCATCACGCGAAGATCCATGACCCCGATGACCAGGAGGATCGCGATCAGACCGAGACAGCAGCGGCTGCAGTGGAGGCCGAGGCGCAGGCCGTGTCGCCAGGCCGTGCCGGCGTCCGCCGGCAGCGTACGGCCGCGCCCGGGCGCCTCCCGGCAGCAGGCGAGGTGACGCGCCTTCCACGCGGTGAGCTGGAGGGAGCCGGCGATCAGGACGACCACACCGACCCCGATCGGTACGGCGCGCGCCAGCGCCGGCTGCTGCATCTCGACCGCCGCCAGCGCGACCCCCAGCGGAAAAGCGGCCATTCCGAACACGGTCCAGACGAAGAAGTAACCCACACCCACGCGTGCGGTCAGCCAATTGAGGCGCGTCTCGCCTGGTCTGCCAACGGCCTGGCGGTAGCGCCATAGCATTGGGACCAGGGACGGCAGCATCATTGCCACCATCATCACGACCCACATGCCAAGGAACGACGCCGCGGCGCCGGGCCACGTCTGTCCGGGCATCCGCATCCACGCCATCGACATCGTCCAGCCGCCGGGCATCGGCATCTCGCCCATCGCGGACATGGACGCGCACCAGACGATCGTTACCGCCGCGCAGGCAGCGAGGAGCAGCGCTGAGACGCCAAAAAACGCTTGCTGGGAAGCTCGCTCGGAAGCCATGCGTCGTGAGATCTCCAGTCCCGCAGTTGCGCCACGACAACCACGACTTCGCTCAACGCTTGCCGTACTCGTCGCGGCGGCTGGCAATATCCCTTCTGATACGAGCCTCCCTTTCGGCGCGATATTCGGCGATCCGGCTTCGATCAGCCTCGGCGAGCGCGCGCCGGAGAGCGCCGGCTTCAAGGTCCCGGCAGTAAGCCGGCGTTCCGGGCTGCTGCCGCCAGGAGTCGTCCAGACCGCCACCGTCCACGGCGTCGAAGCCAAGCTCGTCGACGAGGCGAAGCACCGTTGCCTTGGCGTCCGACGAATCGCCGGCGACCGAGAGAGCTATCCGCCCTATTGTCCCCCTCAGAACGCCCTTCTCGAGAAGGCTCGTGGCCACGATGTCGTTGAACGCCTTGATCACGGGACGCCCGAGCCGGTGCGCGACCCACTGGCTGTCGAGCATGCCCCGGTCGATCGCATCGATGCGGCCGTCGCGCAGCTCCGGGTGGTAGTTGCCGGTGTCGATCACGACGACGCTGCTCGGCACGTTTGCAAATAGATCCCGCGAAAGATCGGCCACGGCCTTCGTTGGGATCGCAAGGATGACGATTTCTCCAGCTTTGGCAGCGTCGACAACGGAAACGGGGGTCGCGCCGATCTCGGCCGCCAACGCGGCCAGGCTCTCGGGTCCTCTCGAGTTCGCGATCGAGATCTGATGTCCTCGCTCGGCGAGGCGGCGCGCAAGCGTCCCTCCGACTGCGCCTGCGCCGACGATTCCGATCCGCATGGGTGGTCCTCCCTGAACGCGCCGTGACGACCACGACTGCGCTCAGCCCTTGTTGTACTCGTCGCGGCGGCGCCACCAGACACCCGTCTCGTTACGCCCCTTGGGAGCGCGATCGAGCCACTGGTACATGCCCCAGAGGCCGTCCAGTCCGCGCGCATAGGTGGAATAGCTGTGGTAGACGACGCCGTTCTCGAGCACGAACGCGCTCATGCCCGGCCTCTCGCGCGTGTATGTGGCCATGTCGGTTCCGGTCATGACCGCGTTATCGGCGACAGGATTCCCCGTCATGCGGGTCGCCATTCCCTCGTCCTCGCGTACCTCCCACGCCGGCTCGCGCCGGAAGTTGTATTCGATGCCTCCCTCGCGCTGTTGCTGCTCGGTGAACGAGACACTGAAGTCAGTGTTGAAATCGCTACCGAACGAGGACGCCCAGGGAAACGTCCACCCCATTCGCTGCTTGTACGCCTGCAGCTTCGCAAGAGGCGCCCGCGACACCGCCGAAAGCGTGACGTCGTGGTTGGCCAGGTGGACGCCGAAGCCATTGAAGCCGTCTGCGATCGTCGAGCACGTCATACAGCCCGCCGTGTACTCGGGCCCGAACATGAAGTGGTAGACGAGAAGCTGCGAGCGCCCGCTGAAGAGATCTGCCAGCGAGGCGCTTCCTTCGTCGGTCTCGAATCGGTACTCCTTGTCGATCCGGACCCGCGGCAGCTCCTGCCGTCGCCGCGCCAGCTCATCGCTGCGCCGCGTTAGCTCCTTCTCCGCCTCGAGAAGCTCGAGCCGCGCTACAAGCCACTCTTCACGTGTCCCGGTCATTTGCTCCGTCATCGCTTTTCTCTCCGTCCTGATGTCGCTCATGTTCGCCTCCGCTCCGGTCAATAGAGAATCAGTTGGTTGTAGAACCGTTTGGTTGAATGTAGTCGGAGACGAACTGGATGTCAAGTTTTTTTGGAGCGCCACGGGCACCGCTGGAACTCGATGCAAATTCCGCGTCCGGGCGTGAGGTTCAGCCACATCGGGCCCACACCGCAACTCGTCTGTTACGGCAAGTGCAATGCTGGATGGAATCACTTCCTGGAAAGCTTGAAGGGTTACCTTGAGCACGGAACAGGCACACCAATCTCCGTAGCGGCTTTACGCGCTCGGGCTGTGGCGTAAAGCGCGTCGGAGCGGCGCATGCGTGAAGACAAACCTGTAGTGAGCCTACGAGACGTAGCGCCGAACTCTGGCACCGATCGGCCACGCGCTCGAAGGTCCTTCAGCTCGGCGCCATGCCCTTGTCGGTCAGCTCCTTGATCGCGGTCTCGTTCTTCGACAGATGCGACAGGCCCATGCCGCGCAACACATTCGGAGCCTTGGTGAACTGAATGTTCGCGTACCCGACGATCTCTATTCGATTGCCCCACGGGTCGAGGAAATCGAGAAATGGGCCGGGCAGGGGCGCGACGCCTGCATCGGTCAACGCCTTGCGGACGGCCTCCTTGTCATCGACCACCAGTCCAAAATGACGGCCATCGTCGGCGGGCTGTGTACGGCCCTTCTGGAGCGCAATGAACTGGTCGCCGAGATCGATGAAGGCTGCGGTGTCGCTCTTGCTTCGAAGCTTGAAGTCAAAAATGCGAGCGTAGAAAGCCAGAGCAGCTTCGATGTCACCGACCTCCAGTGCGACGTGGTTGAAACCTACGGCACGTGCTTTCTTTGATTCAGACATGGAGCTCTCCGATGACTCGCCAGATGATCATGTTGTGCATTTCCGGTACAGGACGCAACTGCGAGGATCACTGATCTAACTCGTACGAAGCATGCCTCCTCACCAATCACAGGATCATCGCAGTCGACGCATCGCTCCCCGCGGCGCTCGCGCTCGCCGTCGAAGTGGAAACGCTGGCCTGCCCGCGACAGCTCGAGGAAATACACTGCTCCAGGCTGGCGGCGCGAAGTTATCCAGGCGGGCGGGAACTGAGGCTACTCAAGATTCCGCGGTATCGGCCTTGCTGGACAACGTCGAAGGCCGGGTCATGCTGATCCTCTCGGGGCGGGAGTTTTCAGGCAATGCGGCTTTACATCCCAGGCAACGGATGAATCTCCATGACTTCTATGGAGGACTGCGGAATTTGCAAATGCGGGTGGCCTTTGAATATCTTTGCCGCGGCTTCGTGTGACTCTGCCTCCACGATCGCATACAACATGATGTCGTTTTTTGTGTCGGAGGCGCCTTGCACGGTGACACGTTTGGTCTTGCCGACTCCGGCCCCCCTGTCAGCGAACATGGTCTGGTGATCGCTCATCCATTTTTTCCACTCGCCCTGCATCTTCTCTTCGGCCTCCTTTCTCTTCGAGGGCTCGGTCTTCTTCCAATCGTCAATTACCGCGGCGGGCGCAAGATACGTAACCAGAAACTTTTTCATAATTCAGACTCCTTAAAGTGGAAGGCCTCGCGATGTTATCGTGCGCAATAGTGGAGTTGTATGGTGGCGCTCCACAAGCTGGATTCCAGGCGCACCGGAGGTGATTCGATTCTACAACGCGGCTCGGGATTATTACTTCATGACCGGGGTCTCCAACCAGATCGCGATCCTCGACGCCGGTGTTCAGCTCCGGCGATGGCAAAGGACGAGGCGCCGAAGGGTTGGAACGTGCCAATCGATTTCGGTTCCGCGACTCCGAAGAGCGCTTGCGGGAACTCGCCATGGGCGTGGTGAGACGGCGTTCCAGAGGTCCTGCTCTTTGGCTTGCACGCTTGAGAACGCCCTTGATTCGCCCGGGTGCCAGGTATTACAATGTGACTACTTCGGGAGAATATCGATGCCGCTGGTTGCCACCAGCCTCAAGCTTCCCAAGACCCTGAAATCCCGCATCACGCGCCTCGCCAAGCGAGCGGGAGAGAGCCCACATGCGTTCATGTTGCGGTTGCTCGAGAAGCAGGTCCAGGCTGCCGAGCGATTCGAACAGTTTATCGCAGACGCACGGCAAGCCGACCAACGCATGCAGGAAAGCGGTCAAGGGTACGCTGCAGCCGACGTGCACAGCTATCTGAAGGCCAAGATTGCAGGCCGTAAAGCAACAAGATCCAAGCCTGCGCAATGGCGCAAGTAACCTACGCTGACAAGGCATTCACCGACTTTGAACGTATTATCGAGTTCCTGCTGGAGACCTCTCCCGAGGCTGCGGCGCATGCACTTGATGGCATCAGTAGTGCAATCGTCATTCTCGAAGCACATCCGCTCATTGGAGGGCGAGTTGACGACCAGATTCGCGAACTCGTCATCTCGCGGGGAGCAACCGGATATCTCGCTCTCTATCGTTTCGACCCCGCATTCGACGTTGTCCGAATCTTGCGAATACGGCATCAGCGCGAGGCAGGTTACCGAGAGTAATCACGGCGCTTGTTACGGCGCGGAGTGCGGTACCCAATGAAATGATGCGCCGTCTTGGTTACCACCTGCTCACCCTGATTGTCGGTGGCACTTGCGCCGCCGTATCGGCCTGCGCCACTCCACTCTCGACAAGAGAGGAGGGCGAATTTCAGCTCTCTTTTGCGGCAGGGTCTCGGGATAGTGCGGGTAACTTCCTTGGCGGCACCGAGGTTCGCCTCCTCACCGGCCACGGCGGCAAGCTCTATGCGGGCAATGGCTATTGGGAGGATCGACCCGGCCCGGAGGGACCGCAAGGCGCGCAGATTCTTGTTCTCGACGAGTCTGGCGCGCGCTGGCGAGTGGATCACTCCTTCGATGAGCGGATGCCGGCCGGGCGTCCGCGCGACCTCGCCATCTCTGCGCTGAGCGAAGTCAGCTTTGCAACCGACGGCAGCGGCGCGCGCTTGCCCACGCCGGTGTCGTTCCTGATCGCTTCCGCCTGGGACCTGACCGGCACCGCGAGAATATTCAGTCGCGACGACACCACCGGCGCTTGGACTGCAGTAATACTCGCACAGGATCGCCCGGTGCCGGATTTTCTGCCTCAGGTCCGCAGCTTCGGCGCGCATCGCGATCGACAGACGGGGATCGATCTCGTCTTCGCCGGGCATGATCCGCGGGGCGTCTTCAGCGGCGTGTATGACGCGATGGCCCCGGGTCGGATTCGTTGGGGCACGACGCCTGAGCTGGACATCTCACGCATCTCTACGAGCGCGTTCCCCGGCCTCGCCGGTCGGCTGCGCGTCAGCAGCTTCGCTGAATGCAACGGTCGCCTATACGCGGCGGTCGGACAGCAGATCTACGAGCGGATCGACGGAGCCGCGCCGCATTGGCGCCTCGCTTACACCAATCCTCATCCGCGCCGCTCCGAAACCGGCTTACGCGGCCTGACAGCGGTCCCGAGCCCTTCGGGTAGCGGGGAGGTGCTGCTCGCGGCCGTGGAAGGCGATGCCGCCCGCATTATCCGTGTCGACCCCAACGACGGCAGTGAGGCCACCGATCTCGATCTGGAGATTTTTCTTGGCAACCGGTGGCAGACGCGGGTCGGTTATGTCATTGCCGCCTACAACGACATGGCAAGGATCCGCGATAGTCAGCACGGAAACCTGCTGCTGATCGGCCTCGAGGCCTTCATTGCGCCACGAGCGCCTGCGCCAGGCGGGCATAGCGTAGTCGACGTCGGTTATGGCCGGCTCGATGCGGGTGCGTGGTACCTCGTCAGATATTCGAGCGGGCGCTATGACCTGCGACAGATCTCCGCCTCGCCCACAACGGGGCAGGTGCTGGTGGCAACGCGATCGATCGCGGCCTCGCCCTTCCCGAATGATGGGGACTCGCTCTATTTCGCTGGATACGATGCCAACAAGGCACCGGCGCACAACACCGCCTGGATTTTTCGCGCAAGCCTGGCCACGGCGCTCGCAGCGGCGCGCTAGCGAAGCCCACCTCAAGAACGGCAGAGACCCCTTGAGTCTCGGGCTACACTGAGGCACTTTCGCTGTGACCTATCCTTCGATCGCGACATCCCTAGCGACGTCAGCCGGCGCTTCAACATCAGGGGCGCTGCATCTCGATCGCCGGCCGGAAGATCGTGCTCATGTCCAATCGCACCGACCCTCGCGTCGTTTTGGGGCCAGATATGAGCGCCGAAAACCAGTGACGACATGACTCAGGCCGGACCTGTACTGGTGACGGGTGCGACAGGTTTCGTTGGGTCGGGCATTGTCCGCGCGCTCCTGGCCGACGGATACCCGGTGCGGGCGCTCGTTCGGGGATCGAGCCCCAGGGCCAATCTGGCGGGCCTGGCGATCGAGACCATCGACGGTGATATGTGCGATGCGGACGCGGTCGCGCGCGCCATGGCGGGAGTGCGCTATGTCGTGCATGCAGCCGCCGACTATCGTTTATGGGCACGGGATCCCGATGCGATCGTGCGCACCAACGTCGAGGGCACGCGGACCGTGATGGAAGCGGCGCTGCGCGCCGGCATCGAGCGCGTCGTTTACACCAGCAGTGTTGCCACGCTCGCGCTGCGCCCTGACGGCGAAGCGGCCGACGAGACCGTGCAACTTGCCGCGACGGCGGCGGTCGGAGCCTACAAGCGAAGCAAGATCGTCGCCGAGCAGCTGGTGGAGACGATGATTTCGCGCGACGCGCTGCCGGCAGTCATCGTCAATCCGTCGACGCCGATCGGCCCGCGAGACATCAGGCCGACGCCTACCGGGCGAATCATTGTCGAAGCGGCGTCCGGGCGAATGCCGGGCTTCCTGGACGTTGGGCTCAACCTCGTGCATGTCGACGACGTGGCCGCGGGCCATGTCGCCGCTCTCGCGCGAGGCAGGATCGGCGAACGATACATCCTCGGCGGCGATAACGTGCCGCTCGAGCACATGCTGCGCGAGATCGCCCGTCTGGTGGGGCGCCGGCCGCCACGACTGAAGTTATGGCGCGGACCGCTCTATCCGATCGCGGCGGTGGCAGAGATAATTGCAGCGATGACAGGGCGGGAGCCTTTCCTCACGCTCGACGGTTTGCGGATGTCCAGGCACCACATGTTCTTCACCAGCGCGAAAGCCGAACGTGAGCTCGGCTTCAACAGGCGCCCTTACACCGAGGGCCTTCGCGACGCTGTCGACTGGTTTCGCCAGGCAGGATACCTGCGATGACGGCGCTTCTCATCGCTACGCTCTGCTGCCTGACCTGGGTCTATCTGCTTGCGGCGCGGGGCGGATTCTGGCGCGCAGCCGAGCGCGACGATGTGGCTGCCGGAACCTCGCCGGAACCCGTCAGCTGGCCGCGCGTGGTCGCGGTGGTGCCGGCGCGCGACGAAGCCGAGGTCGTTGGCGAGAGTCTCGGCTCGCTTTTGCACCAGGATTATCGCGGCGATTTCGCGGTCATCGTAGTCGATGATCACAGCTTCGATGGCACGGCAGCCGTCGCGCGGAATACTGCCGCAGCGTCAGGCGCGTCGGAGCGAGTGATCGTCCTGGCCGCGCCAACTCTCCCTGATGAGTGGACGGGCAAGCTTTGGGCGATGCATCAAGGTGTCCGCCATGCCTGCGCCTCCACCGAACAGCCCGATTACATGCTGTTCACCGATGCCGACATCCACCACGATGTCGACACGTTGACCCAGCTTGTCCTGCGCGCAGTCCGTGACCGCACGGTCCTGACGTCGCTGATGGCGAAGTTGCGCTGCGAGACCTTTGGTGAGCGTGCGATGATCCCCGCCTTCATTTTCTTTTTTCAGATGTTGTACCCGTTCGCTTGGGTCAATCGCGCGGAACGTCGCGCCGCCGCCGCCGCCGGCGGCTGCATGCTCGTGCATCGCCAATCGCTGCAAGCGGCCGGCGGCATGGAGGCCATTCGCAATGAGTTGATCGACGACTGCGCATTGGCGCGACTGCTCAAGCGTCATGGCTCGATCTGGCTTGGCTTGACCGAACGCGTGCGCAGCCTTCGCACGTATCGATCCGTTCGCGAGATCCGACGCATGATCACGCGCTCGGCCTACGCCCAACTGGGGTTCTCGCCGTGGTGGTTGGCGTTGACCACGTTGGCCATGGCAGTCACTTACCTCGCGCCACCGGCATTGACCGTACTTGGCAGCGGCGTGTCGCAATTCCTCGGTGTGCTGGCATGGGTGCAGATGACGTTGGCATTTCAACCGACACTCCGTTTCTATCGCGTCGCCCCATGGTGGGGCCTTGCGCTGCCGGCAATCGCCGGTTTATATCTAATATTTACGCTCGAATCCGCCTCGCAGCACATGCGTGGCACGGGTGGCGAATGGAAAGGTCGTGTACATTGGCCGATATCCAGACGATGAGACCTGCTGATGCATCACCGCCCGAAGTCTCCCGGCGCTGACGCTTAACGCTCCGACGTACGCAGATGCCCATGATCGAGGCCCCCTCCAGAAACCCGGAACCGCCGGTGTCCGGGAGCTCGTTCTACGCCGCCATGCGCGTGCTGCCTCCCCCGCAGCGACGCGCCATGTTTGAAATCTATGGATTTTGCCGCGCGGTCGACGACGTAGCCGACAGCAGCGAGGATCGCCAAGCGCGCTTGACCGAGCTCGAGCGGTGGCGGGCCGACATCGAGGCGCTTTTCGCAGGTTCGCCGCCGGACCGCGTCCGGTCGCTGGCCGATCCGGTCCACGCGTTCGATCTGCAACGCAACGACTTCATGTCGATCATCGATGGCATGGAGATGGATGCGAAGGCCGATATCCGCGCACCCGATGTCGCGACCCTGGACCTCTACTGCGATCGGGTTGCGTGCGCGGTGGGTCGCCTTTCGGTCCGTGTGTTCGGACTGCACTCGGAGGACGGAACGCGGCTCGCATTTCACCTGGGCCGGGCGCTTCAGCTCACAAACATTCTGCGCGATCTGGATGAGGACGCACGCAACGGGCGGTTGTACCTTCCGCGCGAAGCACTTCTGGCGGCGGGAATCAGCGAGACCGATCCAGCGACGGTTCTCGGCGACCCTTGTCTGAACGAGGCCTGCGCTCGGGTCGTCGATTTTGCGAATCGCCATTTCGCCGAAGCGCGTGCGCTGATGTCGAAATACCCGTTCCGGATCGTGCGCGCACCGCTGCTGATGGCCGAGGTCTATCAGAATTTGCTCGAGCGCCTCGATGCCCGCGGCTGGGCCCCGCCGCGCCGCCCGATCCGTGCGGGCAGGGCGAGGCTGCTCTGGATACTGCTGCGGCATGGGCTTTTTGAAGTAGACGCCCGCCACTGACCATCCGACCGTGCGATCCCACCCCCATCGGCCCATGAAACGTAACCTTTCTGTCCATCCTTCGCTCCCTGAGGCGCCGATCGCGCCGGTTTCCGAAGGCGTCGTACGCCGGGTCCACGTCGAGCACGCGCAATCAGGGCTCGAGCGCGGCATCGAAATGGCCACCGCTGCATTGCTGAAGCAGCAGCGCCAGGACGGTCATTGGGTCTTCGAGCTGGAAGCCGACGCCACCATCTCGGCCGAATACGCGATACTGCAGCACTATCTGGGCGAATACGATCCGATCCTCGAAGCGAGGATCGCGAGCTATTTGCGCCGGCTGCAGGGGCCGCATGGCGGTTGGCCGCTGTTCCATGGCGGCTCCTTCAATATCAGTGCCAGCGTCAAAGCGTACTTTGCGCTGAAGCTCATCGGCGACTCGCCCGAGTCCGAGCACATGCGACGGGCGCGCGAAGCGATCCTCGCCCATGGCGGCGCGGGCACGACCAATGTCTTTACTCGGATATTGCTGGCGCTTTTTGGTGTCGTTTCGTGGTCGGCCGTGCCGGTGATTCCTGTCGAGATCATATTCCTGCCGCGGTGGTTTCCGTTTCACCTGGCCAGGGTCTCCTACTGGAGCCGGACCGTGTTGGTGCCGCTTCTGGTCCTGCAGGCGCTCAAGCCGCGGGCGCGCAATCCGCGCGGTGTGCACATCGACGAACTCTTCCCGGGACAACGTCCGCGCGCGCGACGCTGGGCAAGGGCGCTGCATCAATCCCGCTGGCGGTTCGCAATCTTCGCTGCCGGCGATGCGATGCTGCGCTGGGTCGAGCCCCTGGTTCCTGCGAAGATCCGCCGGCGCGCGATCGAAAAGGCCGTTGCGTTTGTCACCGAGCGGCTCAACGGGGAGGACGGCCTGGGCGCTATCTTTCCTGCGATGGCGAACACGGTGATGATGTTCGACGCGCTGGGCTATCCACGTGAACACCCGGACCTTGTCATGGCGCGAAAAGCAATCGACAAGCTACTCGTGAGCACGCGCGAAGAAACGTATTGTCAGCCGTGCGTCTCGCCCGTATGGGACACCGTGCTCGTATGTCAATCGCTCCTGGAGGTTGGCGGCGCGCAGGCTTCCGCCGCCGTGCACAGGGGTCTGTTGTGGCTCAAGGACCGGCAGGTCCTTGCGACGGTCGGCGACTGGGCCGACCAGCGTCCGCGTGTGCGCCCGGGTGGCTGGGCGTTTCAGTACGCAAACCCGCATTATCCCGATCTCGACGACACCGCTGTCGTCGTGATGGCAATGGAGCGTTTTGCTCGCTCCGGCATCCGCGACGATTCCGACTTTGCGGAGGCGATCCAACGCGGAAGAGAGTGGGTCCTGGGCCTGCAGAGCGCCAACGGCGGGTGGGGCGCCTTCGATGTCAATAACACCAGCGAATACTTGAATCACATACCGTTTGCCGACCACGGTGCATTATTGGACCCGCCGACCGCCGACGTGACCGCGCGTTGCGTCAGCATGATGGCGCAGCTTGGCGATGACTCGGACAAGCGCGCGCTGGCAGCAGCGCTGCGGTTCCTGTGGCGGACCCAGGAGGATGACGGCAGCTGGTATGGGCGTTGGGGAATGAATTACATCTATGGGACGTGGTCTGTGCTGTGCGCCCTCATGGCGGCGGGTGTGAGTCCGGAAATGCCGGCAGTGCGCCGAGCCGTCGATTGGCTGATTGCCACGCAGAATGCCGACGGGGGCTGGGGCGAAACGGGCGAAAGCTACGGGCTGAACGGCCATGGCCTTCAACACGTAACAAGTACAGCATCTCAGACGGCCTGGGCGTTGCTGGCGCTTATGGCGGCAGGTGAACTGCGCAATCCCGCGGTTGCGCGCGGCATCGACTACCTGCTGCGCAGCCAGGGATCCGACGGCTTCTGGAGCGAGCCGGAATTCACGGCGACGGGCTTCCCGCGCGTCTTTTACCTCCGCTATCACGGCTATCCAAAGTTTTTTCCCGTTTGGGCGCTTGCTCGCTACCGCAATCTGATCCAGTCCCGCGATCGCCGCTTGCGTTTCGGAATGTGAGCATCGGTCCAAGCGTGCCGTACCCGGTCGTCGCGGTCACCGGGCTCGTCATGGAAGCGCGCATCGCCTCGGGTCCGGGTGTGCGCGCGATCGCGGGTGGAGGCGACGCGCGCCTGCTTGTCGCCGCGCTCGAGCGCGAGCTTGCGCGCGGCGCGAGCGCCGTCATCAGTTTCGGCATCGCCGGCGGATTGGCAGAGGACATCGCGCCCGGGACGTGGCTGGTCGCCCGCGCCATCGTCGCTCCAACCGCGCGTTGGCCCTGCGACACGGCGTGGGCGCGAATCCTCGCCGAGCGACTTCGTGGCGCATTGACGGTGGATCTCGCGGGCGTGGACACCCCAGTCGCGCAGTCCACCGCCAAGCGCGCCTTGCATCACGTCACCGGTGCCGCGGCAGTCGATACCGAATCGCACATCGCCGCGGCGATTGCTGCGGACCACGGACTTCCGTTCGCGGCGTTCAGGGTGGTTGCGGATGCCGCACAGCGGAATCTTCCACCCGCCGCGTGCGAGGCGCTCCGGCCTGACGGTAAAATCAACGGCGTCGCCCTACTGCGCTCGCTGGCGCGAACGCCTGCGCAGATCCCTGCACTGGCGCGCACCGCTATCGATGCGCGCATCGCATTCCGCGCGCTCTCACGCGGCCGGCGATTGCTTGGCCTGCGCCTGGGTTACCCGGATCTCGGAGAGCTTCTGCTCGACGTGTCTTGAAAAGACGTACTGCGCAGGCCGTTGCCGGTCCAGAGCAATCTCCTGCGCCATGGCCCCCTCCGTGCGGACGCCGCGCATGCTGACAGCAAGCGCTCTGAACGGGTGGCGAACGGAGTCTTGCACTGCGCTTGCTTCGTAACCGCTGTGCACCATGCAGTTCGCGCACTTTTCGTAATTGCCCGTTCCATAGGCGTCCCAGTCCGTTTCTTCCATCAGCTCGCGAAAGGTCCGCGCGTAGCCTTCACCGAGCAGGTAACACGGGCGTTGCCAGCCGAAAACGTTGCGGGTCGGGTTGCCCCAGGGAGTGCAGCGATATTCCTGGTTTCCCGCCAGGAAATCGAGAAACAGGCTCGATTGGCTGAAGGACCAGGCACGTGCGCCGCGGCCGCGACGAAAAATGTCGCGAAAGAGCTGCTTGGTGCGAGCGCGTGTGAGAAAGTGTTCCTGATCGGGGGCTCGCTCGTACGCGTATCCGGGCGATACGGTGATGCCGTCTATGCCGAGCGCACCCACCTCGTCGAAAAACCGCGCGACGCGGTCCGGCTCGGCATCGTTGAACAGCGTGCAATTGATATTGACCCGAAACCCGCGATCCTTCGCGGCTCGAATCGCCGCCGCCGCACGCTCGTAAACACCTTCTTCGCACACCGAGCGGTCGTGCATCTCGCGATCGCCGTCCAGATGCACCGACCAGACAAAATACGGGCTGGGTCGAAACGAAGCGAGCCTCTTTTGCAGCAGCAGCGCATTCGTGCAGAGGTAGACGAACTTGCGCCGCTCAATGATGCCTGCAACGATGGCGCCGATCTCCTTGTGCAGCAGAGGTTCGCCGCCGGCGATGGAGACCACGGGCGCGCCGCACTCGTCGACGGCCGCCAAGCATTCTTCGACCGACAGACGCTGGTTCAGGATCTCGTCCGGATAATCGATCTTGCCGCAGCCCGCGCACGCCAGGTTGCAGCGGAAGAGCGGCTCGAGCATCAGCACCAGCGGATAGCGGCGGCGCCTCGTCAGTTGCTGGCGCACGATGTATGCGCCGATGCGTGCTTTCTGAAAAAGAGGAATGGACACGGGGATCCGAATTAAATGAGTCGATCAGGAGGCGCTTGCCGGCCGCGCATGGAGCAATTCGGCGGGAAGTCGGAATTCTACCTTTTCTTCGACTCCCGGAAGCACCGAGACCTCGACCGGGCCGAGGCGACGCAGCGCCGCAATCACGTCATCGACGGACACCTCGGGCGCAGAAGCGCCCGCGGTGATCCCGACCACGTCGGCGTCCCGCACCCAGGCTGCGTCCAGCCCGCTTGCGTCCGGGATGAGATAGCTTGGTACGCCTGCTTCGACGCCTATCTCACGCAGGCGATTCGAGTTCGAGCTATTCCTGGCGCCGACAACCAGAATCACATCGGCGACCTTGGCGAGCTCGCGCACCGCCGATTGCCTGTTCTGGGTCGCGTAACAGATGTCATCGATGTCCGGTCCGACGATATCGGTGAAGCGCCGCTTCAGCGCGGCGATGAGCGCCCGCGTGTCGTCGACGCTGAGTGTCGTCTGAGTGACGTACGCGACGGGCGTATCCGCAGCGAGCTCCAACGCGGCCACGTCGTCCTCGGTTTGCACCAGCAGCACCGGCCCCGGTATCTGGCCCATCGTTCCCTCGATCTCCGGATGGTTCGCATGGCCGACCAGGATTACCAGGCGGCCCTGCGCGACATAGCGCCTGCCTTGGCCGTGAACTTTTGCGACGAGCGGGCACGTTGCGTCCAGAACCCGCAGGCCGCGCGCCTGCGCATCCTGCTCCACCACCTGCGCGACCCCGTGCGCGCTGAAGATGGTAATCGCGCCCGCAGGCACTTCCGACAGATCTTCGACGAAACGCGCCCCTTTTGCGCGGAGGCCCTCGACGACGTGGCGGTTGTGAACGATTTCGTGGCGAACGTACACGGGCGCACCATACTGCGTAAGCGCTCGCTCGACGAT
>Ga0193751_1000783_pt1 | contig 22460 bp, 19 predicted proteins | sample L1c2metaG_FD_143050 | JGI IMG/M metagenome (GOLD analysis project Ga0193751, IMG submission 143050) | Soil microbial communities from a riparian zone of the East river system, Colorado, United States - L1c2 | ecosystem: Environmental > Terrestrial > Soil > Riparian zone | place: USA: East River... | reverse complement strand
AGGGGCGTAAGCTCAACGGTTAAACTGTCGGTCTCCAAAACCGAACTTGGGGGTTCGAATCCCTCCGCCCCTGCCAGAATGTATCGCCCGAACCGCACGGGCGCGGATGACAGAGCGGGAAGAAAGAAGTAAAAGAAATGGCGACCACGACGGAACAAAACGCACTGGTAACAACGGTAAAGGCCTGGCCGGAACGCACCCGGACTTTCTATAACGACGTGCGCACCGAAATGCGCAAAGTCACTGCGCCCTCGTGGAAGGAAGTTCAGGCCACGACCACGGTGGTGGTGATCACGGTCGCCATTTTTGCGCTCTACTTTTTCGTGATCGACTTTGTCATTCAGCACGGCGTCACGGCTTTGTTTGGTTTTTTCAAGAGTCGGGGATGAGATTGCAGACTAGCGCTACGTAGCGAAGCAAATCGGCTGGCCGGGAAGAAGCACCCATATATGCAGAACGAAGAAAAAAACGAAACGCCGGCAGGCGGAGAACAACCGCCGCAACCAGCGGGCGTGGATGGCGTTGCCGTAAGCGGTGAGGCGCCCCGCAACCCGAACATGAAGTGGTACATCATCCACTCATACTCAGGGTTTGAGCGCAAAGTGAAAGAGTCTCTGGAGTCGCGGGTCACGGCCTTCGGGCTGCAGGACAAAATCGGCAAAGTGCTGATCCCGACGGAGTCGGTCACCGAAGTGCGCGGCGGAAAAAAATATACTTCCGAGCGCATGTTCTATCCCGGCTACGTGCTGGTGGAAATGGACATGGACGATCACGTCTGGCATGTGGTGAAGTCCACGCCGCGCGTGACCGGATTTGTCGGCACCGGCCAGCAGCCTACGCCCCTCTCCGAAGAAGAAGTGCAGCACATCGTCTACAAGGTCGCCGACAGCCGTGAGAAGCCGAAGCTCAAAGTCAAATTTGAAAAGAACGAATCGGTCCGCATCAGCGAGGGACCATTCGCCAGCTTCACCGGCATCGTCGACGAAGTAAACGAAGACCGCGAGACCTTGAAAGTGATGGTCACAATTTTCGGCCGCTCCACTCCCGTGGAACTCGAGTTCAACCAGGTGGAGAAGGTCGCGTAGCGCATGAGAGACTGCAGAGATCCTTCGGCGACGAACACATGTCGCCTCAGGATGACAATCTCAGGATGACAATCGAGAGATTGACGCCCTGGCTAGAAGCTAGAAGCTAGGAGCTAGGAGCCAACGAAGTCATGGCAAAAAAAGTTACAGGTTACGTAAAGCTGCAGATCGCCGCCGGCAAGGCGACCCCGGCGCCCCCGGTCGGCCCGGCGCTCGGCCAGGCGCAGATCAATATCATGGAGTTCTGCAAGCAGTTCAATGCCCGCACCAATCAGAAAGAGATGGAAGGACTGATCATTCCGGTCGTGGTCTCGGTATATAACGACCGCTCGTTCACGTTCATCACCAAGACGCCTCCGGCGTCGATCTTGTTGAAGCGCGCTGCGGGCATCGCCAAGGGATCGGGCACGCCGAACAAGGACAAAGTCGGCAAAGTTACGCTTAAACAGGTGGAAGACATCGCGAAACAAAAAATGCCCGACCTGAACGCTTCCTCGGTCGAGACCGCAATCAAAAGCGTCCGCGGTACGGCAAGGTCGATGGGCATTGAAGTAGTCGGGTAGAAGGGATTGTGTAATTGGCAAATTTGGTAATTGTGTAATTGAAAACCTGCGAGAGAGATTTTCAAATTGCCCGATTACTCAATTTCCCAATCACCAAATCGTCAACAGCACCACGGCTCAGCCGGACAACGCTGAGCGGTGGGAGACAAGGAAAAGCAATGAAAAAAGAAGGAAAGAACATCGCCAAGGCGCACGCTGCTGTCGAGAAGCGCCCCTATGTTTTGCAGGACGCAGTTCCTCTCCTGCAGAAAGTGAAGTTCGCAAAGTTTGACGAGACCGTGGAGGTCACGCTGCGGTTGGGCGTAGACCCGAAGCATGCGGACCAGATGGTGCGCGGCACGGTTGTGCTGCCGCACGGGCTAGGCAGGTCGAAAAAGGTTCTGGTGATCGCCACCGGCGACAAGATCAAGGAAGCGGAAGCCGCGGGCGCCGATTTCGCCGGCGGAGAAGAGATGGTCGAGAAGATCACCAAGGAAAACTGGACCGACTTCGACGCTCTGATCGCCACGCCTGACGTGATGAAGTCGGTTGGACGCCTCGGTAAGATTCTTGGCCCCAAAGGCTTGATGCCGAACCCGAAGACCGGCACGGTCACCTTCGACGTAGGCAAGGCGGTGCAGGAAGTGAAGGCCGGCAAAGTCGAATTTCGTACCGACAAGACGGCGCTCGTTCACTGCCCGGTGGGGAAGATTTCGTTCTCACCCGACAAGCTGATTGAGAATGCGACGGTGCTGATCACCAGCGTGATCAAGGCCAAGCCGTCGGTAGCCAAGGGAAAGTACATCAAGGGGTGCACTTTGAGTTCAACGATGGGGCCCGGGATTTTGTTGGACGTCACGCCCATTGAGACGGCAGCGAAGGCTTAACGCGGCGCTGAAGCGCCTGGACGGACGAATGCGTCCGTCCCTACACGAACATCGCGAGGAATTGAACTATGGCGGTTACTAAAGCGAAAAAGATGGAGCAGGTCGAGAAGCTGAGCAAGGACCTGAAGAATGTTTCGAATGTAGTTGTGGCGACGTACACCAAGATGACCGTGCCCCAGGACTACGAACTGCGCAAGGCTCTGCGCGGCGCGGGTGCGAAGTATCAGGTCGTTAAGAACACATTGGCCGAACGCGCGGCCAAGGGCACTAAGGTCGAAGGCGCACTCAAGGATCTGGCAGGCGTGACTTCGATCGCCTACACCACCGGCGATCCGGTCGCGATGGCCAAGGCGCTGACCAAGTACGCTAAAGACGCGCCCGAGTTTACCTTCAAAGTTGGTGTAGTCGAAGGTCGCGTGGTCACGATCAAGGAGATCGAAGCGCTGGCCACTATGCCGTCGAAGGAAGAACTTTACTCGAAGCTCCTGTTCCTGATCAGCTCACCGGCGCAGCGTTTGGTGACCGTGATGAATGCGGTGGGGCGCAACCTGGCAGTCGTAGTCGATCAGGGCGTGCAGCAAAAGAAGTTCAAAGAAGCATAGCTCGTGTGGGGACGGACGCCTTCGTCCGTCCAGCGAGCATCGCGAGCGTGATTTTTGCGGGCGCGTTAAGACGAGTTTGGTTATCGGCAAGTCGGGGGTTGCGCGGTTCGTTCCGAGCGTTGTCTGGCGCTGGGAAGTCGGGCCTGCCGCACTGGAAACCGTGACTTGCGGATAGCGAAAAGCGAGACGTAGCAAGCTACGTCTCTACAGAAGACTAATTTACCTGGAGAAATAACATGGCAGATCTAGCGCAGTTGGAAGAGTCAATCGTAGGGTTGTCGCTGCTGGACGCGGCGCAGCTCGTAAAAAAGCTGGAAGAGCGTCTCGGCGTATCGGCGGCGGCAGCCGCCCCGGTCATGATGGCTGGCGGCGGCGGTGCGGCGGCGGGCGCGGCTCCGGCGGAAGAGAAAACCGAATTCACCGTCGTCTTGAAGGAAGTGGGCGCCAACAAGATCAATGTAATCAAGGCCGTCCGCGAAGTCACCAGCCTGGGCTTAAAAGAAGCCAAGGAACTGGTGGATGGCGCTCCCAAGAACGTGAAAGAGGGCGTCTCCAAGGAAGAAGCCGAGACCATCAAGAAGAAGTTCACAGACGCGGGCGCAGTGGTCGAAGTAAAGTAGCGGCTCGTGTGTGGCGCGTGCCCCCCCGCGTTGCCTGGAACAATTTGAAAGGATTCGCGGACGGGGGCGTCCGCGCCACACGACAACAAACCGCACCCCAAACGGTGCAATAACGTTATTATTACGCGTTCTCTACTTGTGAACCTTGGGCAGCGATGTTAGCATCTATATTAACGTCGCTTCCCTGGGATTCACTCAACCGCGAGCGAAGCTCGCGAGGGAAGTTTAGGGCAAGCTGCTCCGCGGGCAGGCGGGGCGGAAAACAGGCCGAGGAACTGGCGCGAAAGAATTCAGATCAAGAAGGGCGAAACGCCTTGGTTGGCGTCTGCGGGAACGACTGTCCCTGCAGACGCCCCGTTGTCTTTTAAGTTTGTCTTTTAAGTTCCAGGTTGTTCCGGTTCTGCACAACGTAATCCCGCGGCGCGGTAAGCGCCCCACATTCCGCGGTTTAAACGCGGCCTTCGGTCGCGCGTGAGATTGGGAGTTTCTGACGATGAAAAATGCCTTCCGTAAACGATTCGATTTTTCCAAAATTCCGGCCACCATCCAGATCCCGAACCTGATCGAAGTTCAGAAGCGTTCTTACGACCGCTTCCTGCAGATGGACAAACTGCCCAGCGAGCGCGAAGACGGCGGCTTGCAGGCGGTGTTTCAGTCTGTCTTTCCGATCACCGACTTTCGCAACGTATCCCAACTTGAGTTCGTCGATTACGCCATTGGTAACTGGGAGTGCAAGTGCGGCCACCTGAAAGGCCTGCATCACCTCCGGACCACTTGTAAGAATTGCGGATCGACCGTAATTACCGATCCGTTTCATCCCGGCGAAGTGCTGTGCGGCAAGTGCGGCACTTACAACGCCAACACGCCCGACTTCTGCAACAAGTGCGGAGACCCGGTCGGACTGCAGTTGAAGTATGACGTGGCTGAGTGTGAAGAGCGCGGTATGACGTATTCCGCGCCGCTCAAAGTCACCATGCGTCTGACGATCTTCGACAAGGACGCCGAGACCGGCAACCGCTCGATCCGCGACATTAAAGAGCAGGAAGTATTCTTCGGCGACGTTCCGCTGATGACCCAGAACGGCACCTTCATCATCAACGGCACCGAACGCGTTATCGTCAGCCAATTGCACCGTTCGCCCGGTGTGTTCTTCGAGACCGCCAACAACCGCACCTACTTCCTGGGAAAAATCATTCCCTATCGCGGCTCGTGGGTTGAGTTTGAGTACGACCAGAAGAACGTGCTCTATGTTCGTATCGACCGCAAGCGCAAATTCCTGGGCACGATTTTCCTGCGTGCCCTCGGTCTGCGTTCCGGCGAAGACATTCTGCGCGCTCTGCGTTCCGGCGAAGACATTCTGCGCGCGTTCTACACCACTGACCGGCTCGTGGTCCGCGACAAGAGACTCTACTGGACCCTCGACCCGGCCAGTGAGAAGCCGACGAACCTGCTGGGCATGAAGCTTGCCCACAGCATCAAGAACAAGTCGGGCGACGAGATCGCGCACTCCGGCCGCAAGATCAACGCTCAGATCCTGAAAGATATTCAGAAGGCGAAGGTCAGCGAAATCGAAGTCGACATCACCGACCTCGAAGGCGCGTGGACTGCCGGCGACATCGTCGACACCACCACCGGCGAAGTCATGCTCGAAGCCAACTCCGAGCTCACAGCCGACAAGGTTTCGAAGATTCTCGATTCCGGCGTGGTCGAGATGAGCCTGTTCTTCCCCGAGCGCGACGATGTGGGCACGGTGATCAGCCAGACTCTGAAGCGCGACGCAGTAAAGACTCCGCAGGAAGCGCTGATCGAAATCTACCGCAAGCTGCGTCCCGGCGATCCGCCGACGCTCGACACGGCGACCGCGCTATTCCATGGTATGTTCTTCGACCCGCGCAAGTACGATTTCTCGCGCGTGGGCCGCTTGAAGTTCAACATCAAATTGCACGAGAACCAGGACGCGACCAGCCTCGACAAGCGCACCCTCGATCCCGACGATTTCTACGCCACCATCGCGTATCTGCTGAAGCTGCGCAAGAGCATTGGCGCAGTCGACGACATCGATCACCTCGGCAACCGCCGCGTGCGCGCGGTCGGCGAGTTGATGGAGAACCAGTTCCGCATTGGCCTGGTCCGCATGGAACGGGCAATCAAAGAAAAAATGTCCGTCTACCAGGAAATGTCCACGGCCATGCCGCATGACCTTGTCAACGCGAAGCCGGTGATGGCCGCGATCCGCGAATTCTTTGGATCGTCGCAGCTGTCGCAGTTCATGGATCAGACCAACCCGCTCTCCGAGATCACGCACAAGCGGCGTCTCTCGGCCCTTGGGCCGGGCGGTCTGTCGCGTGAACGCGCCGGATTCGAAGTGCGCGACGTCCACCCCACGCACTACGGGCGCATTTGCCCGATTGAGACGCCGGAAGGTCCGAACATCGGACTGATCTCGTCGCTGAGCTGCTACGCCCGCATCAACGACTACGGCTTCATCGAGTCGCCCTATCGCAAGATCAAGAGTGGACGCGTGATCGACTACGTCACCATCGTCAACGTCGGCGACAGCGACCACAAAGTCGGCGATCACATGGAGAAGCACGAGATCGAGAAGATCAACGCCGAGTTGAAAGAGAAACGCAAGAAGCCGGCCGCGATCGAGCCTTTCTCCTTTTACCTCTCCGCGTGGGAAGAAGATCGACACACCATCGCGCAGGCCAACGTCGAACTCGACGACAAGGGCCGCATCGTTGCCGAGTTGGTCAACGCCCGCAAGGCCGGCAACTTCGTGCTGGTCAGCCGCGAGGAAGTGGACTATGTCGACGTCAGCCCGAAGCAGCTGGTTTCGGTAGCCGCCTCGTTGGTTCCGTTCCTCGAGCACGATGACGCGAACCGCGCGCTGATGGGCGCGAACATGCAACGCCAGTCCGTGCCTCTGCTCCGAGCGCAAGCACCGATCGTGGGTACAGGAATGGAAGGCGTTACCGCCCGCGACTCGGGCGCCGTGGTTCTTGCCCGTCGCAATGGCATCATCGATTCGGTCGACTCCGAACGCATCATCGTGCGTGTCGAGGGTGAACACCATCCCACGCAGTTGTCGCGTGAAGTCGGCAGCGACATCTATCAGCTCACGAAGTTCAAGCGTTCGAACCAGAACACCTGCATCAATCAGAAGCCGGTGGTCAAGAAGGGCGAACGCGTACTGAAAGGTCAGATCATCGCTGACGGTCCCTGCACCGATCACGGCGAGTTGGCGCTGGGGCGAAACGTCCTGGTCGCCTTCATGCCGTGGCGCGGTTACAACTTCGAGGACGCGATCCTGGTCTCCGAGAAGATGGTGAAAGAGGATTACTACACCTCGCTTCACATCGAGGAGTACGAGATCGAAGCCCGCGACACCAAGCTGGGTCCGGAAGAAGTCACGCGCGATATCCCGAACGTCAGCGAGTCCATGCTGCGCAATCTGGACGAAGCGGGCGTGATTCGCATCGGAGCCAGCATCAAGCAGGGCGACATTCTGGTAGGCAAGGTTACGCCGAAGGGTGAAACCCAGCTCACTCCGGAAGAGAAACTGCTGCGCGCGATCTTCGGCGAAAAGGCCGGCGACGTGCGCGACGCTTCCCTCTACTGCCCGCCGGGCATCGAGGGCGTGATCGTTGACGTGAAAATCTTCTCGCGCAAGGGCCAGGAAAAAGACGAGCGCGCGAAGTCCATCGAAGCCACGCAGATTGCAAAGTTGGAAAAGAATCTTTCGGACGAGATCCGGATTCTGACCGACGAGCGCCTCAAGCGCCTGGAAAACATCCTGGGCGGCAAGGAAGTGCAGGCCGACCTGCACGACGAGCGCACCAACAAGCGCCTGCTGGTCAAGGGCAACATCCTGAACCGTGATGAGATCGAGCGCATCTCCACCCGTAATCTGAAGCGTATTAAATACGCCGATAAAGACCCGCGGGTGAATGAGCAGATTGACGAGATCGAAGAGATGACTTCGCGTCAGATCGATGTGCTCAAGAAAATTGTCAACGAGAAGAAAGAAAAACTCACGAAGGGCGACGAACTGCCTCCCGGCGTGATCAAGCTGGTCAAAGTCTATATCGCCATGAAGCGCAAGCTGAGTGTCGGCGACAAGATGGCCGGCCGTCACGGCAACAAGGGTGTGATTGCCCGTATTTTGCCGGAAGAAGACATGCCGTACCTCGAGGATGGGCAGCCCGTGGAAATCGTGCTCAACCCGCTCGGCGTGCCATCTCGTATGAACGTGGGCCAGATTCTCGAAACCCACCTGGGGTGGGCCGGATTCGTTCTCGGCGAGAAGATCACGCAGTTGCTCAAAGAAAACACGCGGACCGAAGCTATCCGGCGCGAGTTGAAGGCGTTATTCAAAGACTCGCAGCTGGCTGACATCATCTCCGACATGAGCGACGAAGAACTGGAATCCGTGGCCCCGACCCTAACCAAGGGCGTGTTCATGGGATCGCCGGTATTCGACGGATCGAAGGAAGGCGAGATCAAGGCGTTGCTCGAACACGCCGGTCTGCCGACTTCGGGCAAGACTACTCTTCACGACGGTATGACGGGAGAGAAGTTCGAACAGCCGGTCACTGTCGGTTACATCTACATGCTGAAGCTGTCGCATCTGGTCGACGACAAGATTCACGCGCGCTCCATCGGGCCGTACTCGCTCATCACCCAGCAACCGTTGGGCGGCAAGGCGCAGTTCGGCGGACAGCGTTTCGGAGAAATGGAAGTCTGGGCGCTGGAAGCCTATGGCGCAGCGTTCATCCTGCAGGAGCTGCTGACGGCGAAGTCCGACGACGTATACGGCCGCACCAAGATTTACGAGGCCATCGTCAAGGGCGAAGCCGCCATGGAGCCCGGCGTACCCGAATCGTTTAACGTGCTGATCCGCGAGCTGCAGTCGCTCTGCCTGGATGTGGAATTGATCAAGGCAGGCGAGAAAAAGCCCACGGCCAGCGCAGCAGCGGATTAGTCGTTGGTCGTTGGCCGTTAGTCGTTGGCGGCCAGCGCACTGATTTCAGATTCTTGGAAGACAAGACCCGCGATCTCGCTCTTGGATCTGCGGGTTATAGAGATTTCGCTAGCGACTAACGACCAACGACTAGCGACCCTCAAGAGCCGCAAGCGGCGGCGCAACAGCCGAGGAAAGCGGAGGAACACCTTGTTTCGTTCGAGCCCATTCGAAATGGCAAATGTGATTGCGGACTTCGACGCCATTCGCATCAGTCTGGCCTCTCCGGAAAAAATCCGGAGCTGGTCGCACGGCGAAGTGACCAAGCCCGAGACCATCAACTACCGAACCTTCAAGCCCGAGCGCGACGGGTTGTTCTGCGCGCGCATTTTTGGCCCGGTAACGGATTGGGAGTGCTTGTGCGGCAAGTACAAGCGCATGAAACACCGCGGCGTGATCTGCGACAAATGCGGCGTGGAAGTCACGCTGTCGAAAGTCCGCCGTGAACGCCTGGGCCACATTGAGCTGGCGTCGCCCTGTTCGCACGTATGGTTCTTTAAGGGACTGCCCAGCCGCATCGGCCACCTGCTCGATATTTCTTTGCGCGACCTTGAGTCCGTGCTCTATTTCGAAGCTTACGTCGTGGTCGAACCCGGCGATGCTCCGGTGAAAGAGCGCGAAGTAATTAAGGACGAAGCCAAGTTCCGCGAACTCGACCAGCAATACCGTCCCGCCGGATTTAAGGCGATGATGGGTGCTGAGGCAATCAAGGAACTGCTCAAGCGCGTCGACACCGACGGGCTTTCCGTCGAACTGCGCGAGAAGATGAAGAACGAGAGTTCGCTGCAGAAGCGGCTCAAGTACGCCAAGCGCCTGAAAGTCGTCGAGGCCTTTCGCAAGAGCGGCAACAAACCGCACTGGATGATCCTCGACGTGATTCCGGTCATTCCGCCGGAGTTGCGTCCGCTGGTTCCACTCGATGGCGGACGTTTCGCTACGTCCGACTTGAACGATCTCTACCGCCGCGTCATCAACCGTAACAACCGGTTGAAGAAGCTGATGGACCTGCACGCTCCTGAAGTCATCGTGCGCAACGAAAAGCGCATGCTGCAGGAAGCCGTCGATGCCCTGTTCGACAACGGACGCCGCGGCCGCGTGCTGCGTGGCGCGAACAATCGTCCCCTGAAGTCGCTCTCCGACACGCTGAAAGGCAAGCAGGGACGCTTCCGCCAGAACCTGCTCGGCAAGCGCGTGGACTACTCCGGACGTTCCGTCATCGTGGTCGGTCCCGAACTCAAACTGCACCAGTGCGGTCTGCCCAAGAAGATGGCTCTCGAGCTGTTCAAGCCGTTCATTTATCACCGGCTCGAACAGACGGGCAACGTCACCACCATCAAGCAAGCCAAAGAGATGGTCGAACAGCAGGAACCGATTGTCTGGGACATTCTTGAAGAAGTCATCAAGGATCACCCGGTTTTGCTGAACCGCGCTCCCACGCTTCACCGCCTCGGCATTCAGGCTTTCGAGCCGGTGCTCGTGGAAGGCAAAGCCATCAAGATTCACCCGCTGGTCTGCACCGCATTCAACGCCGACTTTGACGGTGACCAGATGGCGGTTCACATTCCGCTGTCTCCGGAAGCGCAGGTCGAAGCCAGCGTGCTGATGCTGGCCTCGCACAACATTCTTTCGCCCGCATCGGGTCAGCCCATCACCGTGCCCACGCAGGACATGGTGCTCGGACTTTACTACCTGACTAAGGGCAAGCCCGGCGCCAAGGGCGAAGGCCGCGCCTTTGCCAACATTGAAGAGGTGCTGATGGCGCTGGACGCCGGTGCGGTGGAAACGTTAAGTCCGATTCGCCTGCGCTACTCGGGCGAATTGATCGACTTGACCACTGCTTACGACGATCAGGACATCATTCACACCGAGCCGGTACAGGTCGAGCGTGCCTTCATCAACACGACCGTAGGCCGCGCGATTTTGAACGACCAACTGCCGGACGGCATGCCCTTCATCAACGGTCTTCTTAAGAAGAAGGGGATTGGCGCCCTGGTCAATTACGGCTACTTGCGCTTCGGACTCGAAACCACGGTCAAGATGCTCGATGAAGTCAAGACCCTCGGTTTCAAGTTCGCGACTAAAGCAGGGTTGTCCATCGGCATCGACGACATGGTCATCCCGGACAGCAAGAAAGTCCTGGTCAAAGACGCCGAGAAGCAAGTGGTTGCCGTGCAGCAGCAGTATCTGGACGGAGCCATCACCAACGGCGAACGCTACAACAAGGTCATCGAAATCTGGTCGGCGATCACGGAAAAAGTGGCCGACGAAATGTTCGGTGAAATGCAGCGCCGCGACAAAGAGGGCGAACTCAATCCGATTTACGTCATGGCCGACTCCGGCGCTCGAGGATCGAAACAGCAGATCCGCCAGCTCTCCGGCATGCGTGGATTGATGGCCAAGCCTTCCGGTGAAATCATCGAGTCGCCCATCACGGCCAACTTCCGTGAAGGGTTGACGGTGCTCGAATACTTCGTCTCGACCCACGGCGCCCGCAAGGGACTGGCCGACACGGCGCTCAAGACGGCGGATTCCGGCTACCTGACTCGCCGCCTGGTCGACGTGGCGCAGGATGTCATTATCAGCGAATACGATTGCGGCACGGTCGACGGCATCTACGTGCAAGGTATCGTGGAAGCCGGCGAGATCATCGAGCCGTTGCGCGACCGCATCGTGGGCCGCGTGTCGCTCGAGAAAATCAAAGACTATGACGGCAACGTCATCGTCGACATCAACCATGAAATCACCGAAGACCTCGCCGGAGCGATTCAGGCTGCCGGTATCGAGCGGGTAAAGATTCGTTCGGTGCTGACCTGCGAATCCAAACGCGGAGTCTGCGTCATGTGCTATGGCCGCAACCTGGCTTCCGGACGCCTCGTCGAACTCGGCGAAGCCACCGGCGTGATCGCTGCGCAGTCCATCGGCGAACCTGGAACCCAGCTCACCATGCGTACCTTCCACATCGGTGGTACGGCGTCGCGAGTCTCCGAGCAGTCGCGCCTCGATGCCAAAAACAACGGCAACGTCCGCTTCATCGGATTGCAGACCGTCAAGTCCAAGTCAGGCGATCTTGTTGTAATGAACCGGCAGGGTTCAATCGCGGTTGTCGATGAGAAGAATCGTGAACGCGAACGTTACTCGGTCGTGTACGGCGCCAAACTGAAGGTCAACGAAGGCGATCCGGTCAAACTCGGCCAGGTGATGGTCGAGTGGGATCCTTACACCTTCGCCATCCTGACGGAAATCGGCGGCACGGTGCAGTTCAAGGACTTGCAGGAAGGTGTGACTCTTCATGAAGAGGTCGACGAAGTCACCGGCCTGTCGCGGCACGTGGTCGGCGATTCTCCCGACGAGAAACGCCAGCCGGCCATTGTCATCAAAGGCAAGGCGAGCAAGCGTTACCTGATGCCTTCCCGCGCTCACTTGATGATTCAGGACGGCGAGACGGTCACGCCGGGAGACGTACTTGCGAAGATCCCGCGCGAGACTACCAAGACGAAAGACATCACCGGTGGTCTCCCACGCGTGGTCGAATTGTTCGAGGCCCGCAAGCCGCATGAAACCGCGGTCATCAGCGAAATCGATGGCACGGTGAAGTTCGGCGAAGTTTCGAAAGGCCAACGCAAAATCTACGTGGTCGCCGACAACGGCACCGAAAAAGAGTACTCGGTTCCGCGCGGCGTTCACATCAACGTGCAGGAAGGCGAGCGCGTCAAGGCGGGCGAACCGCTCATGGACGGCCCGCTCAACCCGCACGACATCCTGGCCGTGCTTGGCGAAAAAGAGCTGCAGTCTTACCTGGTGAACGAAATCCAGGAAGTCTATCGCCTGCAGGGCGTCAACATCTCGGACAAGCACATCGAAGTGATTGTCCGCCAGATGATGCGCTGGGTGAAGGTCGAGGACGTGGGCGACACGCGGTTCCTGCTCGAAGAGCAGACCGACAAGTTCGCCTTCCGCGAAGAGAACGAGCGCGTGATCGCGCAGGGCGGAAAGCCGGCCACTGGAAGGCCTCTGCTTCTGGGCATCACGAAGGCATCGCTCTCCACCGACTCGTTCATTTCGGCGGCGTCGTTCCAGGAGACCACGCGCGTGCTCACCGAAGCCAGCATCAACGGCAAGGTCGACCACCTGCGCGGCCTGAAAGAGAACGTCATTGTCGGACGCCTCATCCCTGCCGGAACCGGCATGGAGTACTACCGCAACGTGCGCCTCTCGCCAGAAATGGAAGAGGCCGCGGCCAAGGTACAGGCAGAAGTCTCGGCTGCGTACGAAGAAGCCGAGCGCGCTCTCGAAATGATGCGCCACGAGGGCGAGACCGACGATCTGCCCGCGGAACTCCCCGCGGCCGAGTAATCAAAACTGAGGTAAGAATCGGGGGCGAACCAATTTCGCCCCCGAACTTGCTTCTGAAGCGGTTCTAACACCCATGCACGCCAGCCCCCAGCGATTGCCCCTTAAGGAACCCGCCCAACTTCCCTCTTTGCGCAAGGCGGCTTCCGGCCCTAAGCTAGAGCAGCCCATGCTGCGCTTCTTCCGACTTTTGCGACTGGCCTTCTGGCGTGCCTTCGTCCATGACGCCTTCGCCACCGCCAAAGCGTCGGCCTATTCCTCCATTCTTACGTTCTTCCCTGTATTGCTGATTGTCGGATCCGGTCTGGCCAACTGGCGCAAAGGTGCTCCCTACTTGCGGGAAGTCACGTATGCCTTGGGCAGCATTCTGCCAGCGGGCGGAAACACCGCGCTGAGCTATCTGAAGGGTGCTGCACAACATCCAGTCGGCCTGCTGACCACAACCTCGTTGATCACGCTGTGGACCGCGTCCGGCGTGATGATCTCCTGGATGGAGGGCTTCCGCCGCTGCTATGAACTGCCAAAAACCTGGGGCTTGATACAAGAACGTCTGATCGCGTTCCTCCTCGTAGTTTTCGCTCTGGTTCCCATGACCTTCGCCACGCTGCTGGTGGCCGTCGGCAGCAAATTTGAGACCCGCCTGCTGTCGTATATCGATCCAGATTTCAGTCTTTATGTTTTGTTGCTCTGGGGCGCGATCCGTTGGCTGATCGCCACTCTCACCAGCATCGCGGTGATTGCCTTGATTTACCATCACGCGGTGCCGCGCACCCAGCCCTGGCACAGCGTGATGCCAGGCGCCTTGCTTGCGACCATCCTCTGGTTCTCTACGACAGTTTTGTTTCGCGCCTACCTGACGCATTTCGGCGATTTCGCCACAATTTACGGATCGCTCGGAGTCGCCATGGCGCTGCTGGTATGGATGTATCTGATTTCCCTGGTCGTCCTGGTTGGCGCGGAATTCAACGCCTTGCTGTTCCCTCGAGCCATGCTGGGAAAAGAGCTCACGGCGATCAGCGGCCCCAAAGCGGCCGATTAGTAGAGACGTTGCTCGCAACGTCTCTCTCACCATCGTTCGAAATGCTGACAGCAGAGACGTAGCAAGCTACGTCTCTACATTTTTTCGTCCTAGAGGAAGATTTGAAAGACATTCCCAACAATAACGGCCGCCGCGCGAAAATCATTTGCACCATCGGCCCTGCCTGCAACACGGACGCGGCCATGCGCGACCTGCTCCGCCTCGGCATGGACATCGCGCGCCTCAATTTTTCTCACGGCACACACGACGATCACGCTCACAATATCCAACGCCTGCGCCGCGCCGCCGAGCGCGAGGGACGCACCCTCTGCATCCTCCAAGACCTGCAAGGCCCGAAAATCCGCACTGGACCTCTGGAGCGGCACGAGCCCGTACTGTTGAAGACCGGCTCAGTCGTCACCATCACCCCGCAAGATGTTCCCGGCACAGCCACGCGCATTTCCACTACGTTCCGCGATCTTGCCCGCGAACTTTCGGCCGGAGCCCGCATCTTGCTCAGTGACGGCTTGATCGAACTGCGCGTGCGCGGGATTCGCGGCAACGACGTGCTCTGCGACGTTCTCAACGGCGGCATGCTGGGAGAGCACAAAGGCATCAATCTTCCCGGCATTGCTCTCTCCATCCCAGCGCTGACCAAAAAAGATCGCAAAGATCTCGAATTCGGCCTCAGCCACGGTGTCGATGCGGTCGCGATTTCGTTCGTCCGCACCGCCGCCGACGTAAGTATGGTCAAGCGGATCATTGCTACGCATCGCAGCGATGTTCCCGTCATCGCCAAACTGGAAAAGCCGCAAGCCGTCGATCACCTGGAAGAAATTCTCGAAGCCGCTGACGGTGTCATGGTCGCCCGCGGCGATCTCGGCGTCGAAATGGCGCCAGAAAAAGTTCCGGTCATTCAGAAGCATGTGATTCGCCGGGCTTCTGCCTTGCGCAAACCCGTCATTACCGCCACGCAAATGCTGGAATCGATGATCGAAAATCCGCGCCCCACCCGCGCCGAAGCCAGCGACGTGGCCAATGCCATCTTCGACGGCACAGACGCCGTCATGCTGTCCGCGGAAACCGCCAGCGGCCAGTATCCGCGCGAATCGGTCGCGATCATGTCGCGCATTGTGGTGGAAGCCGAATCCAACATGGGCGACTTCGTCCAACTCCGCCGCCGCCGCGAACATCGCGGACTCTCCGTGGCTGAAACCATCTGCGAATCAATCGCGCACGCCGCCGAAGATTTGCCCATGGGAGCAATTGCAGTCTTCACCGAGACCGGCAACACCGCCCGCATGATTTCGAAATACCGTCCAAAAGCCGCCATCTTCGCCTTTACCCACATCGAGCCCGTGGTGCAGCGCATGAATCTTTATTGGGGAGTGCATCCCATCTCGTGCCCGCAGGCGCGATCCGCGGAACAGATGGTGACGATGGCCGAGCGGGATCTGGTCCGGCGCGGACTTCTGAAACCTGGGGACGTTCTCGGAGTCGTCGCCGGCACGCGCCAGGCCTCCGGCTCCACCAACCTCATGCGATTGCACGTCGTCACTGACGAAGAAGCGGAGCGCATCGGTCATCCTGATAAGCCGCATCCTGATCACCCACATCTTCGGAAACCCCGCGCTCAGAAACGGCGCTCTTCTCGCCGCCGCAAGTTATAATCCCCGGTATGCCGCAGGAAATACTGTCGGTGGCCATCTGGGAACCCATACCCGACATGGAAGCTGCGTCGCTGGCTACCGTTCGCGAACTGAGTTCCATCGTGGACGCCAAAGGCTACGGACACGATCAACTCTATCGCGACCGCGAATCGCACTACGTTCTGCTGCGCCACTGGAAGTCGGAAGCTGCGCGCCGCGCCGCGCAAGAAGATCCCGACATGCTGCGCTGCTGGGCCCGTCTAGGAAATGAAATTCAAATCGTAAAAGTCTACGAGACATTGACCGAAGTCTCTCTGGACCAAACGAAGTAGCGAATTCGTATTAAATGTGGGGACAGCCGCCCCCGGCTGTCCGGCCGAGCGAAGCTCGGCAGCCCCCTTGCACGATTTAGAATGATCACTTGCCTGCAACCTCCATCCGCGAATTCTCCGACGCAGCCGTCGACCCCAAAGTCAGAGGATTTCTCCATAACTCCGACTCTCCCAACGGTGACGGCTTGGTCCTGTCCCATGGAGCCGGCTCGAACGCCACCGCCCCACTTCTTGTAGCGCTGGCGGACACATTCGCCACGAGCGGCTTCACTGTGCTCCGCTGCGATCTTCCCTATCGCCAATCCAGATCCTTCGGTCCTCCCGGCCCGGGCGATGCGGCTCGCGACCGCGCCGGTTTGAAGAATGCCCTCGCCGCCATCAGGAAGATGGTTTCCGGCCGCCTCTTCCTCGGAGGCCACTCCTATGGCGGCCGCCAATCCAGCATGCTCTGCGCGGAAAACCCGGACCTGGTCTCGGGTCTTCTGTTGCTCTCCTACCCGCTGCATCCCCCACGTAAACCCGAGCAGCAGCGCACCCAGCACCTGCCCGACCTGCGCACTCCTACACTGTTCGTTCAAGGCACCCGCGACCCGTTTGCCACGATCTCCGAACTGGAGCGCACTCTGAAGATGATTCCGTCAAAGACGAAACTACTGACGATACGAAACTACTGACGATGGAAGGCGCCGGTCACGATCTGGGATTCAAAGGGAAGACGAAGAGGGAAGAGTTACTGGGAAGAATATTTTCTGAATTCACTCAGCTCCTGGACCTGTCATCCTGAGCGCGTTCTTGGCGCGAAGGACCTATGTAATCCCCAACTCTTGCATAGGTCCTTCGTCGGGCAAAGAGCGCCCGCCTCAGGAAGACAAGTCAGATATCAATTCACCCACCCCGACTTCGATCCGCCGTTCCCCTTGTGGGTATCGTCATCCGGAGGAATGTAATTTCCATGTTCGTCAAAGTGGACCTGGCGGTCGTGCTTCGACATATAGACTTCGAATTTCTTCGCCGCCCGCCGCCGCTTCCAGCGGTAGTAAGAGTTCCGCGCACGGTAATAGTGTTCCGAAAATCCCACGTTCACAAGCACCGGCTTCAGCCCGCGCCGCACATACAGCCAGCCAAACAGCAATCCGCCCAAGTGCGCCACATAAGCGACCTGGCCACCCCCCGACATGGCGAGAGCCAGCGTGACCACAATCAGAATTCCCACAAAATACTTCGCTTTGATCATGAAGGGGAACGGGATCATCATGATTTCCTGGTCCCCAAAAAGCATTCCAAATGCAATGAGAATTGCGAAAACGCCGCCGGAAGCGCCCACGGTCGGGGTGTCCGGTCCTCCTAGTACGTGGGTGTAAGCGACTGCGATGGTGGTGATTGCCGCGCCAATCACGCCCACCGAATAAAGTTCCAGAAAACGGCGCTTGCCCCACGCTGACTCAAAGGCCGAGCCGAACATCCAGAGGCCGAGCATATTTCCAAACCAGTGCCAGAAGCCCACGTGCAGAAAGCTGTAGGTGACGATCTGCCACAGCTCGCCATGCTGCACCACCGCCGCCGGCTTTAGTTCAAACAGGCGGAATCCCAGGCGCACCACGTCGGGCAGGAACATTCCAAAAAGTTCCATCAACAGGAAGACGCCCGTGTTAATTCCCAGCAGCCACGTTACCGCCCGGGTGAACGGGGGCAGGCTCAACGTCATGGGTTCGCCGGTTCGCCGCACAGACCTTACCTCGACTTTACCTAAAATCCAATTCTACTCGGGTGCGGGTGCCCCATGTCTCGCCTCTTTTGCGAGACGTGGGGATTTCGCGGCAACGCCTAACGCTCCGGAACCGGCACGACCGGCAGGCTGCGATGTCCCGCATGGTCAACCGCCCGCACCGCGAAAATCACATTATCTTTCGAAAGCTTCAGCGTTGCTCGGGTCGCGTTGCCTACTTTCCGCGCGTGTTCCCATTCCGGGCTGGTCGTTGCCCGCCATAACAGCTCGTATTCTGCGGCCAGACCACCCGGCGAAGCATCCCAGGTCAACGTGGTGTCATTCTCCAAATCCTTGGTCAATATGTGTACATTCGCCGGAGGCGCCGGGGCCGACGCCAGCGACGCCAACGTTGCCGCATTCAGCCGCGCCACGCGCGACACATAGTCGAAGTCGACAAATTTGAGCAAATCACCATATTCGACACCGTTTTCCGTACGCACATTCTGGTGCTGGTGCGTACGCACATTCTGGTGCTGGTGATGAAAGTCCTCGCGAAATTCCGTGAAGCGAACCGCCGCGAATCCCTGCTGGTTGAATGAATAATGATCTCCGCCGCGCAGAAATCGATCTAGCCGAAACACCAGCATGGGCTTAACCCCCGTCTCGTAGGCCCGTCCGACATCGGCGATGTACCGCGCCAGTTCCCGAGATGCGGAATCGCTTTCCCCGCCCAATCCACGAATGCGCCGGAGATCCTGCTCCGTCGCCGCTGCCGGCACGCCCTCGGAAAAGACTCGCACCACGGAATGATCCTGCCCGTCGCCCTTGTCACCGCCGACAATGTCGTTGTTGAGGACCGCTTCCAAATCCCAGCCCTGATCCTTCGCCATCTTGGCGAAATGTTTGCTGCCGTTCAGCCCCTGTTCTTCTCCCGCGACCGTGAGAAAAATAATCGTTGCCGGGAACTGCATTTTGCTTAACACGCGCGCGCATTCCAGACTGACCGCGGTTCCGCTGCCGTCGTCATTCGCCCCAGGAGCATCGTCTTTCACGTCACGTTCGAATTGTCGCTATTGCGCGAGTCGTAATGCCCGGTCACCAGCACTATCCGTTTCGCATTTGCAGCATCCGTACCCTTCAGCACCGCGTAAACGTTGGTGATTTCCGTTGCCTTCGGAAGCCGCTCCATCGGCTGTTCCGTAAAGCTGTCGGTCTTCACCTCCAGGCATCCACCGCAATCTTTGGAATAGCGCTCGAACTCCGACTTGATCCACTCGCTGGCTGCGCCAATTCCGCGCCCCGCGGCAATCGATTCCGGATCCTGCGCGGAAAGCGTTGATCGAGTTCCGAAGCTGACCAGTTTCTCGATATTCGCCTGAATTCGTTGGGCTGAAATTTCCCGCAAAGCTGCGGCCACTCGCGGATCCACGCTGAAGGTTGGTTCCGACTGAGCCGCGCTCTGCTTTGTGAGGACGCCAAGCGCCATCACTCCCACCACGAACGAAAACTCAACGAACCGTAATGTACGGTAGATGACTTTGCGGAAATGCAGCATATGGATTTCCCTCGTCGTGCACTTGAATTCCGCTGCGGGTGAGCGATCCCGAGGGGCAACAAAAATGTCTGATCTCCGGTCCCTGCCCCTTGACCAACTGCCGAAGAGACTCTAAATATTAACAGGAGGCTCTAAGAGGCGACGGAGGCTTTATGGTTCTTTGTCCCGAATGCGAAACCAATCTCGACGTCGACGAGGAAGAGGTCGAGGAGGGCGAAGTCATCTCGTGCCCCGAATGTGGCACGGATTTTGAAGTTGTCACCGTCAGTCCACTCGAATTGAAAGCGGTGGAAGCCGGGTACGAAGAGGAGGACGAGGACGAAGCCGAGGAGAGCGAAGATGGTGACTACTCCTAAACGTCGCCCAGTCCGGTTTATTACAGGATTGTTTTATCTGAGTTTCGTAGCACTTCTTATCTCGCATACTTTCAACGCACCCCTGCTTGCAACCCCAAAGGCCAAAGAAAAAGACAAAAACAAACCATACGCTGTTATCGCCGGCACGGTCTGGGGTCCCGATGATCGTCCCGTGTATGGCGTCTCCGTGAAAATCCGGCGCGCGACGGACAAAGCAAAGAAGGCCCGTTGGGAGGTCTATTCCGATCACCTGGGCGAGTTCGCTCAGCGCGTTCCTGCCGGCGAATCCGATTACATCCTCTGGGCCGATCTGAAGGGTTTCAAATCCGCTGATGGCAAGCCCGTTCACCTGGTCCAGCAAGTCACCGTTCATATTTATAACGACGAACGCGAAGACACCGGTCTGCATCTGGCTCACTAACCAGCAGGTTCGCAAGCCGTGAGACAATAGTGCAGCATGAATCGCAAACAATCTGTCATCAGGGCTGGGATAGTGGCGTGCACGCTGCTCGTGGCTTTGAGTGCGGTATCGGGTACAGCTGCTGATAAAAAAGATAAAGCGGTCGGGCGCCTGCTGTTCGGCAAGGTGCTCGATCCGCAGGACAACCCCCTTCCCGATGCAATCGTTTACGTGACCAATACTCGCACTCGCGCCGTGAAGACCTATATCGTGGGCCCAGACGGCACCTACCGCTTTCCCGCGCTCTCCACCGCCGTCGACTACGAGGTTTTCGCGCAATATAACGGTCGCAAGAGCGACACCAAATCGGTCAGCCAGTTCGATGACCGCTCCCAGGTTTACGTGGACTTGAAAGTTAACACCCGATGAGTTCTAAGCCGAACTTTTTCGTGCAACTTTTCACGGCTGTCGGGTTCAACTAATAGGGGCGACTGTTTGGAGGAAACTGTGAACGAATTGCACTCTTCTTGTACATCCAATCGCACCGCCGTTGCCGCGAAGGCCCTTTTGGCCTGCGTGACGCTGTTGTGCGCTGCGTCCGCCTTTGCCCAAGGCGGCGCCATGAGCCCTTATCAGGATGAAAGGGACGGCGTCAGCGCCGGCGGCAAATGGATGGAGTATCAATCGGAAGACAAGATGACCGCAGCCAAGAAAGTTCGTTTCGAGCTTGTGGCTGATAATTATTTTCGCGAAGATCCAAACTATCCGCCCCGCGTCGACCTGTTCTGCGAAAATGGTAAACTCAAGCTAGCCGACTTCAATCCCGGAGTCCGTCTGCCTCCTCCCAACCGTCCTGGCTTCTGGGGCCAGCCTCAACTGGAGGTGATGGTCCGCATCGACGACTATCACGGCTACCACGGTTGGAACTGGGAGCGCGGCCACTTCCTTTCCATGGACAAGGGAACGACTCGCGGCCTCATCGGTGCGCAGGTGTTTAAGATCGAACTCCCAACCCGCAGCGGACGGCAGATTGCGGAGTTCTCACCCGCAGGCCTGAACGTTGACGAAGTCCGCCACGCCTGCGACCTGACACCCAAAAAACCCAGCAAAGACTAATAAACTCACGTAGGGACGGACGCATTCGTCCGTCCCGCGTAAGCCTGCCTGAGCAGTCGAAGGGGCGAAGCCGAGCGCCAATCTGATGATCGCGCTGCAGTGTCTTCCGTGTGGGCGCGCTGCCTGCATTTGCGCACCGGCGTTTCTTGCAGTAGCATTTGCCGAACCTCTACCTGGCATATGCGTGGCCATTCCGATCCTACCGGTGGACTTCTTCTCGGCTGTGGCATTGGACTCTGGACCTTTTTCAAAGGCTTCCGAGTCATGCGCGAATACAGAGTCCTCGACGATACTCCACGCATTCCCATCCGCAGCGTGCCCATGGGCTTTGTTCACATCCGCGGCAAGGCCGAGAGTGGCGAGGTCCTTGCCAGTCCGATCAGCCACACTCCCTGCTGCTTTTACAAGGTTGTGATCGACGAGTGGAGGACGCGGGGCAGGAGCAAGACGTGGGTGAACATCTGCACCGACATGAATGGCTACCGCTTCCATCTGGCCGACGATACAGGCAAGGTTCTGATCGACGCTCACGCGGCCGAGTACGATCTGCCGCTGGTGACCACGAGGGAAGTAAGTTCGCACGCGCTTTCTGAATCAAATGCCAATGATTCCGATCTTCTGAAGTACGTGAGTTTTGCCCGGATGCACAGCATGACAGACCACGCGGGGCAGTGGATGGACAAGCGATTTGAGAAGATGGGCGTGAACGATAATCCCCAGCTGCAGGAAAAACGGGACGCATTCAGAGCACTGTTTGCCGCTATTCCCGCGGCGGTGCAAGGTGGCAAGCCGCCCATTGAGGCGCTGCAGGAACTGGCGAACCTTTCGGGTCCGCTGAACGATCCGGAGAAGGAACAGAAGCGGCAAATGATGCTGGAGCGTCTGCGCCTTGCTGAAGCGGCAAACGAGAGCGGACTTCTTTCCGGATTGATGCCTTCGGCCCAAGCCGCTGAGGGGCGCTTCCGCCTGCGCGAATTTGTCGTTATCCCTGGTCAGGAATATCTGATCGATGGGACTTGTATTGAAAATTCGGTGGCTGGCGACGATCGCTGCCTGATCGCGAAGGGCCACAACGAACCGACGTTTTTTATTTCCACCAAGAGCGATGTGCAAATTCATCACGATCTGCAAAAGCGCGCGCTGCTGATGATTTTCGGCGGAGCCGCGTTGGCACTTGCCTGCGCGGCGGGTCTGCTGGCTCACTTTGGATTGTTTTA
>Ga0193751_1000782_pt1 | contig 22471 bp, 12 predicted proteins | sample L1c2metaG_FD_143050 | JGI IMG/M metagenome (GOLD analysis project Ga0193751, IMG submission 143050) | Soil microbial communities from a riparian zone of the East river system, Colorado, United States - L1c2 | ecosystem: Environmental > Terrestrial > Soil > Riparian zone | place: USA: East River... | reverse complement strand
AGAACGTTCGGCCTCGGAGAGCCTGAAGGCCGCGCAGTTCAGTTATAAAGACGCACGGGAGATGGTGGTACTTGCGGTCGGCAACTCTTATTTGCAAGCCATCGCCGCCGGGGCCCGCGTGGAAACCACTGAAGCCCAGGTGAAGAGCGCGCAGGCCCTTTACGACAAGGCTGCCGACCAACAGAAAGCAGGATTGAGTCCGGCCATTGATGCCTTGCGCTCGCAGGTTGAACTTCAAACCCGCCAGCAGCAACTCATCGTTGCTCGCAATGATCTCGCCAAGTTGAAATTGAGTGTGGCGAGGATCATCGGGCTGGCGCCAGGACAGGAATTCGTCCTCACCGAGAAAGCGCCATACGAGGCCCTGGCGCCGCTGCCGTTAGACACATATTTGCAACATGCCTACTCATCGCGCGCCGACTATCAGGCCGCGATCGCCAAAGTGCGCGCAGCAGAACTTTCGCGCAGGGCGGCAACCGCGGGGCACTATCCTACCGTGGATGTTAATGCAAATCTCGGCGACATCGGCGTAACCCCGTCCCAATCGAATGGCACGTGGCAGGTGAACGGTGGCATTAACATTCCGATTTTTGCCGGCAACCGCACTCATAGTGACGTACTCGAGGCGGACGCGCAGTTGAAGCAAGTGCGGTCTCAGCTGGGAGATCTCCGTGGCCGTATCGACTACGAAGTCCGCACCGCCCTCCTCGACCTAAATGCTGCCGCGGACCAGGTGGCAGTGGCCCGCAGTTCCGTCGATCTGGCGGAGCAGGCACTTACCCAATCGCAAGATCGCTTCACCGCGGGAGTGGCTGACAACCTGGAAGTGGTGCAAGCCCAAGAGGCGGTGGCCAGCGCTCACGAGAGTTACATTCAAAGTCTTTACTTCCATAATCTTTCGAAGGTCGAACTGGCCTACGCCATCGGCGACGCGGAACACGGCGTCAGACAATATTTGAAAGGTACTCAATAACCGTATGGAGCAAACCACCCAGAGCCCGCCCGCCAGGGGCGAAAAAGCCGAAGTCGAGACGCCGGAAAATGACACCAAGCCGTTACCTGCCACCGAGGAAGATTTCCGCAGGCGGCGATCCCGCACTCAGAGTTCCGGCTTCCGGATCGGAGTGGTCATTGCCATTATTGTTCTTCTGATCGCCGGTTTCTTTGCCTATCGTTACTTCACCAGTTACGAATCAACCGACGATGCCGAGGTCGACGGCCACATCAATTCCATCAGCGCCCGCATCAGCGGCCACGTCATTAAGCTTAACGTTCAAGACAATCAGTACGTGCAGGCGGGAACGGTACTGGTGGAAATCGATCCCGCTGATTATCAAGTGGCTTATGACCGCGCGAAGGCGGATTTTGACGATGCTCAAGCGGCTGCCGTCGCCGCTGGAGTAAACGTTCCGATCACCGGAGTCAATACCAGCAGTCAGGTCTCGGCGACCGAGGCGGATGTGAAAAGCGCCAGCGCGGGCATTCAGGTCGCCCGGCAACAGTTCGAAGCGGCCAAGGCCCAACTGCAGGAGGCCGAAGCTAATAATGTGAAGGCGCAGAACGATCTCGTCCGCTACAAGCAGTTAGTCGACAAGCAGGAAATTTCCCAGCAGCAATACGATCAGGCCACTGCGGCTGCCAAGGCGAGCGCGGCGGGCGTGGAAGCGGCGCGCGCCAGTGCCGACGCAGCCCAGGAGCAAGTCACACAGGCGCAGGGCAAACTCGTGCAGGCGGAAGCGAATCGTAACACTGCCAATACTGCGCCCAAGCAGATGCAAATCATCCGCGCCCGGGCTACATCCGCGCTGGCCGAGGCTCAACGCAAGAAGGCGGACCTCGATCAGGCCGCGCTCAACCTGCAATACACAAAAATTGTTGCTCCTGTGAACGGCATCGTTAGCGATCGAACCGTGGAAGTCGGACAGAACGTCGCTCCTGGCCAGGAGTTGATGAAAATCATCAACCTCGACGATGTTTGGATTACCGCGAACTTCAAGGAAACCCAGTTGCGTCAAATGAAGGTCGGTCAGCACGTCACCATCGCGGTCGATGCCAATGGCAGAACCTATAACGGCAAGGTAGACAGCGTTGCCGGAGCCAGTGGGGCCCGCTTCAGCCTGCTGCCTCCAGAAAATGCCACCGGAAATTACGTGAAAGTGGTACAGCGCATTCCGGTCAAGATCGTGCTTGATCCCGGTGCGAACAATGATCACCAGTTGCGTCCCGGCATGTCGGTAACGCCAAAGGTCTGGATCCGGTAATGGGCGTTGCCAGCGCAACCCTGGATCACGGGAAAGATCGCGGGCAAGATCACGGGAGCGCCCAGGCCGATGCGTGGCGTCCCGCTGTCAATCCGTGGATCATCGCGTTAGCGGTCACGCTGGCAACGTTCATGGAAGTGCTCGACACCTCCATCGCCAACGTCGCTCTGCCTCACATTGCAGGAAGTCTTTCTGCCGGCCAGGACGAAAGCACCTGGGTTCTGACGTCGTACCTCGTTTCGAACGCCATCGTTCTTCCTCTGAGCGGCTGGTTATCCTCCATTCTCGGCCGCAAGAATTTCTACATGGGCTGCGTTGCGCTGTTCACGGTGAGTTCGTTTCTCTGTGGACTTGCCCCCAACCTGGCCACGCTCATCGTCTGCCGGGTTCTGCAAGGTGCCGGCGGCGGAGGCTTGCAGCCGAGCGAGCAGGCAATCCTTGCCGATACATTTCCTCCCGCCAAACGCGGCATGGCTTTCGCGGTCTATGGAATGGCTGTCGTAACTGCCCCTGCGATTGGTCCAACCCTGGGTGGCTGGATCACCGACAACTTTACCTGGCGCTGGATTTTCTTCATCAACATTCCAGTCGGCATTCTTTCCATCCTGCTCACCTCACGCTTAATTCAGGATCCTCCCTATTTCAAGCGCCGCAAGCTGAGCGAGACTCATATCGACTACGTTGGGCTGGGATTTGTGGCTTTAGGATTGGGCGCGTTGCAAATCGTTCTCGACAAGGGTCAGCGCGACGACTGGTTCGATTCGAACTTTATTATTACGCTTTCGCTGATTAGCGCCGCCGCCCTGATCTTCGTGACAATTTGGGAGTGGAAGCACAAAGATCCCATCATCGATCTGCATCTTTTTCGCGACCGCACCTTTGGCGTCTCCAATCTGCTGATGTTTATGCTGGGCTTTGCCTTGCTCGGCAGCACCTTATTGATCCCTCTGTTTTCGCAGACGTTGCTCGGATACACGGCGCAGGAGGCTGGGTTGGCGCTTATGCCCGGCGGCTTCACCATCATTATTCTTCTGCCCTTGGTGGGATTTCTCCTTTCCCGTTACACTCCGCGCTGGCTTCTTTTGCTCGGCCTGGTGATCCTGTCGTACTCCCTCTTTCACATGACCGGTTTTGACCTGCAAATTGATTTCCGTACCCTGGCCACAGCCCGTGTGATTCAGGCCGCGGGCATGGCCTTTCTGTTTGTTCCCATCAACACCGCCGCTTACGCATTTCTGCCTCGCGACAAGAACAATGCCGCCTCCGGTCTGATGAACCTGGCGCGTAACATTGGCGGCAGCGTCGGGATTTCCATCGTGACCACCATGCTCGATCGCCGGACTCAACAGCACCTGAACGATTTCGCCAGTCATCTCAGTGCGGGCAGTTCCGCCTTGCAAAACGTCATTCGAGGCGCTTCCCGAGCAATGATGGCGCACGGGGCCAGCGCCGCTGGTGCGAATCAACGAGCCTACGCGCTTGTTCAGGGTACGGCTGCACGGCAAGCGACCATGCTGGCCTATATCGATTGCTTCCAGTTTCTCGGGTTCGCGATTCTGGCCATGATTCCAATGGTCTTCCTGATGAAAAAATCCAAACCGGGCGGCGGAATGGCGGTACACTAAAAGTAGCCATGTTTCGCCTCATCACCATCGAGCGCGAGTACGGCTGCGGCGCCGCCACCATTGCCGCGCAACTGGCCGACCATCTGGGTTGGAAGCTCTGGGACAAGTTGCTCACCGAGGAAATCGCTCGCGTCGCCCACGTGGAACCCGCTGCCGTAAAGCGCTGCGATGAGCGGATGGACAGCCGCTTTCACCGATTTGCAAAAACATTCTGGCGCGGCAGTTACGAACGCAGCTCGACGCTGGGCGGCCAGATGTTCGACACTGATCGCATGATGGCGATCATGCAGGAGACGATGAACAAAATTGGCCGGGAAGGGAAGGCGGTCGTCGTCGGTCGCGGCGCCCCGTATTTTCTGCGCGAAAATCCCTGCGCATTCCATGTTTTTCTTTACGCGCCGCGCTCCGAGAAGATCCGCCGCATCGTCGCCGATGGCCACAGCGAGCAGGATGCCATCGAGCAGGTTGACACCGTGGACCGCGAGCGCATCGCTTACGTGAAACACTATTTCAACGCCGACTGGCCCACGCGTTCCCTCTACCATGTCATGCTCAACACTGCCGTGGGAAACGAACCGGTAATCCAGACGATTCTCGATACCATGCGCTTGGTCCAGGGCCGGCCTAAAGCCGCGGACTACGAGAATCCGAACGTTCTCGCGTCGCAGCGATAACTCGACAACCTGTAGGAATCGTGGCCGGGCGCGCGATCGCTTGAGAAGTCCAAACCTCAAACCGCAGAGATCGCAGAGGAGACTCGCGGAGGACGCTGAGAAAACCATACCAATAATTTCCCTTTGCGTTCTCTGCGGGGTTTCTTTGCGAGCTCTGCGGTTAAGAGCTTTGGGCTTGGGGATGCGAGCTGCTAACCGGTCTTCGGTCGTCCTTGCGCAGCCTGCAGCTGTACTCGACGCAGCGGCGCGGGACAACAGTTTTCCTCGCAAACGTCTCCCCGTGGCGCGAGCGATCCCAGTGCCCGCCGCTCCACTTCCGGACACGTCCGCTCAAGAATCAACTCACGAATCATTCCGATGAACTTGGGATGTACCCCGACCGTCTTGGCGCGCACCATCGGCAAAGCCAGCGCATCGCAAACCTGACGCGCCTCGATGTCCAGGTCATACAACACTTCCATGTGATCGGAGATAAAACCGATCGGAGCCAACACCACAGCGCTAGCTAGGTTGCGCGCCTTTACCTGGCGCAAATAACCCAAAATATCCGGCTCCAGCCACGGCTGTCCGGGCGCACCGCTGCGACTCTGGTATACAAGAGCATCGTTGGCCACTCCCAGCTTGGGGGAGACGATCTTCCTGACTTCTTCCAGTTGCCGAACATAGTCGGAAGTCTGCGCCATCGAAAGCGGAATGCTGTGTGCGGTGTAGACAATCCGAACATTTTCGCGGGCGTCCACCTGAACATTGCGAAGGGCGTCGCGGACCCTATCTTCGGTTGCCTCAATGAAATTTGGATGGTTGAAGAAGGGGCGCAGCTTGTCGACCTCCGGTACCCCCGGGCCAACTTCGTTTTGCGCGCGAGCGATGTCTTCGCGGTACTGCCGGCATCCAGAATAAGAACTGTACGCGGAAGTGACGAAGGCGAGCGCCCGCCGGACCCCATCCTGCTTCATCTGCTGCAAGGTTTCCGCCAGCATCGGGTGCCAGTTGCGATTTCCCCAGTACATCGGCAAGTGCGGGCCATGCTGCGCGAGTTCTTTCTCTAACGCGGCAATCAGTTCGCGGACTTGCTGGTTGATCGGGCTCTTCCCGCCGAAGTCGTAATAGTGTTCAGCAACGGCAAGCATTCGCTCTCGCGGAACATTCCGCCCGCGCAGCACGTTCTCAAGAAACGGAATGACTTCTTCTCTCGATTCCGGTCCCCCGAAGGAAATAACAAGAATTGCGTCGTAATCCATGCTTACGGTTTAACGTGGGCGTGCAGATATATCCCGAAAAAATCGGGACAACTTCATGATCTGCCTATGTCATGTGAAGGGTCAAGGTTGCCAAACAACATTCATCCCAGGCCGTTATCGCGAATTCCGCACGCCTCTCAGAACTCGAAGCGCGCGCCGAACTGCAGTTGGCGCGCCCCGTAGAGCAAGCTGGACGTTGTAGTCCGGCTTGCGAAAGAGGACGAAGGCACCAGGCAACCGTTGGTGTGTCCGGCGCAAGTTCCCGTTCCGGCTCCTGAGTAGGTGTAAGCAGTAGTGTTAACGCCTCCTACGATCGTGCTGTTGAATAGATTGAACGCATCGACCATGAAATTGAGCCGGTATTTCTCAAGGAACGAGATTCCGCGGCCGAGCCGGAAGTCGACGGTCTGGTAATTCGGAAGATTATACAAATTGCGCGCCAGCCAGGAAGCACGGCCTCCTGTCGGCCCGGCGAAGGTGCTCACTTCGGCGCCGGTCATACCGCCGTCACCCGGAATCGCGGTCCCGAGTATCGAGGTGCCGATAAACGGTGTATAGGGCTGCCCGGTGGCGACGGTGACGATGCCAGAGGCGGACCATCCATTCGCCGCTTGCCGCACGAAACGATTGTCCAGATGTCCAAACGTGGGTTGCCAAACTACGCTTCCCACGAATCGGTGGCGTTGATCAAGGTCAGAATACGAGTAGTCCCGCCTGAGGTTATAAGGATCCAAAACGCCGTCAGTGCCGAAGAAGGTGCCATTGGTGCCGGCGGTCTCGCCATCATCGAGCGCCTTGCTAAACGTATAGTTGAACATCAACTCGAGACCATGGTTCATCTGCTTATGAAGAGAGAGCACCAGGCCGTTGTACCAGGAGTTGACCACGCTAGCTTGATTGAGAATCAGTCCGGTGCCGGTGTCCAGACGGGCCGTGTAAAAAGGTACGGTGGCGGTTAAGGCAGTGGCTCCGCCTGAGGTGAGTACGTCGTAGCTCTTGGTTGCGCTGGTGGGAGCAACGTTGGCGTCATAACTAGCCGGCAAATGGAGACCTCGTGTCAGCAGATATGTGGCGGAGACGGTCATCTGTCCGGGCAACTGTCTTTCGATCGATACTTCCCCTTCATGCGCAGCTGGGTTCACGAAGTTCGGACTCATCCCGTGGGCGGCTGCTGAGGAAGCCGGCAAAGTGCCTCCCGGAATCCCAACGGTGGGCGTCAAAGCGCCCGCGAATGGCGCTGCAACGGGAGGTCCCGGCGGTGTGAAGAATACGTTGGGAAAAGTCGGAGCACAGGAGGTGATCCCGCTGGGCCCGCATCCGCTGAAGGTCTGCTGGTAAACGCCGTTTTCCACGCGCAAAGCGTAATAGGTGCTGTTCGAAGTCTTGCCGTAGAAAATTCCATAGCCCGCGCGCAGGACCGTTTTTCCCAGGAAATTCCAAGCAACCCCAATCCGCGGAGCGATGTTGTTCTTATCGATATTCAGAGTTGACGTGTATAGCGTCAGTAGCGGCGATGCCGTGTTCGGCCGGGGTGGAGCGGGAACGTGTTGCAGGTCGTAGCGGACTCCCAGATTTAGCGTTAGGTTCGAGCGCAGCTTCCAGGTGTCTTCCAGATAAGCCGCGTAGTCGTTGTTGTAAAAATCATCCTTTCCCACGTGAGTGATCGGGTCGTTCACTTGAGTGAAACTGGAATAGTGCATCCCGACTGTGCCAGTTCCGGAATTCGCTCCAACGGCATCAGCAACCCAGCGGCAGAAAGTGGCGTTCGGGCCGGCAGGACAACCGCCAAAGGCGGTGGTGGAGTTATAGCTGTAGTTCCCATCTCCTTGAAAAAGATTGATCAGCAATTCGTGAATAAAGTTTAGGTCGACTCCCATTTTCAGGAAGTGCTTACCCTTCACGACAGAAAAGTTATCGGAAAGCTGAATGCGATGCTCATCTGGAAAAGCCGGGCGAGGGAGCGCGGAGGTTTCTCCATAGGACGCGATATTCAGTAGAGACACGCTGGGGCCGCCGGAGTTGGTAGTGTCAAACTCGTAGTCGCGTCCCCATTGAAAGCGCAGCTCATTCACCTTGTTCGTAGAAAAGTTCGAAGTCCAATTTCCAATCAAGAAGCGCTCATGCGTAGCGCCATTGCCGTTCTGTGTGGCTCCCCCGTTGTTGACCGTGGGCGCTGTGTTGTAGCCGTAAGGCTCCTGCCAGTTCTGGAAGTTAAACACCGCCGATAAATGGTTGTTACTGTTTAGCTGGTAGTCGAGCTTTCCGAGAAAAACGTCCTGTTTCAGATTTCGTGGAAACACGCCGAGGAGGCTGTTTGTGATAAAGGCCTTGGCGTTCGTGCAAGCCGTCGCTGTTACGTTGAGGGGACACACGAAGCTGGCGATGGCAGAATTCGGCTGCGTTGACGTGTAGAGGATTGGATTCACCTTGCGGAAGCCGTCATAGGTGCCGAAGAAGAACAGCTTATCCTTGATGATGGGTGCGCTCACGCTCCCCCCAAACTGGTTCTGCTGATGGACGGTCTGGGTGTAAATCCCGCGAGACTTCCCCAACGGATCCAAGGCGTTCAGGTCTGGGTAGCGCAAATTGTAAAACAGGTCGCCATGCAACTGGTTCGTGCCGGATTTGGTAACAGCGTTCACCACTCCGCCCGCCGCCTGACCCAATTCCGCGCTGTAATTGCTGGTAGCCACCTGAAATTCTCTGATCGAATCGGCGCTGTAGACGTAGGAAACGATGATGGCGCGTCCCCGCGCCTCAGAGAAAAAGGCCTGGCTATTATTGGCCCCGTCCACCGAATTTCCGTTGTAGAGGGACGAGAGTCCGCGGAAGCTGCTTAGACCGCTGTTTCCATCGGTCGTCACCGCAGGGGTGAGCAATACGAAGTTTTCCCAGCGCCGGTTGGCAATTGGTAATCCTTCCACCTGATTCTGGCTGACGGTTTGTGACTGCTCGGTCTTATCCAGTTCCAAGACCGGCGCTTGCTCCGTCACGGTAACCGACGTAGTGCTGCCTTGCACGGGCATTCGAACATTAATCGTGACGATTTCTCCTACATGGACCACAACATTCTGGTGCAGCACCGTCTGAAAGCCTTGTTTACCGGTGGTGACCACATAATTTCCGGGCTGCACGTAGGGAGCAACGTAAACGCCCACACTGTTCGTGGAATAGTGAGTCTGAGTGTTGGTGTCGGCGTTTCGGACGACAATCGCGGCATCCGGGATCGGGAGATCCGACGGATCGGTTACAGTCCCGGTAATTGATCCTGTGGCGGTTTGGGCAATTGCAACCTGCGGCCCCAGCAAGGCAGTAAACAAAAATATAGCGAAAAGAATCACCTTGCTGAGAGACAGTTCCACTTTGGCTGCCATTGTTCCTCCAGAGAACTTGGTGATGCGGGAAATTGGGGAGGCGCTGAGAATAAAGCTTGTGCCTGCTCGTTGGCAAACTAAAATTTGGATAGATTCTCGCTGGAAAAAGGAAACCGGAATCAGTTGCGAAGGGTGAAGGGAAATGGTGCGCCCGGAGAGATTCGAACTCCCGACCTGTTGCTCCGGAGGCAACCGCTCTATCCAGCTGAGCTACGGGCGCGCACGGATGTTTACAGTCTACATGCGGAAGGGAACCATCTTCAATGTCAGCATCGCCAGCGCATTGGGCGGTACCGGAAACGAATCACGTACCGCACCTCGCACGACAACTACTGCTATTCACTGGGCAGCGTTGTCGTGAAGATGAATCAGGTGCTCACGATCCGGTCAAATTTTCTGGGATTAGGATAGTGCTGGCTAATAGCGGTCGCGCCGGCCGCCGCCTCCGCCCCGGCCGCCACGATCTCCGCGGTCGCGGCCACCACCACCGCCTCCGCCGCCAGCGCGCTCGGTCTTGGGCCGCGCTTCGTTGACGTTGATCGTACGTCCGCCCACCGACGAGCCATTCAGCGCCGTGATTGCCTTGTCGCCGTCTTCGTTGCTGGTCATCTCGACGAAACCGAAGCCTCGTGAGCGCCCTGTGTCGCGGTCCGTCATAATGCTCACGCGGTCCACTTGTCCAAAGGGTTCAAAAAGCGTCCGGAGTTCGTCCTCGTTTGTGTTGAAGCTCAGATTGCCCACGAAAATATTCTTCACGCGTCTGCCTCTGCATTGAGCTGTCGGAAGTGCAAGCAATTCGGCGGACTTGGCAGGTCGGGAGGGCCTTCCTGAAATCGGGACCGCAGCTGGCAACAGTCGAATGCGGCGAGCAGTATAGCAGGTTTTACCAAACCGGCCAGTTAAATTGATTGTGAAATGAATATCTTGGCCGCCCCGGAGATAGTTAGCACTCGTCCACCTTCCAGTATCCCTCAGCGTGAAATCCCATCTGCAGCAGCCGGTTCTTCGGGTCGTGTCGCTTGCCGCAGCCCGGGCAGATCAGATACCGTCTCCACGCCGTGCTCTGATGATCGTAATTCTCTGCCACAGCGAATGTCGTCCCGCAACTGCACGGGACCAGGAACATGCGCAGCGGCGCCCTTTCTTGCGAACTATTTTCGGACTTGCGCGGGCGCGTCACGACTCTTCGACGGTGGCGTAGGAGCTCCTCTTGCGTTTGTTCGACTGCAGGGTTTTCTTGCGCAGCCGCAGAAACTTCGGCGTGATTTCCACGAACTCATCATCGGCGATGAATTCGATTGCTTGTTCCAGATTCAACGGACGGAAGGGAACCAGCCGAATCGCTTCATCCGCCGTCGACGCGCGCATGTTGGTAAGTTTTTTCTCCCGAACCGCGTTCACGTCGAGATCGGTGTCCTTCGCATTCTCTCCGATAATCATTCCTTCATAGAGTTCCACGCCCGGCCCCACGAAAAGTTCTCCGCGCTCCTGCAAACCCCAAAGCGCGTAGGCAGTCGAAACTCCGCCGCGATCCGCAATCAGCGCACCGGTCAGCCGATGCGGAATCTCGCCCTGCCATTCGGTGTATCCGTCGAACAGCGCATTCATCACAATCGTTCCGCGCGTGTCGGTGAGCAACTGCCCACGCAGTCCGATCAATCCGCGGCTCGGAACGCGGAACTCGATCCGCACCCGCCCGTAGCCGTGATTGTGCATATTAATGACTTCGCCCTTCCGCGATCCGAGTTGCTCCATCACCACGCCCACGAAATCTTCCGGCACATCTACTGTGAGATGTTCGACCGGTTCCATCAGTTTGCCGTCGATGCGCTTGGTGACGATCTCCGGCTTTCCCACCATGAGTTCGTACCCCTCGCGCCGCATCATCTCAATCAGAATGGAAAGCTGCAGTTCGCCGCGCCCCAGCACCTTGAACGAATCCGTGGTACCCGTGTCCTCAACTCGCAAAGAAACATTGGTCAGAAGTTCTTTTTCCAACCGCTCCCGCAAATTGCGCGACGTGACGTAAGTTCCGTCTTTCCCCGCGAATGGTGAGGTGTTGACCGTGAACAGCATGGCAATCGTGGGCTCGTCAATTGCGATGTGGGGCAGCGGAGCAGGATTCTCGGCGTCGGTAATGGTTTCGCCGATCGTGATGCCCTCGACGCCTGCAACCGCAATAATGTCTCCTAACTCCGTTTCCGTGATGTCGGTCCGCTTCAGCCCCGAGAAGGAAAACAGTTTCGTGATTTTGGTTTTGTGCAGCGTGCCGTCGAGCCTGGCGATGGCGACTTCCTCGCCCGTGTGCATTTTGCCGTTGAACACGCGCGCAATCGCCAGCCGCCCTAGATAGTCGCTGTAATCGAGGTTCGCTACCAGAATTTGGAGCGGACCCGACGCGTCTCCTTTGGGAGGAGGAATTGTTTTAATAATCGCATCGAACAGCGGCCGCAAATCCTCGCCGCCACCCTTGATGTCGGTGGTAGCCGTGCCCGTCTTGGCGTTGGTGTAGAGGACCGGGAAATCAATCTGCTCTTCCTTCGCGTCCAGATCGATAAACAGATCGTAGATCTCGTTCAGCACTTCCTGAGGCCGCGCGTCCGAGCGATCAATCTTGTTGATGACCACGATGGGCGGCAGATGCGCCTCCAGCGCTTTGCTCAAGACGTAGCGGGTCTGCGGCAGCGGACCTTCGCTGGCATCCACCAGCAGCATGACGCCGTCTACCATCTTGAGCGCGCGCTCCACCTCGCCGCCAAAGTCACTGTGGCCGGGCGTATCCACAATGTTGATTTTCACGTCGTGATAAAAAATCGCGGTATTCTTGGCGAGAATCGTGATGCCGCGCTCCCGCTCCAGTTCGTTCGAGTCCATCACCCGTTCGACGTGATGCTCGTTGGAGCGAAAAGTGCCGCTCTGTTGCAGCATGGCGTCTACCAGCGTGGTCTTGCCGTGGTCAACGTGCGCGATAATAGCGATGTTGCGAATGCCTGAACTCAAAAAGAATCCTTCCCGAAATATTGTCTACTACCACTTTACTATGCGGGGCATGAAACCACCACGAAAGACGATGCGTGGACGGAACTAAAGGTGCAGTGAGGAAAGCGAACCAAAAACAACTCTGTCATTCCGACCGAAGCGAGCGAACGCGAGCGCAGTGGAGGAACCCGCTGTCTTGCTCCTCCTTAACTTTCGCGGCATAAAGAGTAGAGTATTAGTCAACACCCGGGCGGCCGTGCTGCCCTAATCTAATAGCCCGCGGACCCGTTCAGAGACGCCGATGGCTTGAGCCTAAACCGGAGCAATTGATGTATCCCGACCTGCAGAAAGAATTCGCCACCTTCGAGCGGCGCACGCCGAAATCCGCCGAAGCTCACAAGAGAAATCTCAAGCGCATCCCCCTGGGTGTCGCCAGCAACTATCGTGCCTATGACCCGTGGCCCATCTTCGTGAAAGAAGCTAGCGGCAGCAAATTCCGCGACCTCGATGGCAATGAATACATCGATCACAACCTGACTTTCGGCGCGCTCATGGCCGGACACTGCCATCCCGCAGTCATGAAAGGCGTCGAGAAACGCCTCTCCACGGGAACCATGTTCGGCATGCCTCACGACATGGAATGGGAACTAGCCGAAGAAATCTGCAACCGATTCCCGATCGAGATGTGCCGCTTCGGCAACAGCGGCACCGAAGCCACCATGCACGCCATCCGTTTAGCGCGCGCCGCCACCGGCCGCGACAAGATCGTCAAATTCGAAGGCGCCTATCACGGCTTGCATGACAGCGCTCTGGTCAGCGTGAAGCCGCACGCTCCGGACTATGGCGACATTCACGCACCGACGTCTGTTCCCGCCGGTCTCGGCGTGGCGAAATCCGCCATTGCCAACGTGCTCGCTGCGACATTCAATGACCTCTCCACCGTCGAGCGCCGCTTCAAAGAAAATCCCGGCCAAATTGCCGCGATCATTCTCGAACCGATTCTCATGAACGTCGGCCTCTGCATGCCGCAGCCCGGCTTCCTGAAAGGCCTGCGCGAAATCGCCACTAAGAACGGAGCGCTGCTGATTTTCGACGAAGTAAAAACCGGCGCAAAACTAGGCTGGGGCGGCGCCAGCGAATATTTCAACGTCATGCCCGACATGATTTGCCTGGCGAAATCGATCGGCGGAGGCTTCCCACTAGCCGCTTTTGGCGCGCACCGTTCCGTGATGGACCTCATCAGCCAGCACAAAGTTTTCCACGGCGGCACCTACAACACGAACCCCGTTTCCATGGCCGCCGGCCTCGCGACGTTTCGCGAAGTCCTCACCCGCGAGAACTATGCCAAAGTCGATAAACTCGGCAAGAAACTAGCAGATGGCTATCGCGCTACGATCGCGAAAGTTGGCCTGCAAGCCTACATCGCGCAAGCCGGAGCCAACGGCGCGCTGATGCTGTATCCGAAGGAAATTCGCAACTATCGCGACTGGGAAAAGATCGACATCGACCTATGGCGCCACTACTGGTTCGGGATGGTCAATCGCGGCGTGATGGCACAGCCCCACTGGTGGGACGAGCAGTGGACCATCTCGGTCCAGCACACCGAGGCCGACATCGACAAGCATCTCGCGGCATTCAACGACATCGCCGCCTCGCTGGCCAAAGCGCAGCAAGAGCGCTCCGTCCCAGTAGCTGTCGCACACTAGGATCACGTAGGGGCGGACGCATTCGTCCCGCCCCTGCCACAACTCACGTAGCGACAGCCGCCTCGGCTGTCCTCGCTGAGAGGAAAAGATACCTTGTCATCCGTCTCTAATGACGCCGGACGAATAGACGAAGGCCTCATTGTGTTGAAATCCGTATTAGCGGCAGTTTGCGACAAGAAAGGCGCGGTAGCACAGCTAGTCTAAGTACAAAGAAGTTTTGTCATCCTGAGCGAGGATTGATCTTCGCGCAAAGGCGCGAAGGTCAACCGCAGTCGAAGGATCCCTGCAATCTATGTATCATTGATGTAGTAGTCGCAGGGAATTCTCACGATGCAGCGCGCTCTTCGTGATAAGCAGAGGTGAACTCATGACTCCCGTAGCCGCACCGCCAACGCTCCGACTAACCCACTACATCAATGGCCAGTGGACCGACTCGGAGGCCACCGAATGGCGCGACGTAGTCAATCCAGCAACCGGCGAAATCCTCGCCAGCGTCCCGCTCGCCGACGCCGCTGAAGTCAACCAGGCTGTCGAAGCGGCAGCGGCGGCCTTTCCCGAATGGCGCCGGACTCCGCCCGAAGACCGCATCCAGCCTTTGTTCAAGGCGAAAATGCTGCTCGAAGAGCACATCGACGACATCGCGCGCATCATCACCACAGAAAACGGCAAGACCTTCACCGAGGCCAAAGCCGAGATGCGCCGCGCCATCGAAAACGTGGAAGTGGCCTGCGGCATTCCGATGATGATGCAGGGCTACAACCTCGAAGATGTCGCCCGCGGCATTGATGAGATGATGATCCGCCAGCCGATCGGCGTCACAGCGGCCATCGTGCCTTTCAATTTTCCTGGCATGATTGCGTTCTGGTATCTGCCTTACGCAATCGCCACGGGAAATACGTTCATCCTCAAACCGAGCGAGCGCGTGCCGCTTACCATGCGCTACGTATATGAGCTTCTGGAAAAAACCGGCTTGCCCAAAGGCGTTGTCAGCCTGGTCAATGGAAGCAAAGCCGTAGTCGATGCGCTGATCGACCATCCTAAAGTTCGCGCCATCAGCTTCGTCGGATCGACTCCGGTCGCGCGCTATATTTACGCACGCTCCGGTGAGCAAGGCAAGCGCTGCCAATGTCAGGGCGGAGCGAAGAATCACGTCATCGTTCTTCCCGACGCAGACATGCCGATGGCGACGCAGATCATCAGCGACAGCGCCTTCGGTTGCGCCGGACAACGTTGTCTCGCGGTCTCGGTTGCGGTCACCATCGGCGAAGCGCAGAAAACCTTTCGCGATTCCATTGCCGATGCGGCTTCGAAACTGAGAGTCGGCAACGGACTTGATAAAGACGTCCAGATGGGTCCAGTGATAACACAACAAAGCAAAGAGCGAGTTGAATCGTTAATCGGCCTTGGCGAACAACAAGGCGCGAAAGTGTTGCTCGACGGGCGCAATTCGAAGATCCCGAAATATGAATCCGGCAATTTCGTAAAGCCCACGATTCTCGACGACGTTCCGCCGACCAGCGATCTCACCGACACCGAAATCTTCGGCCCCGTCCTCAGCCTCGTTCACGTCGATAACCTCGATGAAGCGTTGGCCTTCCTCGAACGCAGTGCCTACGGAAACCAGGCCTCTCTCTTCACCTCCAGTGGTTCGGCCGCTCGCCGTTTCCGTTACGAAGCGCCTGCGGGCAACATCGGCATCAACATCGGAGTCGCCGCGCCCATGGCCTACTTTCCCTTCAGCGGATGGAAGAACAGTTTCTTCGGCGATCTTCACGGACAAGGGCGCGACGCGATCGAGTTCTACACCGACAAGAAGGTCGTTGTCGAACGCTGGGCCAAGGAGCACAGCCGCAAGTTTTAAACAATTTAGTAATTTAGTAATTGAGAAATTGGATAATTGAAAATCGAACGGCAATCGCGGCAGTTCCAAAATTACCCAATTACTTAATGATTCACGAATGAGGCCTAGATGACCACTGCAACCGCTAATCCCACAATGACCGGACCGGAAATTGTTGATCTCACCAGGAAGCACACGCTGTTCGAGTGGTCGGCGCAGTCGAAGGTCGATCCCATTCCGGTCGCTCGCGCCAAGGGCATTTACTTTTGGACGCCTGAAGGCAAACGCTTCATTGATTTCAACAGCCAGCTGATGTCGGTCAATATCGGCCACGGCGACGAGCGCGTGATCCGCGCGATTAACGAACAGGCCGCGACGCTTTGTTATGCGAATCCCTTCATGGCGACCGAACCCCGCGCGCGCCTCGGGGCAAAGCTGGCGGAAATTACTCCCGGAGACATCGATACGTTTTTCTTCACCAACGGGGGAGCCGAGGCCAACGAGAACGCGATCAAGATCTCGCGCTTCTTCACCGGAAGGCACAAGATCATGGCGCGCTACCGCTCGTATCACGGCGCGACCGCAGGCAGCATGTCGCTCACAGGAGATCCGCGGCGCTGGGCGGCTGAACCGGGAATTCCTGGCGTGGTGCGCGTGCTCGATCCTTATCACGGCATCGAACGCGGATGGGAGTCCGCGGAAACTTCGCTGGCCATGATCGAGGAAACCATTCAGCTTGAAGGTCCGCATACGATCGCTGCTTTCATTCTTGAAACTGTCGTGGGCACCAATGGCATTCTCATTCCGCCTGACGGATATCTCGAAGGCGTGCGTAAGCTGTGCGACAAGTATGGAATCCTGATGATCGCTGACGAAGTCATGGCTGGATTTGGGCGAACCGGCGAATGGTTTGCCGTCGATCACTGGAAGGTAGTTCCGGACTTGATCTGCATGGCGAAGGGATTGACTTCGAGCTATCTTCCGCTCGGCGCGGTGGGAATGCGGCATCACATCGCGCAGCATTTTCAGGACAAAGTGTTTTATGGCGGACTGACCTACAACTCGCATCCCATGGGATGCGCCGCGGCGCTGGCCACGATTCGCGTTTATGAAGAGGACAATCTCATCGATAACGCGAAGAAGATGGGCGCGATCATGAAAGAGCTGGGGCGAGAGTTGCAGGCTAAACATCCTTCGGTTGGAGCAGTGCGGTCGATCGGGCTGTTTGGGATCGTGGAATTGGTGCGCAGCCGTAAGACGCGTCAGCCGATGGCTCCATTTAACGGCACTTCTGACGAAATGGGCGCGCTTGGGCGGTTCTTCCGCGAGCAGGGACTCTACACGCTGGTGCGCTGGAACACGTTCTATACGAATCCTCCGCTGTGCATCAACGAGCAGCAGCTGCGGGAGGCATTTGCCATTATCGACAAAGGACTCGAGATTACGGACAAAGCGGCTAAGGACTAGCGATCTCTTTCGTGTTTCCGAGGAAGTCAAATGCCCCATCCTCTCGCGAAAGGCGCGAGAAGGATGGGATGGCCGAAGCCTATCCACGGAAAGCTGCAAGCGTGTTTGTTGTAGAATCAGTGCAAGAACCTTTCCCAAAGCTTATGAAAAGACTTGCCGGCATCATCCTTCTCGGCGCGTTGACTGTTGGCTGTTCGGCCGCTGCTTTTGGCCGGACTCGAAATACGGCGATGGCCGAAAACCGCGCTTCGCAAAAAGCGAACAGAAAACAACAAAAGGCGCAAAAGAAATACGCGAAGGCGCAACGCAAAGCGGAGCGCAAAATGTTGAAGACGGAACGAAAGAACACGTCGTATCCCACGCGTAAATTCTGATCCGGCGACTGCGCATATCGATCACAGTGTCAGGAATGCGCCCGGTCTGTGCCCCGTTTTGGGGTATCCCCCTCCCCCCTCGAATCTTTGGAACCATCGGGTTAGCAAGAAATTCCCCGCAAAATCCGGATATCAAAGAGTTTAGAGGTCAAAATCTTGATAACAAAAGACTTGTGGCGTTTTTCACGATTGTTGCGTATGCCTTGGACATCTTCTGCTTACTTTTGTTTGAGTGCAAGGTCAGATGTCACAAGTCGAGAGAGATCTCTGTGGATTTCCTGCTCTAGCTTGCGCAAGAGAGGCACCGAAAAGCTTCCGCCCTTGGCCAAAAAAAGGGCCGGCAGCAATGCCGGCCCTTTTAGACAAGTCTTGCGGTCAGAACGTGAAGTGGACGCCGAATTCACTCCAGATCGAGCGCGGAATGAATGTAGCGTTGGGAGCGACGAAGCCGATCGGGTGGCCGAAAGTGCCACTGGCGATGTTGCCCCCAAAATTGTTTCCGTAATTCGCCCGATTCGTGAGATTGAACGCCTGGGCGACAATTTGCAGTCTTGCTCTCTCGCCGAGTTTGAAGTTCTTGGCCAGCTTGGCATCGAGTTCGAAGACGGCTTGGCCGCGAAGAGGATCGAACTTGGCGATTGTGCATTGACCCGAGTAATAGCAGGTGGTGACGTTGCCTTCCGCGGCCGCCGTCGCATCGCCCGGGTCGGCTCCCGCCGCCACCGCTGTGGCAACGAAAGTTTTTATGTAGTTTGGACCATACTTGTAGTTCTTTTGGTCGTTGTTCGGAACCAAGACGGCGTTCGTCGTTCCGCCTCCAGCGTTGATGGTGTTGTAAGAGTTGGTCTGAGCATAGGGACGGGCCGTGCCGAACTGAAGGATGGGCGCGAACTCAAAGCCCTTCGGCAATTCCACTAATCCGGCAACAGTAATGTGATGACGCTCGTCGTTCGTCATCGGGCCCCACTCGTACGATGCGAATGGGTGATAACCATCACGGGCGTAATTGCGGAAAGCCGAGAAGCCACCGGCGTCATAACCATAGGCCCATGCCAGTGTGTAATTTGTGTTCAAAGAGAAGTGACGGCTCATGCGTTGCCGGAAGCTGAGGTTGATTCCATCATAGCGGCTGCGATTGATGGATTCGTCATTGCGGACGCTCGCCAAGACCGGCTGACCCGCAGCAGCAAATGCCGCGGAAAGCGGACGAGAAAGATTGTCGTTTCCGTAATTCATATTGCAGCCATTCGGAGTGCCGGGAGTTGTGCAAGGAGTGCCGGTCGTATCCTGCCCGGTTACGACTTTCTGGTCAATGTTGATGGTCTTATTTTCGTGTAGATCCAGAACGTGGGTATATTCCGCCTCGAACACGGAGTTGTTATTGATCGCCCAGGAATATCCGATGTTGAATTCCTCGGAAACCGGATTCCGGTAGCTGGGATCGACGAGGCGGCCAACGCCGCCACTTGCCGCCTGCGTTGATGGGGGTGGCAAACACGCCTGCACAGCGTCTACGTTTGCCTGGGTATAGGAGAAACTCCCAAGCGTGCCGCCACAAGGCACCGGGTCAGTTGGAGCGGACAGACTCAATACGGTTTGGAAGATGGTGGGGTTCGCAAGCTGCTCCATAAACAGTGGAATGTTCTGGAACACATTGCCAAAGTACAGACCATAGCCGCCGCGAAGCACGTGCTTGCCCTGCCCGGTCAAGTCATAGGCGAATCCGAAGCGTGGGCTGAAATCCTTCGTATCGTCGTGGGGCAAGTGCCGGATGTAATAGTTCGAATACTGCTGGGCCGCCGGATCGGACTCAATGGCGACCAGTCCCAGATAGGTACGGCTCTTCTGGTAGTCCGACATACCCAGCATGTTAAAGTCCCGATCCCAGCGAAGGCCGAGGTTTAGGGTCAATCGGGGAGTTACTTTCCAATCATCTTGACCGTAGAAACCAAGCTGCTTGGTCGGAACAAGAAAGTAGGGATTGCCGTTTGAGTACGACATGCTGCCGACCGCGCCCGGGGTGGCAAAACCGCTTGAAAACGTAGAAGGCCCGCAACCCGGAGTGCTCGCATTAGCCCCCACGCCGAGTATGCAGCTTGGGTCCGCCACGAAGTCGACTTCCAAGGTCGAGTTGAACTCGAAGAATCCGCCTTCGACAGGATTGTAGATGTAATCGACGCCACCTTTGAAGGTGTGCTTGCCGACAGTCTTGGAAAAGTCGTCCTTGAACTGCCACTTGCGCTGAAACGACTGCTGGGGAACGTTGCCATTGGTTCCGAACGAAGCGTCAGGGAAGGTAACAAGCGGGGCGCTGATTTTGCTGGCAATCAGGTTATTCCAGTACTGGAATCCAGCAGTGAAGGTGTTGATCGCGCTGGAGGAAAGCTGTGAGGTCAGCGTGAAATTGGCAATCTGCAGGTGGTTGGTAGTGTAGTTGCCATTCGTGAGGTCGGCCGTGCCGTCAGACTGATCGTTTAAGCTGTCATTAGCCTGTGAGCTGTAGCTGACGTAGGCTGTGTTCCTATTGGTGATGTTCCAGTCGATGCGGCCGTTATAGCGCCACTCGTGGAATGGGCGAGGAATGACTTTGGCCGGTTGCGCCTTCAGTCCTGCCCCTTGCGCGGCCACAAGTTCGTTGTACGAGGTGGTTGATTCAGACAATCCCTGGCTCTCGCGCTGGCGCTCCATGGCCCAGAATCCGAAGAGCTTGTCTTTCTTCAACGGACCACCAATCGATCCGCCAAAGAACTGGCGGCTGTAATCAGGGTGGCTCGGACTGGATGTACCATCTCCGTTCGCAACCTTTTCATCGGTATCCAAAGTTGAATCGCGGAAGTACCCGAACACTGAACCGTGGTAGTCGTTGGTGCCAGACTTGGTGATCATGTTGATCGCAGCACCCTGGGAGCGTCCATTCTCTGCGGAAAAACGCTGGGTGCTGATCTGGAATTCCTGAATCGCCTCGAGGGGCATCTGCATGACCGCGCCACCGACGGTATTGTCTTTATTGTCGACGCCGTTGACTGTGGTGTTGATGTTGCGGCCGTCGGAGCCGTTAATCGAGAGAATGGCGTAGCGGTTCTTGGTGGGATCGTAGGAATCGGTCGCCTTCACGCCGGGCGCCAGATAGGCAAGGTTGGCGGCATCGCGGCCAACCAGGGGAAGCTCTGCCACTTCAGTAGGAGTGATGTCCTGACTGACGCTGGTCTTCGAGATGTCGACCAGTGGCGCAGTCCCATTGACTTCCACAACTTCAGTGGTGGCTCCGGGGCTGAGAGTCACGTTGACAGTTGCGGATTGCTCTACGAGCAATTCTGTAGTTTGAACGACGGTCGCGAAACCCTGTTTTGCAACCCTAATCTGGTAATTACCGGCGGGTACGAAATCGAACCGGTAAGCTCCGGTGTCATTGGTTGTTGCGGTCCGGGTAACGCCGGTCGCCTTGAAGGTAGCAACGACTTGGGCACCTGGCACCACGGCCTGTGATTGATCGGTTACCGTGCCTTGGATAGTCCCGGTGGCCGTGGCCTGGGCCAGCAACTGGCTGGAACCGAAGGCTGCCACAAATAATGCGAGCAGCAACACGTAGGTAGATCTTTTCGCGTAAATCATTTCGCTTCACCCCCTGGTGAGTCTTCGCTGTAATCCGTCCGCACGCCCCAATCGCGAAGCGAGACGAGTATTTGGGATCCTAGGTTGAAAGGAAACTTACGCCTTGTCGACCCGTGGGAAACACGACAGCGGTAGACACGGCAGTAAACACTTGGCAATCGTAGGACCACACGTGCCGATCTCTAAACTGTTGATGTAAAAAGGTAGGCGATAGCAAATGTCACGAGCACTTCCAAAACACGGAGGCATTTAGGATCTTAATATTAAATTCCATATTCTGAGAGGGTCAACTAAAGCGAAGAGGGTCCACAGAGAGAACTCCTGCAACTTCCAACATCTGGCCGCGAATCCCACTTCTCGCAAAGGCGGCGAGAAGTGGGGCACCCGGCGCTACTTCAGCGAGACCAGTTTCTCTACTAGTTCTGAATAATCTTTCTTCTCGATGCCGTGGACCTGCTTGTTGTATTCGTCGACTTTGGACGAATAGTTCATGGAGCAGAATTTGGGGCCGCACATGGAGCAGAAGGCGGCTTCTTTGTAGAAGTCGTCCGGCAGGGTTTCGTCGTGCATGGAGCGGGCGGTCTCGGGGTCGAGGGAGAGGGCGAATTGTTTTTCCCAGTCGAATTTGTAGCGGGCGTAGCTGAGGGCGTCGTCGCGGTCGCGGGCGCCGGGGCGTTGGCGGGCGATGTCGGCGGCGTGAGCGGAAATTTTGTAGGCGATGATGCCGTCTTTCACGTCTTTCTCGTTTGGCAGTCCTAAGTGCTCTTTGGGCGTGACGTAGCACAGCATGGCGGCGCCGTACCATCCGATCATGGCTGCGCCGATGGCGGAGGTGATGTGGTCGTAGCCGGGAGCGATGTCGGTAACCAGCGGGCCTAGCGTGTAGAAGGGGGCTTCGTAGCAGAGCTCGACTTCTTTTTCGACTTGCTCCTTGATCTTGTCCATGGAGACGTGGCCGGGGCCTTCGATCATGACCTGCACGTCGTGCTCCCAGGCTTTCTTGGTGAGTTCGCCTAGAGTTTTGAGTTCGGCGAATTGGGCTTCGTCGCTGGCGTCGGCTACACAGCCGGGGCGGAGGCCGTCGCCGAGCGAGAAGCTGACGTCGTACTTTTTGAAAATCTTGACGATGTCGTCGAAGCGGTCATACAAGAAATTTTGTTTGTGGTTGTGGGCCATCCACTGGGCGAGGATGGCGCCGCCGCGGCTGACGATTCCCGTAATGCGCTTGGAAATCAGCGGGAGATATTGAATCAACACGCCGGCGTGGATGGTCATGTAGTCCACGCCTTGGGCGGCTTGTTCTTCGATGACTTCGAGC
>Ga0193751_1000781_pt1 | contig 22480 bp, 21 predicted proteins | sample L1c2metaG_FD_143050 | JGI IMG/M metagenome (GOLD analysis project Ga0193751, IMG submission 143050) | Soil microbial communities from a riparian zone of the East river system, Colorado, United States - L1c2 | ecosystem: Environmental > Terrestrial > Soil > Riparian zone | place: USA: East River... | reverse complement strand
ATCGCGCTCGACTCGACGAGGCGGTCGAGGAGCTGGGCGGTTCGCCCGGTGCCCGCCAGGAGGGCGGCGACATCGGGGTCCTCTTCCGGCCCGCCGCAGTCGCCGTGGAGGACCGGCGGACGCGCGGTCTTGAATCGTTCGTCGCAGTTGACGACGAGGAGTTGGGCCGACGCGAGATCGGGGACGACCTGCCCGCCGAGATAGATGATCGGGAAGCCGATGCTGTCGGGCGACTTGAACGGGGGAATGCCGACGACGGCCATCGGCCGGCCGGCCGCGACCTCGACGATCTGCGCCCCGAGGGCCCTGGCCACGGGCCACGTCGCAACGTCGCTCGGCACGGGCTGGCGGGCGAGGGAGATGACGACCTCGGCCACGAGGGCGATGGCGAGGACGGTTCTCGCTGCGGCATCGACGCGGCGCCGCGCAGTGGGCTCGGGCGTGGGTTGAGCAGCGGCGCCAGACCCTACGTCGGGGCCCGGTTCGGTGCCTGTCGCTGGCGTGGGCGTGGGCTCCGGCACGGTCAGCGGCGCGAAGGCAGTTGGGGCCGCAGGAACGGGAGCGGCTGCCGGGGCCCTGGCCGTGCGTTGCTCGCCCCGCGTGAACGCCAGGCCGGCGAGCGGCAGGGCGATCATGACCACCGGGTTCAGGAACGCGTGGTAGTGATCGACCGGGAAGCCGATCACCACGAACTTGAGCCACGGCGCGACGACGCTGAGCGCGACGGTGGCAAAGAGGACCATGCCCCCGAGCCAGACGATCAGGAGCCGTTCCTCGCCCCGTGAGGCGACGATCCACCAGATGACCAGCCCGAGGAAGAGGGCGACGGCGAGCGATGCGGCGACCGGGACATCGATGACCTGGCCGACGAGCGGCCAGCCGATGATCCGGAACAGGACGAAGATCGTCGATTCGATCGGATCGAGCCCGCCGGTCGTCGGTGTCGAGCCGCCGTGGGCGAGGAAGTAGAGGATCCGGCTCGTCTCCTGGAACCCGGTCTGGAGCTCGTTGACCAGCAGCGGGATGAACATCACGAACGTGATCAGCGCCCCGATCCCGATCCCCACCAGGATCCCGCGGACGCGGCCTCGGTCGACGCGCATCGCCCGGATCAGGTCGAAGGCGATCAGGGCCAGGATCGGGATGACGAACACCGCCCCGAGCAGGTGGAGCTGGAACACGGCGAACGCCGACCCGATCGCCAGCGCGTACCACCGCGCCCCGCCGGTCTTGTGGCCCTTCCAGGCGCCGCCCAGGGCCAGCGCGGCGAAGAGCGGGATGGGGTTCGGGTTCCACAGGAAGATCGACTGCTCGACTGCGGCGGGGGAGACCGCCATCAGCAGCCCGGCGATCGCGCCGACGGTTCGCCCGCCCATCACCCGGCCGGCCCACCACGTGGCCCAGACCGCGGCGATCCCGATGAGCGCTTCCTCGAACACCACGGCGACCGGGCTTCCGCCCGAGAGCCACGCGGCCGGAGCGAAGAGGTACCAGTAGAAGGCGCCGTGGTGGAGGTTGGCATTCGGGATCGAGATCGTCTCGGGCCCGAGGAGCGGGAACTGGCCGTGCTCGACGAGGTTGTAGATCACGAGCATGTCGCGACCCTGGTCCGCGTCGAAGATGCCGCGGCCCTCGAGCCCGGGCACGCGCAGGAGCGCGGCGAGTCCGAGCAGGAGCAGGAGCACCAGGCGGTCGTTCGCCAGGATCGTCGAGATCAGGCGGCGCGGGTCGAGGCGACCCGGCGGGCTGCCGTTCCCTGGCTCGACGGGGGCCATCACCACCTGGCGGGCGACCACGACCTCGTCCGGATCGGCCCGCGTCCGGCCGACGCGCAGGCCAACGCTCCCGCGGGTCGGTTTCAGTGGCGGCGGCTCGCGCCGCATCAATGGTCCGTCACGACGCCCAGTCGGAGCGGTAGCTGGGCACCGATTCGAGGGGACGGCAGGGCCACGCGATCATCGTACGATGCGAGACATGCCCGTCGGGACGCCCGAGGATCCCGCCTACGAAGCGCGCGTCCTTCGGGCGTTCGTCAAGGGCGATCGCCTGGTCTCGCTGCCTGCGCGCGAGCGCAAGAAGCAGGTCATCCTGCGGTTCCTGATCGATCGAGTCCTTCCGGACCACAACACTGTCGATGAGGTGGAGCTCAACCGCCGGCTCGCGGCGTGGCACCCCGATGTCGCCGCCCTGCGGCGCTACCTCGTGGACTCTGGCTTCGCGACGCGGATCGGGATGGTCTACCGCCGCGGGGTCCCGTCGAACGACCCGGATCGGACCGGCCCGCCCTTGGTGTAGCCGCCGCCCACGACCGGCTCGATCAGCCCGTAGTCGCCGGCCTGGCGGCGATAGAGGATCGCGATCCGCTCGGTCTCGGCGTTCACGAACACGAAGAACGCGTGGCCGAGCTCCTCCATCCGGGCGACCGCGTCCTCCTCGAACATCGGCTCGATCGCGAAGCGCTTGACCTTCGTGACCAGCGCCCGCGGCTCGTCGTCGGCCGGGGCTGTTTCGTCCGCCAGAGGGCCGGCTGCGCTCGCGTTCTCGCGGTCGTCGAGCCGCTTCGAGCGGGGCTTCTCGCGGAAGTCGACCGCCCTCCGCTCGACCTTGTCGATGACCTCGTCGACCGCGGCGTGGTGGGTGGGCGCCGCCGCGCGCCCGCGGATCGTCTGGCCGTCCACGACGAGGGTCACGTCCACGAGGTGGGAGTCCTCGATGCTCCGATGACGCTCGACGGAGAGCTCGACGATGGCCTCCGAGCGATCGTCCAGGATCCGATCCAGGCGCCGGAGCTTCCGCTCCGCGTAGAGCCGATCCCGGTCCGGGACCTCGTAGTTCTTGCCCTTGACGATCGTCCTCACCGTGGCGCCTCCCCGAGTGCCGTCGTTCGCGGACGTCCGGGAGCTATGGTCGCACGGTGCCCTCGGGCACGCCGGAAGTGGCCGGGCCGGTCGAAGTCGCGCTAGCCCGCGGCGAGGGTCATTTGCTCGCTGGGCGTGCGAACTGTCCGGCCAAGCCTGGTGCCGGCCCCTGCTGGGCCAGGCCGAAGCGACCTTCGCTCGCTGGGCGTGCGAACCGTCCGACGAGAGCCACGCCGCTGCACCGTTAGCTCGCTGGGCGTGCGTACCGGCGCCTGATCCAAGCCAGCGTGGCCGTCCGAGCGCCACTACGCTCGCTGGGCGAGCGGACCGTCCCACGAGAGCCCCGCCGCGAGACCGTTCGCTCGCTGGGCGTGCGTACCGGCGCCTGATCCAAGCCCGCCTGGCCGCCCGAGCGCCACAACGCCCGCTGGGCGTTCAGCGGGCCGACGCGCTCGCTGCCCGCGAGCCACTTCGTGCCTCTGTCCTAGCGCTCCCGGGCGACGGTCACCCCGGAGACCGCCGCCGCACCGGCGTTCATCAGCGCCCGCGCGCAGGCGGCGAGGGTCGACCCGGTGGTCACGACGTCGTCCACGAGAACGATCCACCGACCCGAGATTCGGGTCGCCGCGCCGTCGCGCACCCGAAATGCGTGTCCCACGTTCTGGCTCCTTCCGGCGCGCCCGAGCGCGTGCTGGGCGGCCGTGGCGTGCACGCGCTCGAGCGCCGTCACGACCGGCAGACGCAGGTCGCGTCCGGCGACGACGGCCAGCAACACCGCCTGGTCGTAGCCGCGTTCGCGAATCCGATCCGGCGAGGCGGGCACCGGAACCAGAACGTCGCCGCCGGCCGAAGCCTTCCGCCACCTCGCCGCCACCACCTGGCCCAGCGGACCCGCGAGGCGACGCTCGCCCGCGTACTTCAGGTCGTGGACTGCTCGGCGGACCGTGCCGGTGAAGGGCGCGCACCACTCGAGCTGGACGAGCGGCTCCGGGATCTCGGCGGGCAGGCCGATCGGGGCGCCCGGCGGCATGGCAACTCGCACGAGGAGCCACGAGCGGCACTCCCGGCACAGCGGCGAGCCCTCACGCCGGCAGCCGGCACAGGTCGGCGGCAGCGCCAGGTCGAGGGCGCGGGCGGCCACGTCCCGCGCAGCGCCTCCGACGGTCTCCAGCAGCGTCATGCGGCCGAGGATGCCGAGAGCCGCTCATCGCGCACTTATGCGGCGTTGACGCGGGGGCGCCCACCGGCGCCCGTGCCCGGCCCGAACCCGCCCGCGCCGGCCCCGGCCCGAGCCCGGTCCTCGCCATTTACCACCGGGGGTGGCGCTAAACATGGCGATCAAGGCTGGTCACTGGCGATTCATCCCGAGCCACGCTCACGCCGGGACAAATCGCCGGGCCGCGGAGGCTCAGGCGGCGCTTACCGCCACGGGGAGTGGTATTCGACAGGATCGCGAGCGGCGGCGTCGCGAACGGGGCCTGGCCTCGCGAACGGGCCCTCGCCTCGCGGACGCCCTCAGCCGATGCTCACCAGGTCGCCGAGCTCGCTCCCGCTCGATCGGATCGTGCCGGCCGGGAGCTCAAGGACGCCGTCGGCGCCGCGAACGAGTGGCACCAGCCCCGTCCACGGGCGCAGTCCGGGCCGCAGGCCCACGATCGGCCTGGCGCCATCCGGCCCCCGCCGGCCCAGGAACACCGCATCGATCGCGAAGCGCATGAAGAACATGTGGATGCCGTTGCCGTGCAGCCACAGCCCATGCCCCGGCGGCAGCATCGCGCGGCCCATGAGGCCCGTGAACGTGCCCCAGAACGAGGTCGCCATCTCGACGTCTTCGGCGAGCACCGTCGATCGAGTCAGATTCCGCGCCCGCGTCGCCACGAGGCCGGGCGTCATGAGTCGAACGTCACCGGCAGCGTGTCACGAGGGGGCGCCGCTGAGCGAGGCTGCTACCCGAGGTTCGCCGAGCCCAGGTTGACGATGATCAGGATGATCGCGGGCCCGAGGATGACCACGAACAGCGACGGGAAGATGCAGCCGACGAGCGGGAACAGCATCTTGATCGGCGCCTTGGCGGCCTGCTCCTCGGCGCGCTGACGGCGCTCGATGCGGAGCTGCTCGGACTGGACCTGGAGGACCTTCGAGATCGACACGCCGAGCTGCTCGGCCTGGATGATCGCGCCGACGAAGTTGGTCAGCGGCTGGACCTCGGTCCGGGGGACGATGTCACGCAGCGCCTCGCGCCGCGACTTGCCGACTCGCACCTCGGCGAGGGCCCGTCGGAACTCGTCGACGAGGGGCCCTTTCATCTTCTCGACGACCTTGCCGAGGGCCGCGTCGAACGCGAGGCCGGCTCGCACGGAGATCGTCAGGAGGTCGAGCGCGTCCGGGAGCGTCAGGAGGATGCCCTTTTGGCGCTGCTTGATCCGGCCGCGGAGCCAGAACTCCGGGAAGATGTAGCCACCCACCAGGCCGGCGACGCCGAGGCCGAGGCCCAGGCCGATGTTGCCGCCCAGCAGGCCGAAGAGCAGGAAGCAGACGCCGAAGGCGGCGCCCGAGGCGAGGGCCTTCATGCCCAGCCAGTCGCTGACCTTGAGGTCGGCCGGATTGCCGGCCATCGCAAGGCGCTTCTCGGTCTGCTCGGTGAACGAGGTCGAGGTGATTCGCGCGACCGTGCCGGAGAGGCGCGCCGCGAGCGGCTTGATGGTCCGGTCGAAGAACGGCTGCTGGAGCTCCAGCTCCTGGAGGTCGCGGGCCGTCATCGTGCCGAGCTGGGTCAGCCGGGCGCGGAGGGGATCGTCGCGGCTGGAGGAGGCGACCCCCAGCGCGATCATGACGATGGCGAGGGCAGCGACGCCGGCGATGAGGATGGGCATCGGATCAGACCTCGATGTCGACGATCTTGCGGATGAAGAAGAAGCCGATGCCCATCATGAAGAGGGCCACGAAGATCAGGATCATGCCCAGCGGGATCCCGATGACGTCCGGCGGCTTCGCGAACATCGGGTCGAAGAAGTTCGGGGCGGCGACGTAGATGAACCCGGCGAGGGCGATCGGCAGGCCGCCGACCACGTAGCCCGACATCCGCTGCTGGGCGGTGAGGGCCCGGATCTCGCCCTTGATCCGGACGCGCTCGCGGATCGTGAACGCGATGGAGTCGAGGATCTCGGCGAGGTTGCCGCCGACCTGGTGCTGGATCGCGATGGCCGTGGCCATCAGCTCGAAGTCCTCGGACTTCACCCGCTTGACCATGTTCTCGAGGGCCGTGTCGAACGGCAGGCCGAGGTTGACCTCGCGGATGACTCGACCGAACTCGGTGGAGATCGGCGGGCGCGACTCACGGACGACCAGCTCGATCGACTGGAGGAAGGACGACCCGGCGCGGAGGGCGTTGGCGATCAGGGTGATGGTGTCCGGCAGCTGCTTGTTGAACTGGCTGAGGCGGCCGTTCTTGCGGCGGCCGAGCCACAGCCGCGGCGCGACGAACCCGAGGGCCAGGCCCACGACGAGGATGATCGGGCTCTGGAGGGAGTGGACGACGAAGCCCAGGACGAACAGGGCGGCGGGGACGCCCAGCGTGGAGGCGGCCCAGATCCCGAGGAACTCCGATGGCTTGAGCTTGAGGTCGGCCGCGCCGAGGTCGCGCAGCAGGTTGGCGCCGAAGTCCTGGCGCTCGACCGCCCGGTTGAGGTTCGCGAACGCGGCCGACGAGGCGATGAGATCGCCGATGCCGCCGTCACCGGTCTTGGCCTGGCTGGGGTCGACCTTCTTGCCCGCGGCGTAGCGCTCGAGGCGCTCGACCGAGACCCCGCCGCGGCTGGAGACGGCCAGGCCCACGGCGATCAGGACGATCGCGAGGGACGCGACGCCGGCGACGATGAGGATGAACGGGTTCATCGCAACGACTCCCCGCTCAGAAGGTGAACCCGAAGACGCCGTTGGGGAGATGGATCCCCTGCGCCTCGAATTGCTCGACGAACCTGGGCCGGATGCCGGTCGGCTTGAGCCGGCCCTGGATCTTGCCGTCGATGATCCCGGTCTGCTCGAACGTGAAGACGTCCTGCATGACGATGACGTCGCCTTCCATGCCCTGGACCTCGGTGATCGCGACGATCTTGCGGGTCCCGTCCTTGAGGCGGGCCTGGTGGACGATGAGATCGACGGCCGAGGCGATCTGCTCGCGGATGGCGCGGACCGGAAGGTCGACGCCGGCCATGAGGACCATGGTCTCGAGGCGGGCGAGCATGTCGCGCGGGGTATTGGCGTGGCCGGTGGACAGCGAGCCGTCGTGGCCGGTGTTCATGGCCTGGAGCATGTCCAGCGCCTCGCCGCCGCGGCACTCCCCGACGACGATCCGGTCGGGCCGCATCCGCAGGGCATTTCGGACGAGCTCGCGGATGGGGATCGCGCCCTTGCCTTCGATGTTCGGCGGCCGCGACTCGAGCGTCACGACGTGCTCCTGGCGGAGCTGGAGCTCGGCCGCGTCCTCGATGGTCACGATCCGCTCATCGTTGGGGATGAACGATGACAGGACGTTGAGGGTCGTCGTCTTGCCGGAGCCGGTGCCGCCGGAGACGAAGACGTTGAGCCGCGCCTCGACGCAGGCCCGCAGGAACTCGAACATGTCCGGCGTCGCCGTCCCGAAGCGGACGAGGTCGTCGACGGTGAACGGGCTGGCCGCGAACTTCCGGATCGTGATGACCGGCCCGATCAGCGACAGCGGCGGGATGATCGCGTTGACGCGCGAGCCGTCGGTCAGGCGGGCATCGACCATCGGGCTCGACTCGTCGACGCGGCGGCCGATGGGGGCAATGATCCGGTCGATGATCCGCATGACGTGGTCGTCGTTCTGGAAGACGACGTTCGTCAGCTCGAGCTTGCCCGCTCGCTCGATGTAGATCTGGCGCGGGCCGTTGACCATGATTTCAGAGACCGAGTCGTCCCGGAGGAGGGGCTCCAGGGGACCCAGGCCGATGATCTCGTCCGTGATCTGCTCGAGCATCCGGACGCGCTCGGCGCGGGTGAGGGCCAGGCCCTCCTCGTCGATGACCCGTCCGAAGATCTCCTCGATCTGGCGCCGGACCTCCACCTGGTTGGCCAGGTCGAGCTTCGGGTCGAGATCGGAGATGACGCGGTTCTGGATCCGGAACTTGACGTCCCGGAACGACTCCCGGCCGGGAGCCTGGGTGATCAGTCGCGGCGGCGTCGTGGGGCTGCCGCCCGGCGGAGGGGTGACGCTCCCGCCCGACCCAGGGCCGGCCGGAACCGGCAGGCGGTCCTCGCCCGCGGGACGGGCACTTTCGATGCGCTTCAACAGGGACATCTAGCGGCTCCCCTCGGCTCGCTCTACGAACGCCACGCGAAGATGGACTTCTTGCCCGATGTGGCTGCCTTGGCGGCCGCTGCCGCCGCGGCCTTGGCCACTTCCGCCGCCTTGGGCGCCGACCCGGCGACGGCCTGGGCGAGGCGGAGGATGTCCTGCGACACCTGGGCCTCCCGGTTGCTCAGGAAGAACGGCACGCCCCGATTGAGGGCATATACCACGCTGCGGCCGTCACTGACGATCGTGTGATCGACCTTGCGCCCGATCGAGTGCTCGACGTCCGCCACGCGGATGCCGAGCGTCGAGTCGGCCCGGTTCAGGACGAGGCGGACCTTGTCCTTGCCATAGCCCAGCTGCTCGGCGACCTCGAGGAACAGGCGCATGTTCTTCACGCTCGTGATTTCGAGCGTGAGGAGCGTGAGGATCATGTCGGCCTGGTCGAGGACCGCGATCGTCGGCTCGTTGAACGTGGCCGGGCAATCGACGATGACGAGGTCGTAGTCCTGGCGCAGCCGGTCGAGGACCTTCCGGACCGACGCCGGGCCGATGAGCTCGGCCTGCTCCGGCTTCGGCGGAGCCAGGAGGACCCGGACGCCGGAGGAGTGGCTGATCAGGAACGTGTCGAGGGACTCGAGCTCACCGGCGTCGAGCTCGGTCGCGAGATCGCCGATGGACTTGTTCTTGGGGTTGAGGTTCATGAGCACGCCGACGTCGCCGAACTGGAACGACGCGTCGACGAGCGCGACCTTCCGGCCGAGCGTGGCCGCGGCAACCGCGAGGTTGACGGCGACCGTGGTCCGGCCGACCCCGCCCTTGGGGCTGAAGACCGCGACCACCGAGGCCGCCTCCTTCTCCCCGCTGCCATTGGAGGAAGCCGTGACGGCCGTCGGGACGAAGCGGCTGAGCTTGTCCTTCTCGCGCGCCCAGACCTGGCGGATGGACGCGGTGAGCTCGTCCGCGCTGAAGGGCTTGACGAGGAACTCCCTGGCGCCGGCCAGCATGGACCGGCGCAGGTAGTCCGCTTCGCCCTGGACCGACATCATGACCACGGCCGCGCTCGGGACGTCCGAGGCGAGCCGCTCGGTGGCCGTGATGCCGTCCATGCCGGGCATGTTGATGTCCATCAGGACGACGTCCGGATGGAGGCTCAGGGCCTGCTCGATGGCCTCCGCGCCGCCCGGTGCCGTGCCCACGACCTCGACGTCGCTCTCGAAGCCGAGCAGCTTCGAGAGGTGATCCCGGGTCTCCGGGATGTCGTCGACGATGAGGACCTTGATGCGGTCGGCCACGGGAGTGGAGCTCCTCGGTTCGCTAGGGCTGCGCGGGGACGTAGGCGTCGATCGCCTTGATGAGGAACGGCGGCAGGACCCCGTACTTGTCGAAGAGGGTCTTGAGGATCACGCCGTCCGTGGTGGCTGTCGTGCCGGCGTCCGCCGGGGCGCGAAGCACGAGGTCGATCGTGCCGGCCGTGCGGGCGAAGAGGATCGCCTCGGCCTGGGCATCGGTGACCGCGAGGACGATGAGCTTGTTCGTGCCGGTCAGGGTCGGGCCGGCCGGGGCCGCGCTCGCGCCGGCGGCCGGAGCGGCGGCCGCCGCGGCGGCGCCACCGGGCGCATCGATCGTGCCGATGACCTGGATGTCCTGGAGCAGCAGCGGCGCCTTGACCGTAACCGGGCGAAGCCCGTCGTCATGGCTGTAGGGCGACTTGTTCGGGGGCTGGACCTCGACCACCTTGATGGCCGACTCGTCGAGGGTGATGACGACGTCGACCGTGTCACCCGGATAGATCATCTTGCCGACGCCGGTGAGCTCGGTGACCGAGATGGCCATGGCGCGCTTGCCCGGCGGCACGGTGAACGAAGTCTGGGTCAGGGAGAAGTCGGCCGCGTGGACCTGGGCACCCGAGAGGATCGCCCGACGAACCGTCTGGCCGATGACCTGCGACGGATCCTGGAACGAGTCAGTGCCGGCGACGGTCACCGGGACGGTCGCGGTGGTCAGCATGTCCTTGGAGACGACGGTTCCGAGCGGGATGTCCGCGGCAGCCTCGACGACCTGGACGTTGGCCGGCGGGGTCGGCGTGGCCCTCAGTCCTCCCGTCCCGCCACCGCCTGGCAGCAGCGCGACGATGAGCACGAAGGTCAGGACTGCCAGGCCGATGCCGAACAGCACGAGAAGGCGACTGGTACGCCGCAAGGAATAATCCTCCCCGGGAACACTGCCGGTGTGACAGGTGGCACCAATCTAGCACCGGCTATGGCGGTCGCGACTATACGAAGGGCCTAGGACGATTGGCAAGAAACCGCAAGATCGCCCGCATGCCGAAAGGCGAATCGCAAGGTGCGGCTGGCGAACGAAAAGCGGCCCGTCCGGGGGACGAGCCGCTGGTTCGGTGCGGGTGGTCGTGAGCTCAGCCGAATGGCGGAGTGCGACCGATGGTGTGCAGGATCCCGCTGATTGAGGTTCCGAGGAACACGAGTGTGACGATCGCGACGACCGCGATGAGAGCAAGGATCAGCGCGTACTCCACGAGCCCCTGCCCCGTCGACCCCCGGTCCGCAACGGCGCGGATCCGATAGAGCCTTCGAAGGAGCATTGCGAAGTCTCTCCCCCGTCCGATCCGTGGCTGCCACGAGTCCGTGGCTGCCCCGGGCCGGAAAAAGGGAACCGCCGAGGCCGTCAGGCCCCAGCGGCTCCGGGTTTGCCTGGCGGGCGGTGGTTAGACCGCGTTGCCGACCTGGTTGAGGATCGAGCTGATCGCCGTGCCAAGGAACAGCAGGGCGACGATCGCCACGATGGCGATGAGGGCGAGGATCAGCGCGTACTCCGCGAGACCCTGGCCTTCCTCGTCACGATTGAAGAGAGCAATAAGAGCATTGATCATGTGGACCTGTACCTCCCTTCTTCAGAGATCCCCCGAGCCGGTTTGGGCCCGATTCGAGAGTCGTTCCGGCGGCGGGCCGTCGGATGCGGAACCCTACCCGGGGTCTCGGACTGCCGTCAACGGTCTCGGTGACCCTTGACAGAGCCGAAACCCCGCCCCCCGGCGTGCAGCGCGCGAGGGGCCGGGGCTCCTGGCTGGTAATCAGACCGCGTTGCCGACCTGATTGAGGATGCTGCTGATCGCGGTGCCCAGGAAGAGCAGGGCCACGATCGCAACGATGGCGATGAGAGCAAGGATCAGCGCGTACTCCGCGAGACCCTGGCCTTCCTCGTCACGCCGAAGGGCGCCGAGGAGCGAAGAGATAAGGGCCATTGACCGGGTGCCTCCCAAGTCGCTCGCGCTCAAATGGGCGAGTCGAGCGGGACGATAGCGGGGGCCTCGCGCGAGGCCATATGACCCAATAGTCCTGTGGTGCGCAGCCGCCCAAGACGAAGCGGAACGGCCACGACCAGGACGGGGATCAGGGTGATCCCGAGGAAGCCGCCGAACGGCCACAGCGCGCCTGCCGCGAAGGCGATCAGGAGGATCGCGCGATCGGCCGCCGGCCAGCCGGCGCGCGCTGCGGCCACGGCGATGGCCCCGACCGCCGGGAGCAACAGCGTCGCGTCGTAGACCCACAGGTGGGGGCTCAGCACCAGGCCGATGGCGGACCACATCGCGAGGTCCTCGGCGACCGAGATCGGCGTCCAGCGCCGGAGGGCCCAACCGGCCACGCCCGCCGCGGCCGCGAGGCCGAGCGCGAGCGGGATGACGCTGTGGAACGCCAGCGAGGCGCGGACGCCCAGGCTGATGGGGCTGCTCGCCTGCCAGCCGTTGGCCACATAGTCAGCCGCCGAGTAGGACTGGAGCGTGGCGACCCAGCGCACCGGCCAGGCGGGATCCCAGCCCGCCGCGGCGGCTGAGAGGGCATAGAGGGCGAGCCCACCGGCGGCGAGTGCCAGGAGCCCCCTGCCGCCCAGCCGCCGGAGCGCCGCCAGCCCCACGCCGAACGTGATCTGGGGCTTGAACGCCAGGAGCGCCACGGCCAGGCCGGCCGCCACCCGGCGCCCCTCGCCGAGATACCTGACGATCGCGCCACTGAGCAGCAATGCGACGCTGTCCACCTGGCCCGAGACCACGCTCGCGCTGGCCGGGCCCCAGGCGAGGGCCCCGAGGACCGCCCAGCGCCGTGGCAGCCCGAGCGCATCGCCCCAGAGGACTGCCCCGCCGATGAGCGCCGCCTCCATGGCGACGAGCTGGATGATCGCGGCGAGGTCGTAGGGGAGGGTCGTGAGCGGCGCGTAGACGAGCGCGACGAACGGGGGCGAGACGAACGGCGTGGGCGGCATGCCCTGGCTCGTCTGCAGGAGGACGACCGCGAGCGGGCTCAGGAGCGACCCATGGAACGCGAGCTCGCCGCCGGCGTAGAACGCCGCGAAGTCCAGCCAGTGGCGGAGCGGGACGCCGAACGCCGGCAGGTAGCCCGCGACGGCGGCGGCGCTGAGCCACAGCCGTGCCCGGCGGGCCTGGCGAGTGGCGACGGAGCGACCGCCCACGGGGCCAGCCCCCACGGGCCCGGCGCCCACGGAGCGAGCGCCCACGGAGCGAGCGCCCATGGCGTCGGCAGGCAGCGGGTCGGGCCGTCAGGCGGCCGGGAGCGGGACGGAGAGGCGGAGGCGCGAGCCCTCGTCCAGGAGCTCGGCTTTCACCCCGATGAGCGCCGATCGCTCGGAGATCTCGCGCCAGAGGCGATCCGGGAGGCGGGCGAGCGAGTCCAGCCGAGCCGTCTCGACCGCCTCGTTATAGGCCGCCCGGCGATCCTCGATCATCGAGGCGAGGGCCGGCGGCATCTCGGCGCCCTCGGCGGGCAGGTTCGGCGATTCGACCGCGGCCATGGCCTTGCCGGCCACGAGCTCGATGACCAGCCGCTCGGTCCAGTCCAGGCGGAGCGAGAGGCGTTCGGGCTGGCTCGCGACGTGCGACGCGAGCGCGTCGTCAAGCATCCGGAACAGGCCGGATTCGAGCTCCGGCGGCAGCCGCCGGTCCACGCCGATCGACTCGAACTCGACCTTGATCCCGGCCCGGGCGCCGCGGTCGCGGCTGGCCCGGCGCAGCGTCGGGACGAGACCGAGGTCGTCGAGGACCATCGGCCGGACATCGAAGATGAACGTCTTCGTCGCGTCGAGGGTCCGCTGGACCATCGCCACCAGGGCCGTGACCTCGGGGCCGGCCTTGGCCGGATCCTTCGACAACAGCCGATCGACGATCTGGGCCTGCAGCACGATGTTCGTGAGGCTCTGGGCCGGCCCGTCGTGCATCGCCCGGGCGATCTCGCGCCGGAGGTCCTCCTGCGCCGAGAGCACGATCCGGGCCACCGCCGGCGGGACCGACTCACCCTCGGCGAAGTCGCCCAGCGCCGAGAGGGTCCGGTCGGTGGTGCCGAACCGCCCATCGGCCTCGCCGTCGACGAAGCCCTCCCTGGTGGTCGGGCTCGGGCCGGCGGATCCCGCCGCGCTGGCGCGGGCAATCGCGGCGACCTGATCGGCGTGGGTGCTCAGCACGTCGTGGAGCCGGGCCATCGACTTGCGCTTGCCGTCGAGAAGGTCCACCTGGGCCTCCATCAGGGCCGCCTTGCGAGCCACGTTGACGAGCTGCTTCGCGATCTCGGCGACGTCCTTGCCAGTTGGGCCACCGGATCCGCCCGCGCCGCTCGATCCGGCCGCGAGGGCGAGCTTCTCCTCGGCGGCGAGGCGGCGGCTCTCGTGGCGCGCGGATTCGGTCTTGACCTGGCTGATCAGGAGGTCGATCTCGTCCATCTCGCCGCGGACCGTTCGGGCCTCGTCGGCGAGGCGGGTGGCCAGCTCGGCGGCCGTGATCGGAGCGGAGTTCGAGGCAGCGCCGGATCCGGCGCCGGTAGGGGCCGGCGTCGCCGTGGCGGCCGGACCGGGGTCGCGGAGCCCGGGAACCTCAGTCCTCCGGCATCTTGATCCAGCCTTGCCGCATCGCGTAGACGACCGCCTGGGTGCGGTCGTTCACGGCCAGCTTGCGCAGGATCGAGCTCATGTGGTTCTTGACGGTCTGCTCGCTGATCGACAGGGCGTAGGCGACCTGCTTGTTGGTCATGCCCTGAGCGATGTTGTCCAGGATCTCGACCTCGCGCGGGGAGAGCGGCGCGAAGATCGGCTGGGCCTCCTGGCCGTAGACGGCCAGCTCGCGGAACTCCTTGAGGACGCGCGACGCCACGGCCGGCTTGGAGAAGACCTTGTCGTTGATGAGGAACTCGCCGGTGGCCACGCGACGGACGACGTGGACCAGGTCGTCCGGGGTGATGTCCTTCACGACGAACGCGGCGGCCCCGGCCTTGATCGACGCGAAGAGCGCCTCCTCGTCCTCGTCCGCGGCCATGACCACGATCGCGGTGGCCGGCAGCTCGCGCCGGATCCGCTGGGTGGTTTCGATGCCGCCGGGCGACGGCAGCGACGCGTCCATGAGGATGACGTCGGGGTTGTGCATCTCGGCCATCTCGATCGCGCTGCGGCTGCTGTCCGCTTCGCCGATGACCTCGAACTCCTTCTCCCGACCGAGGATGTTGGCGAGCCCGACGCGGAAGAGCGCATGGTCGTCGACGATCAGGATCCGAATGCGGTCTGCGACCGACCCTCGTCGCCGATCCGATGCGTCGGTCATCGTGTCTCCTCCTGTTGCGTCGGGACCACCAGGCGAACCATGGTGCCCAGGTCCGGACGCGATCGTACTTCGAATCCAGCCCCGATCAGCTCCGCTCGCTCCCGCATGAACTGGAGGCCGAAGCTTCGGCGCTCGCCCGACGGAGCGCGATCGGGATCGAAGCCGACCCCATCGTCGCGGATCTCGACGAGCCACGTCGCGCCGTCACGGACGGCCCGAATGCGGGCGCTGTGCGGCGAGGCGTGCTTGCGGATGTTCTGCATGGCCTCCTGGATGATCCGGAGGATGACGACCTCGACGGCCTCGGGCAATGCGTCGATCTCCGCATCCACCTCGACGTCCACCGGGATGCCGATGACCGAGCCGATCTGCTCCGCCGCCTCCTTGATCGCCCCGGCGAGCCCGAGGTCGGCGAGGAGCGGCGGGCGCAGCTGGCTGAGGTAGGCCCGGACGGCGCGGAGCTCGCGTGTGAGCATGTCGCGCAGGCCTTTGAGCTCCTGGCGGGCGAGGCGCTCGTCGCGGTCGAGCAGGCGCTCCACGACCTCGACCTGGAAGATCGCGTTCGAGAGGGCCTGGGCCGGCCCGTCGTGGATCTCGCGGGCGAGGCGGTTCCGCTCGGCCTCCTGGGCCTCCACGATGCGCATCTGGGCATCGGCGGCGGACGCGGGATCGGTCGGGTCGTTGATCAGCGAGTCGTCGCTGGGATCGAGGAAGAGCCAGGCGTTCTCGAGGCTCTTCAGCGCCAGCTCGAGGCGGCCGAGCGTGGCCCGTTCGGATCCCACGGAGCCCGCGGCGACGGCCTCGTCGCGGCGGCTGCGGGCGCGGTTCCGGCCGTGCTTGCCGTTCTTGGCCGTGACCTCGGCCCGAAGGGTCTCCCATCGGCCCACGCCCGCCTGGTACTGGGTGCGATACCGCTCCCGCACGTCGCGCAGGACGTTGGCGCTCGTGGAGACGGCGGCCTGGGCCTCGTCGAGTAGCGCGCTCAGGCGTTCGCCACCGTTTCGCGGCGCGGCGACGCGCTCGCCGAGGCGTTCGCCGCCGTCGGGCAGCGCGGCGAGGCGCTCGCCACCGTCGGGCAGCGCCGAGCTCTCGGCGTTGACATGTGTCGCCATTGAGCAACGAGTATGGCCGCGGGCTCGGTGCGCCAGGACTAGCCCGATGGTCCCGGGTCGGGGGGACCTCCTGCGGGCGCGGCCGTTCCGCGCGGCGTGTCCGGCGCGTGGGCCGCTCCGGCCGCCACGCGTCGCGGCGCCGCGCTGGGGACCGCGCCTTCGTCAGATGTCGCTGCTGACGACTCGGCAACGTTGTCCGGCTGTCAGGAGTCGCCGAGACGCGACATCTGCTCGGGGGGCGCGCTATTTGCTCGACGCGAGGTCGGCCCCGGCGACTTTTGACGGAGGAACGGCGAGGGGGGCGCCGCTGAGGCGGGACCGCGCCGGCCGTCGCGGGTTGCGCGCGCCTAGGGCGTACCTGGCGTCCCGCCCGCGCAGACGATCTGGAAGACGGCCGTGCTGTCGAGCGGGCCGGGGTTGTCGCCCGGGCCTGCCCCGCCGGTGCCGGGCAGCGGCACGAGCTTGAAGCACTCGCTGCCGGGCTCTTCCTGGTCGAGGATCTCGGGCCATTGGCCCTCGTCGTTGATATCGACGATCAAGAGCTTGGCGCCGAGGTGGTTCGCGAGATCGAGCACGTCGGCGGGACGCTCGTTCGGTAGCGCGATCGCGTTCACGCCGTCCTCGGTCGCGAGCCAGATCGGGAAGTCGGTGATGACCGGTGACCCGTCGGTCGGGAGCGGGCTCCCGGCCTGGGCGAGGGCGCTGGGCAGCGCAGCGTAGCGCGCGGCGACGGCCCGTTCGGTGTCGCCCTCACCGGGAATCAGCACGCCGGTGATCAGGAGGCTCGCGACGACGGCCGCGGTGGCGCCGAGCCACGCGACCGGCTTCGTCCACTCGCGGCTCGCCCGGAGACGCTCGACGAGCCGGTCCAGCACGATCAAGGCGGAGATCAGGACGAGGACGTGGATCGCGCCCGCGGCGTGGAGGAACGTGCCCCACGTCGTCGCAACGGGGAAGACCAGCGTCGCGACGAGGAAGCCGATCAGCGAGAAGCCGACGAGGGGCCGAAGCGTCGGCACGCGGCTGGCCCACGGCAGACCGAGGAGACCGAGCGCCGAGATCGGCACGCCGAGGAGGAGCAGCACGCTGCCCAGGTTGTGCACGAAACCGACGACCCGCAGGCCGATGAGCGTGAGCAGGCCGGCATTCAGGTATCGATCGAGCGTCGGCGGCTCCGCCCAGGCGAAGACGTCGCGGCCGTCGAGGAACAGCGCGTTGGTCAGGGCCTGGCCCGGCAGCGGATTGCCGAACGCCGCCCAGTCCCGCAGGAACCATGGGAAGTAGACGGCGATGGCGACGGCGGCCGGGATGCCGATCAGCGGCACCGCGGCGCGCAGCCGGCGACGCCACGAACCCGCGGGGCCGGTGGCCCGCCACGCGACGATGGCCCAGGCGAGGGCCAGCCAGACGGCATCGTTCCGGGTGAGGGCCGCCAGCCCGATGAGCGCGCCAAGGCCGGCGAGCGTGCGGGTGAGGTGTTCGTCCAGGCCGATGCCCCAACCGCGGTTCTCGCGGGCCCTGCGTCCAGGATGATCGGGAGACCCTGGGCCGCGACCCCTCGGCGTATGCCCGTCGCGGTCATATCGAGTGACCTGGTCCGGCCGAGCGAGCTGGGCTGGCCTAGCGACCTGGTCCGGCCGCGCGACCTGGTCCGGCCGGGCGCCCTTGGCTTTCCGAACGATCTGGGGTGGTCGACCATGACGGCGACGCGCATTGCCGCTGGGGAGCTTGATCCGCGGGGCAACGGTGGGCGCCTCGATGACGACGGCTCGCAGGACTCGCCGCGCCACGAGGACCGCCCCCAGCACGAATGCCGCGAAGGGCATCGTCGAGTCGGGTTGGACCGAGAAGAGGACGAGCGGCAGGTAGACAGCCGTGGCGAGGCCCGCACCGATCGCGAGCGTCCGCGCCCGCCCCGCCGGCAGCTCGAGGTCCTGCGCCACATCCGCGCCGAGGCGCCACGCAAGGACGGCGACCAACGATCCGACGAGGATCGAGGCGACCTGGGCGGCGGCGAACGACCCGGCGAACGTCGCCCCAAAGATCGCCCCAAGAACAGCCATCGGGACCAGATCGATGAACGTCGCCATCGGCAGCCAGATCTCGAACGCCGGCCGTGGGAACGAGAGGGGCGGCGTGGCGTAGCTGAAGATCGCGTCGGCGGTGAGGCCGTGGCCCGCGAGGAGGTTCCGGGCCACGTCGACGTAGTAGGCCGTGTCCTCGGGCCGGGGGAACGTGACCTGCGTCGCCGCCCAGATGCGAACGGCCATCGCGACCACGAAGACGAGCGCGACCGACAGCCAGGCTTCTCGGCGGCTCATCGATGGCCGAGCGTAGCAGCCATTGGCGCCGAATTGACGATTGCGAACCTAACGAGGTCGCCCGACCCTCGATAACCAAGCGTAGGTCTCCGAGGAACGATCCCACGCTCAAGGAGGATCGGTGCGCAACCGGGTCGGGTTGCCAGCGCGCGGGTGGACGGGTTTCAGCCGGACGCGCTTCAGCTGGACTGGTGTCGGCGCGCGCCGAACGGCCGGCGAGTGGATGCGCTTCAGCTGGACTGGTGTCAGCGCGCGCCGAGCGGCCGGCGAGCTGACGTGGGTCTCCCTGTCGGTCCTCGGCGGGCTCTGGGCCATCTGGGTGTTCTTCACGGGTCACGGCGCGGACCTCCACGCCTATTGGACGGCGAACCTCGGCGATCTCTACGGTCGGACGACCGGGATCCAAGCCGGCGATGGCTTCTTCTACGCGCCGCCCATCGCCCTGCTGCTGGCACCGTTGAAGATCCTCCCGTGGCAGGTTGCCCGTCTCCTCTGGCTGGCGGTCCAGATGGCGGCCCTGCGCTACGTCGCGGGACGGTGGGCGCTCGCCGCAGTGCTCCTGCCGCCGGTCTGGCTCGACATGTTCTACGGCAACATCTACATCCTGTTCGCGGCCATGATCGTGGCCGGGCTTCGACAGCCGTCGCGGTGGCTGTTCGGACTGCTCACCAAGGTCACACCCGGCATCGGACTCGTGTGGTTCGCGGTCCGTCGAGAGTGGGTCCACCTCGCTCGCGCGGCGGCACTGCTCGCGGGGATCGTCGTCCTTTCCCTGCTCGTCCAGGGAGTGGGGCCGTGGGTGGCCTGGATCACGACGTTGCAGCGCCTCGCGACCCTCCCCATCCCGGCAGACGCCCTGCAGATCCCGCTCCTGCCGCGGGTGGCGGTTGCCGTCGGAGTCGTCGCCTTCGGTGCACGGACGGACCGGCGTTGGACCATTCCGGTCGCGATGACCCTCGCCATGCCGACCCTGTGGCCGGTCGCACTGGTCCCCCTCCTTACGATCCCCTTGGTGACGACGCGCCCGGCGATCGGCGTGGCCGCGGTGGCAAGGTCACTCCGAACGTGGCTCCGGAGCCGCAACCAGGGGGAGTTCGGAATGGGTAGCAGCGCCGGCCGCGTCCTGGCCTTTGATGGAGACCCGCTATCTCGAGAATGAGGGCGGTTCGCGACGGGCTGGCCCTGCTCGGCCTCGGCTACCTCGGGTTCCTGTTCCTCGTCATCGCACCGAAGGACGGCAGCGTCGGGTCGGACGCCTACGCCTACTGGTCCGTCGACGAGGCGCACCCGTACCGGATCGTCGAAGGCGACCTCGGGGCGTTCCCCTACGCGCCACCACTCGTCCGGCTGGCCGGGCTGGCGTCGCACCTCTCGTGGGTCGACTTCTGGTGGCTCTGGACCGCGGCGCTTGTCGCGACGGTCATCTGGCTCGGCTGGAAGCAGACGCCGCTGCTCCTGGCGTTCCCGCCGGTCGCGATCGAGCTGTACCACGGCAACATCAACCTCCTGCTCGCCGCGGCCATCGCGCTCGGGTTCCGATACCCCGGGACGTGGGCGCTCCTCCTGCTCACGAAGGTCACGCCCGGCATCGGCCTGCTGTGGTTTGCGGTCCGGCGGGAGTGGCAGAAGCTCGCCGTCGCCCTCGGCGTGACGCTCGCGATCGTCATCGTCTCGGTCGTCGTCGACGGCCCGCTGTGGGGCGACTGGATCGAAGCCCTGCGGCGTGCCTCGACGGCCAGCCTCGGCGGACCGCTCTCGATCTCGATCCTCATCCGACTGCCGATCGCCGCAGCCGTCGTCATCTGGGGCGCCCGAACGAACCGCCCCTGGACCGTGCCGGTCGCGGCGACCCTGGCGATGCCGACGCTGTTCATCGCCGTGTTCTCCGTGCTCGCGGCGATCCCGGCGCTGCGACGGCCTGACCTGACCGCGGAGGAGCGGCCCCTCAGCGAGCTCCGCGATCCGCGCTTCGCCCGTCCCTGGGACCAGCCCTCGAGCTAGCCCTCGAGGCTGGCCAGCAGGTCGGCGAGGCTCCGCTCGAGGGGGATCTGCGGCCGCCAGCCGACGAGCCGGTTCACGAGGCCGATGTCGGCCCGGATCTCCTGCGGCTCGTCCGGCCGGACCAGGGCCGCGTCTTCGCGGATGGTCATCGGGACGTCGGCGAGCTGGCACAGGATCCCGAGGACGTCGCGGATCGCGACCGATCGACCGCTGCCGATGTTGACGATCGGGGGCTCGATGCCGAGGTCGCCCCGAACGAGCGCCTCCAGCAGCAGGCGATAGGCGCGGGCGACATCGCGGACGTCGGTGAAGTCGCGGCGCACGTCGACGTTGCCGACCGGGATCTCCGAGGTTTCGCCGTGCTTCAGGGCGAGCACGCGCCGGGCGAACGCGGGTGCCGCGAAGGACTCCCGCTGCCCCGGACCGAGGTGGTTGAACGACCTCGCGATCACCATCGCCCGGCCGCGGCCGTGGGCCTCGAGCGCCGCGCGCTCCTGCGCGATCTTGGATCGGCCGTACGGCCGGTCCGCCAGCAAGGGGGCGTCCTCGCCAATCGGCAGGCGCGTCGGGCGGCCATAGACGTCCGCCGAGCTGACGACGAGCGCCGGCACCGGCGTTCCCACGCCCGTTCACGGCGATCGCCCCCCCGGGATCGTCGTCCGCGTCCGGGGCGAACGAGATGGCCGCAAGGTGGACGACGGCGTCGGGACGGGCGGAGGCGATGATCGGGGCGAGGTCCGCGGCGGAGGCAGACGCGAGATCCAGCTGGTCGCGAGTGGGCCCGGCCACGACCTCGTGGCCGCCGCGCTGCAGCTCGGCAGTCAGCCAGCGCCCGACGAAGCCGTCGGCGCCGGTGACGAGAACCCTCACTCCGCCCCGACCGGACTCCCGGTTCGATCGCTCGCGGTTCGGTCACTGCGACGCCGACCTTCCTGCGGAGCGCCGCCCATCGCGCGCAGGCGCGTCTCGTGCCGCTCGAGATCGGCGTCGACCATCATCTCGATGAGCTCCTCGAAGCCGACCTTGGGACTCCAGCCCAGCTCCGCGCGGGCCTTCGAGGCGTCGCCAAGGAGGTGGTCCACCTCGGCCGGCCGGAAGAGCGATTCGTCGGCGAGGATGCACTCTCGGTAGTCGAGATCGACGCGCCTGAAGGCGATCTCGCAGACCTCGCGGACCGCGTGGGCGACGCCGCTGGCGACGACATAGTCGGTCGGCTCGTCCTGCTGGAGCATCCGCCACATCGCCTCGACGTAGTCGCCGGCGAAGCCCCAGTCGCGCTTGGCGTCGAGATTGCCGAGCGGCAGCTTGTCGCCGAGCCCGAGGGCGATCCGGGCCGCGCCGTCGGTGATCTTGCGAGTCACGAACTCGAGACCGCGCCGCGGCGACTCGTGGTTGAACAGGATCCCAGAGACGGCGAACAGGCCATAGCTCTCGCGATAGTTGACCGTCAGGAAGTGGCCGTAGGCCTTCGCGACGCCGTAGGGGCTGCGCGGGTGGAACGGGGTCGATTCGGTCTGGGGCATCTCGCTCACGCGCCCGAACATCTCGCTCGACGAAGCCTGGTAAAAGCGGATCCCGGGGTCCACCTGGCGGACCGCATCGAGCATCCGGGTGACGCCGAGGGCGGTGAACTCGCCGGTGAGGACCGGCTGGTTCCAGGAGGTCGGGACGAAGCTCTGGGCGGCGAGGTTGTAGACCTCGGTCGGCCGGGTCTCGCGCAGCGCTGACACGAGCGACGCCTGGTCGAGGAGGTCGCCCTGGATGAGCTCCAGCCGATCGAGGAGGTGCTCGATCCGCTCGCCCCCGGCGGTGCTCGAGCGCCGCGTCATCCCAACCACCCGATAGCCCTTGTCGAGCAGCAGCTCGGCGAGGTACGAGCCGTCCTGGCCGGTGATCCCGGTGATGAGCGCGGTCGGCTGCTTGGCCATCGGCGGCGAGTATAGGTGGCGGGCCTCGTGAATCGTGCGTGGAGGATCGACGCTCGACACTCCCGGTGGGCATGACACTGGCGATGTCGATGCTGTTCATCGCGGCGCTCGGCATTGCGGCAGTCGCGCCTGTCCGCCGCCGGTCGTCAGCGCTAGCTCCGGCGCACTGGGGACATCCATCCTCGAAGCACGAGCCAGAGAAAGCGCGCGTTCGTGGTGAGGTAGCGACGCGCCAGTCGGCGTGGTTCGACGGCCAGACGAAACATCCATTCAAGGCCGAGCCGCTGCATCCACCGCGGAGCTCGCCGAAGACGACCGCTGTGGAAGTCG
>Ga0193751_1000780_pt1 | contig 22502 bp, 21 predicted proteins | sample L1c2metaG_FD_143050 | JGI IMG/M metagenome (GOLD analysis project Ga0193751, IMG submission 143050) | Soil microbial communities from a riparian zone of the East river system, Colorado, United States - L1c2 | ecosystem: Environmental > Terrestrial > Soil > Riparian zone | place: USA: East River... | reverse complement strand
GATGCAGATGCTCGACTCGTCATTGGAGACGCCGCTCTGGTCCTCGGCTCGAATCACCGCGAGCGATATCCCTTTGTGTACGATCTTGGGCAAATCTGGAAAGATTGGACTGGTCAACCATTCGTCTTCGCTGTGTGGGTTGCTCAACGCACGACCGATGTGAAGGAGGCGCTTATCGCTCACGCCGGTTTGATCGCGTCGCGCAATTGGGGCCTCAGTCATTTGTCGGAGCTCGCACAGCAGGCACACGACGCGACAGGGGTAGCGCGTGGGGTGTGCGCGGAATATTTGTCGGGGCTCGACTACGGCCTCTCGTATCCGCACCTTGCAGGGCTTACTGAATTCTACCGGCGTCTCGTCGAGCGCGGTCGCATTCCCAACGGCACGCTTACTTTCCTCCCAGCCGCATGAGCGAGACCACGGAGCTCCTCGACTTCTACGCCAACGCCTCGCTGCTCGAGCTGGGGGCGGAAGCCGATCGCGTGCGTCAGGAAAAGCATCCCGGGAACACGGTCACCTACATCATCGACCGCAACATCAACTACACGAACGTCTGCGTTGCCGATTGTGGGTTCTGCGCGTTTGCGCGCCGGCCAAAGCACGGAGAAGGATACACTCTGTCGTTCGAGCAAATTGGCGCCAAGATCGACGAGCTGAAGGCTCTCGGCGGCGTGCAGATTTTGATTCAGGGTGGTCATAACCCGTACATCCCGTTCGAGTGGTACCTGGATCTCATGCGCTACATCAAGCGCAACCACCCAATTCACATCCACGGCTTCAGCCCGAGCGAGATCGACTTCTTCGCGAAGCTGTTCCGGATGGACGCGATTGAAGTGATTCGCGAGCTGAGGAAGGCAGGGCTCGATTCAATTCCCGGCGGTGGCGGCGAGATCCTCGTGCAGCGGGTTCGCGACATCGTGGCGCCCAAGAAGGCCGGCGCCGATCGCTGGCTCGAGATCATGGAGCTGGCCCACAACGAAGGGATGAAGACATCCGTCACAATGATGTACGGCCTCGGAGAGACCTTGGCCGAGCGGTTGGAGCACCTTCAGAGGGTGAAGGACGTGCAGGCGCGCACCGGCGGGTTCACAGCATTCATATGCTGGCCGCTGCAGCCCGAGAACACGCCGACGATGTCGCACCAGCCAAAAACGGGAGCGAGCGAATATCTGCGCACGGTCGCCTTCGCGCGAATCGTCCTCGACAACGTCCCGAATCTTCAGTCGAGCTGGGTGACCATGGGGATGAAGATCGGTCAGATCGCGCTGCGGTTTGGCTGCAACGACTTCGGCTCGCTCATGATGGAGGAGAACGTAGTGTCAGCGGCCAACACTACAAACCGCACATCTCTCGACGAGATGGAGCGGCTGATTCGCGACGCGGGCTTCGTGCCTGCGCGCCGCAAACAGGACTACACGCTGCTCGATCCCGCACCGGCTGTCCACGCGGATGCCGCGTGAGAAGGGCGGTGCTCCACCGCCGCCGACATCGGCACAGATGTCATCGGTCCGTGTAGGGATTGGTTACGATTCCCACCGCTACGCACCCCGCCGCCCGCTAACACTTGGCGGCGTTTTAATAGAATCGGACGTAGGGCTCGCGGGTCATTCGGATGCAGACGCCGTCTGTCACGCCATCACCGACGCGATTCTTGGCGCCGCGGGCCTCGGCGACATAGGAGAGATGTTTCCGGACACGGATCCCGCCAACAAGGATCGCGATTCGATCGGGATGCTCGAAGCAGCAGTGCGCCGAATCTCCGCCACTGGTTATCACGTCGGACAGATCGATGTAACCATCATCGCGGAAGTTCCGCGCATCTCGGCGTATCGCGACAAAATTCGGCGGCGATTGGCTGCGGCACTCGGTATCGATTCGGCGAGCGTGAGCGTCAAAGGGAAGACGAATGAAGGCATGGGTTGGATCGGGCGCAAGGAAGGTCTCGCCTGTATCGCCGTCGCCACGCTGAATGGGAAACGCTAGCGAATGCTCAGCTCAATTACGGAGTGGCTTGGGGACCTGCCACTCGGCTCGCTGTACGCCACGATCGCGGTACTCTCGGCGTTTGAAAACTTCTTCCCACCGTTCCCGTCCGATGCGGTAATCGCTTTCGGAGCCTTCTTGGCCGACCGAGGTCACGGATCTGCGATCACGGTTTTCTTGCTGGGCTGGTTCGGAAACGTTGGTGGCGCGTGCATCACCTTCATGCTCGGCCGGCGGTACGGCTCCAAAGCATTCCTGCACCGTCTCGAGAAGTACGCCGGCCCGGACGCGGAGCAGCGCATCAAGCAGCTGCACAAGCGTTACGGATTCGCGGGACTCTTTGTGAGTCGGTTCCTGCCTGGGGTTCGCGCCATCGTTCCGCCGTTCGCCGGTGCAATGGGGTTGCCCGCCGCGAAAGTTCTTCTGTCCGTCGCCAGCGCGTCCGCCGTTTGGTTTGCCTTCATTACTTTCCTTGCATTCCGCGCCGGAGACAACTGGGATGTCGTCGAGCACTATCTCGTGCGGTCGGGCAAGGTGGCGGGCGCCATCGCTGTTGGGATCGTGCTCCTCGTCGTCGCGATCTGGCTCGTCAAGCGACACAGGAAAAAGCGTGAGTGACAAAGTGCTGGACGATGCCGTCGCCCGCGCATTTTATATAGAGCGCTTCGACGACTTTCTCGCCCTCGAGCAGGGAGCGTCGTTTCAGACGAGCAAGGCCTACAAGCTCGACATCGCGAGATTCGTCACGTACGCATCGGTGAAGGGAGCTTCGTCGGCGGCAGAGGTCGGCTCCCGCACGCTGCGCGAGTACGTATACCACTTGAAGGATCTCGGGCTCGCTCCAGCCTCCATCAGGCGGAACGTGTCGGCGGTGCGCAGCTACTTCAAGTTCCTTCTTGGGGAAGGGCACGTAGTCCGAGATCCGAGCGAGCGCCTGGAGACGCCAAAGAAGTGGCGCACACTGCCGGAAGTCCTGGGCGTCGAGGAAGTAGAAAGACTTCTCACCGCACCATCGCTCGACGAGCCGCTTGCATTTCGGGATCGCGCAATGCTGGAGCTCGCCTACGGCGCTGGGCTTCGCGTCTCGGAATGGATCTCGCTAGCTGTGCGCGACGTGATGCTGCAGGATCACTTGATTCGCGTCTTTGGAAAAGGCGCCAAGGAACGGCTCGTGCCCATCGGACGCAAAGCGATCGCGGCTACGGCCGTCTATCTTCGTGAGCTCCGTCCCAAACTCGAGAAAGGCGGCGGGAAGGGGATTCTGTTTCTGAATGCGCGGGGAGAGCCGCTGTCACGAATGGGAGCATGGAAAATTCTCCGCAAGTACGTAAAACAAGCTGGAATAACCAAACCCGTCTCGCCGCACACTCTACGGCACTCCTTTGCAACTCATCTCCTCGAGGGCGGCGCAGATCTCAGAGCGGTGCAAGAGATGCTTGGACACGTGGACATCTCCACGACGCAAATCTACACCCACATTGACCGCGAATATCTGCGCAGCGTTCACAAGCAATTCCACCCCCGCGCGTGACTTGAGCCACTACAATTAGAGATGCTTCTCGTCCTCGATAACTACGATTCGTTCACCTACAATCTCGTTCAGTATCTGGGCGAGCTCGGCGAGCGACCCGTGGTGAAGCGCAACGACGAAATTTCTGTCGACGACATCGGCGCGATGGGCGTTACCCGGCTTGTGATTTCGCCCGGGCCGTGCACGCCTTCCGAAGCGGGCATCACCGTTGCCGCGATCAAGAGATGGGGAAAAACGATTCCCACACTGGGAGTGTGTCTCGGCCATCAGGCCATCGGCCAGGCCTACGGCGGAAAGGTGGTTCGCGCCCGCACGCTGATGCACGGCAAAACCTCACGGGTGACACACGATGGAAAGGGAATCTTCAAGAACATTCCCAGCCCCTTTGAAGTGATGCGCTACCATTCGCTCGTAATCGATACGGCGTCACTGCCTGAGGAGCTCGAGGTTGTCGCGAGAGCCCAGGCTGATCCGACTGAGATTCACGCCGTGCGCCATCGCAAGCATCCGGTATGGGGTGTGCAATTCCACCCCGAGTCGATTCTCACTGAGAATGGAAAGCAGATTCTGCAAAACTTTCTTGCCCTAAACGCATGAAGACATTCACGGTAGCCCTGTTGGCGTCGTTAGCTCTTGGGACCTCACTGCGAGCGCAGGACACGACATCCGCGGCCGCGGACACTTCCTACGGAGACTATCACGAATCGCCAATCTCGCTCCCGTTGGGATTCGGTCTTCGCATTCCGACCTACGATCGCGTCAACGGATTGACTCTGCCCTGGGGTCCTCAGCTCATTCTCGCCGACGAGAGGATTCAGCTCGATGGGCTCGTCAGATATCGTTCCAACCTCGGCAAATGGGATCCATCGATCGAAGGCTTCCTGCGTCCAGGCACCGACAACGAGATCGCGCTGTTCGCGGGGAGAGGCACATTCTCCAACGATTCCTGGATTCGGTCGGATCTCGTGAACTCCCTCGCCTCGCTTGGCGTCGGAAGCGATTCTCGGAATTACTTTCGCGGCGATCGTGCCTCCGCGCGATTGACGCACTCGTGGACGGCTTCGAGCCTTACCCTGGCGCCCTTCGTCGGCGGAATTATCGAGCGCGATTGGTCCACTGGGTCGATATCCCCACCGAAATCACCTTGGGCCTTCTTTGGAAGGAAAGGGATTCTCAAGATGCGCCGGCCCAACCCGCGGGCCCAGACGGGGCACATCAGCTCCGTGATCGGCGGATCCGGATTTCATTACGTGCACGGTGGAGTCGACGCCAATCTCGACGCGAATGTCGAAAAAGCGCTTAAGACCTCGCTCACCACCGATTGCAGCGGTTCACTATTCGATGCCGCGTGTCGCTACGTGGCTGGCAAATTCCTTCAGGTGACGCTCGACAGTCGTGTGGAATTTCCGACTTTTGGAACGCAGACTTTCTCTTTCAAGGGTCACGCGCTGTGGACGGGAAATCTGCCCGCTCCACCACAGCGGTTCGCCTACCTCGGCGGATCGGGAACCCTCGCGACGGTAAATCTCCTCGCGCTTGGCGGCGACCGGCTGCTCTACGTTCAGGGCGATTATATCATCCCGATCGACAAGGTCCAGCTGCCATACCTCGGGCCGCCGTTCGTCGCGCTTCGCTACGCCGCGGGCAATGCGGGAGAAGGGACACTGCCGGCCCTGATACAGAACGTGGGCGTGGGGATTGGCGCCGCGTTCTTCAGGGCGGACTACAGCATAGATCCCGCGCGCAATCGATCTCCATTCTCGCGCCGATCGGCGGTTACGGTGGGACTCGAGCTGCCGTTCTGAGCGGCGAAAACATTTGCCCGGGTTCGGCCCGCTGGGTATATTACCGAGCGTGACTTTTGCATCGTGCCGCGCGAAAATGAGTGGGTGATGAGGACGCTTGTGGTCATTCCAGCGCGCCTCGGCGCCATGCGCCTCCCCCGCAAGCCGCTGCGTCTCCTCTCCGGACTCCCCCTCATCGTCCGGGTCTGGCAAAGAATCTCAGAAATGAATGTCGCCGATGCGGTCGTCGTAGCTACCGACGACGATGCGGTGGCATCGACTGTCAGGGCCGCTGGCGCTGATTGCGTAATGACAAGCCCAAAGCACAGTTCCGGCACCGAGCGCGTCGCGGAGGTTGCCGCCCAGGCCCGCTTTCGTGGGTACGAGACTGTCGTCAACGTTCAGGGCGACGAGCCCTTCATTGGAAAGGGAGCCGTCCGGGGCGCGGCTGAGATCGTCTCGAGTGGAAGATTCCCGCTTGGCACGGCGGCGTCACGCGCGAGCCGAGAGATCCTCGAAACGCCCAGCTTGGTAAAGGTTGTTGTTGGAGACGATGGACGCGCGATGTATTTCTCTCGTGCCCCAATTCCGTTTCTGCGCGACCCTGCCGATGCGCCCAAGCTGTTGGAGCGCACGCTGCAGCATATTGGAGTGTACGCCTACTCGCGTGAAGCACTGCGGCGGTGGGTTTCGCTTCCGCCCCATCCACTCGAAGAGATCGAACGACTTGAGCAGCTGCGCCCTTTGGCTGCGGGGTTACCGATTGGAGTCTCTGTTACGAGCGAAGCGCCAGCCAGTGGTATAGACACAGAAGAAGACCTTGAGCGCGCTAACGCGCACTGGGATGCCTTTACGAAGGGAGCGGTTCACAATGTCGGGTAATTCCAGCCAGCAGACGCGCTACATCTTCGTCACGGGCGGGGTGGTTTCCTCGCTCGGAAAGGGGATAGCAGCAGCATCTCTCGGACGACTTCTGGTCGAGCGTGGAATGCGCGTGACGATCATGAAATTCGATCCTTATCTAAACGTCGATCCTGGAACGATGTCTCCCTTCCAGCACGGCGAGGTCTTCGTCACGGACGACGGCGCCGAGACGGATCTGGATCTCGGGCACTATGAGCGATTCATTGACAGGTCACTTGCTCAGGCGAACAACATTACTACCGGTCGCATCTATCTCAGCGTCATCACCAAGGAGAGACGCGGCGAGTATCTGGGCTCCACAGTTCAGGTAATTCCGCACGTCACCGACGAGATCAAGGGTGCGATGAAGCGCTTGGCTCCGGAGAGCGATGTCGTCATCGTGGAGATTGGCGGAACGGTTGGCGACATCGAGTCTCTGCCGTTCCTCGAGTCAATCCGGCAATTCAGGCACGAGATCGGTCGCGAGAACGCGATCTTCATTCATCTCACGCTTGTCCCTTTCATCGCCGCCGCCGGCGAGGTAAAGACCAAGCCTACTCAGCACTCGGTCCGCGAGCTGATGGAAATCGGAATCCAGCCCGACATCCTGATTTGCAGAACCGAGCGGGCCCTTTCGGAAGAAGTGAAGCGCAAGATAGCGCTCTTTTGCAACGTCGAGTTCGGGGCAGTCATCGAGAGCAGAGACGTCCCGACAATCTATCAAATTCCTTTACTCTTCCACGAGCAGGGACTCGACGAGCGCGTGATGCACAAGCTTGGCTTGCTGGGCCGTCGCGCACCAGATCTGTCGAAGTGGCGTCAGATGGTCGAGCGCATCTCCCACCCACACGGTCGGGTGAAGATCGCCGTTATCGGCAAGTACACTGGGCTGGTGGACAGTTACAAGAGCGTTCAGGAAGCGCTGATCCACGGTGGAATTGCGAACGACGTTGGCGTCGAAGTTTCGTGGCTCGCCAGCGACCTCTTCACGAGCAGGGAAAAAACGCGTGAGCTGCTCGCCGACTTTCACGGAGTGTTGGTGCCGGGCGGATTCGGAGTCCGTGGAGTGGAGGGAATGCTGGAAGCAATTCGCTACGCCCGCGAATCGGGACTTCCATTCTTCGGCATCTGCCTCGGAATGCAGACGGCCATCATCGAGTTCGCCAGAAACGTAATGGGACTCTCGGACAGTCACTCGAGTGAGTTCGCACCCGATTGTGACAACGCAGTTATCTCATTGATGGAAGGGCAGCAGCACATCACCGACATGGGCGGAACGATGCGCCTCGGCGCTTACCCGTGCAGGCTCGGACCCGGAACACAGGCGGCCGCGATCTATGGCGTGCCGCAGGTTAGCGAGCGGCATCGCCACCGCTACGAGGTCAACAACAAGTATCGCGACCAGTTCGTGGAGCACGGCTTGAACTTGAGCGGTCTGTCCCCCGATGGCTCGCTCGTGGAAATCGTGGAGCTGCAAACCCATCCCTGGTACATCGGTTGTCAGTTCCATCCCGAGCTCCAGTCGCGCCCGACGCGTCCGCACCCTCTCTTCGCGAGCTTCATCGCCGCTGCGGCGCAGGCGAAGTCGCCGGCACGAGGTACCCGCAAGCGCGCATCCGTAGAGACGCCTGAATAGCGTGTCCGAATTCTTCCCCGCGGATAAGCTATTTCTGATCGCCGGACCCTGCGTTCTCGAGAGCGACGAGCTGAACCTGCGCGTCGGGGAGACTCTCGCGAGAATCTCTGAGAAGGTGCCCGGGGGAATTATTTATAAGGCGAGCTTCGACAAGGCGAATCGGTCGAATCGGAACGCTGCGCGAGGTCCCGGTCTCGATGCCGGACTCGCCGCCCTTGACCGCGTTCGCAAGGCGACGGGACTTCCAGTGCTCACCGATGTCCATGCACCCGACCAGTGTGCCCCTGCCGCCGCGGTTGTGGACGTGCTACAGATCCCTGCCTTTCTCTGCCGACAGACAGATCTCCTGGAGGCCGCGGGCGCGACTGGGAAGCCGGTCAACGTCAAGAAAGGCCAATGGCTACAGCCCGAAGGAATGCGCGGCGCTGTCCAGAAGATTCGTGGCGGTAACAATTCCAACGGCCGTTCGCGCGACATCGCGGTAACAGAGCGGGGCACATTCTTCGGTTACGGCGACCTCGTCGTCGACATGCGCTCCTTCACCAGACTTCGTGATGCCTGCGGAACCCCAGTGATATTCGACGCGACGCACAGCGTGCAGAAGCCTGGTCAAGGTCCCGAAGGCGCGAGTGGCGGCGCGAGAGAATTCGTCCCAATCCTGGCGCTGTCTGCGATCGCCGCCGGTGCGCAGGGACTATTCCTCGAGACCCACCCCGATCCGGACTGCGCTCCCAGCGACGGTCCCAACATGATTCCATTGTCCGAAATGGCGTCACTGATGGATCGCGCCGTCGACATCTGGGCACGCATCAACCAATGACTCGCGCAGACATCGTCGAGCGTGGCCGCCGAGTTATCCGGATGGAGACTGAGGCCCTCGGCGAAGCTGAGCGCCGGATTGGAGACGACTTCGCTCGCGCGGTAGAGAGCATCGCTCGCTCGGAGGGTCGTGTCATCGTTTCGGGAGTTGGCAAGTCCGGCCTCATCGGAAGAAAAATCGCGGCGACGCTGACTTCCACTGGTACTCCAGCCACCTTTCTGCACCCAGCCGATAGTGTGCACGGTGATCTCGGTATCGTGGGAAAATCGGATGTCGCGATTTTGATTTCCAAGAGCGGTGAATCCGCCGAAGTGTTGGGGCTATTAGACCATTTGAAGCGGCTCGGTGTATGTACGATTTCGCTCACGAGCAACACCAAATCGTCTCTGGCGCGTCACAGCGACGTTGCGCTCGATGGCTGGGTAAAGGAGGAAGCGTGCCCGCACGATCTGGCTCCGACTACGAGCACCACGGTTGCACTCGCAATCGGAGACGCGTTGGCGATTGCTCTCCTGGAAGAGAAGGGGTTTGACGCCGATGATTTTGCGCGCCTTCATCCCGGCGGGGCTATCGGGAAACGGCTTCTCACCAGAGTATCGGACGTGATGGTGACTGAAAACCTCCCGATTCTACCCGACTCCGCGACGATGCGAGACGCCGTGGTACAGCTCGCCGAACGCCGCGGCATTGCGATCGTGACGCAAAATGGGGGAGGCGTGGCCGGTGTGATTACCACGGGCGACCTCTCGCGCCTCATGGAACACGAGGAGAATGTGTTCCCGATTTCGGTGAAGAAAGTGATGAACACCAAGCCCAAGGTCGCGCAGTCGGACGAGCTCGGGAGCGCTGTCGTCTATCGTATGGAGACGCACGGCATCATCGCGATGCCGGTGCTCGACGGAAACAATCAGGTTGTCGGCGTAATCCACCTGCACGATTTGATGCGCGCCGGAGTGGTCTAGTGCGCCGGTTGCTCCTTTGCGCACTCGTGGTCGCGTGCAGCTCCAAGAAAGAGCCTCCCATCGTTGCCCACTCTCCGCTCGCCGATTCGGCGGATCAAGTGATGTACGGCGTGACTTTCGTCTTGACGGATAAGGGCGTCGAGCACGGGCAGCTCCAGTCTGATACCGCGTACTTCTTTGACGAGAACACGCGCATCGAGCTGGAAAAAGTCCACACGACGTTTTTTACGACAACCGGACAAAAGAACGCCGTGCTGACCTCGCAGCGCGGGACATACAACAGCCGCACGAGCAACATGATCGCGCGCAAGAACGTCGTCGTGGACTCCGAGGACGGGCGACATCTCACGACGCAGGAGCTGACTTACAATCAGCAAAGGAACGAGATCTCCAGCGATAGTGCGTTCGTAATGACTGAGCCAAATCGGCGCCTGGAGGGAATTGGCTTCCGCTCGGACCCTGACATGAAGAACATCAAGATCCTCAAGCAAGTAAGCGGCGTCGCCAGAGCGATCACCACTCAGCCAGCTCCCGCCGCTAGCTCTACGCCTGTAGCGCCCCCCAGACGTTGAACAGCATGAAGGCGGTTTGGTGCGTCCTGATCTCGGTCGCCGCCGCTCGCGTCGCGGAGGCTCAGAATATTCCGCGCAGCTGCGATCTCGATTACACCAATCGCGGGCCCGTGAACATTGTACAAGATGCGAGTGGAAAGCACATCAGCTATCTGAGCGGCGGCGTTGTCGCGCATTGCATCGGACAGGGCAACACCCTCACAGCGGATAGCGCCGAGTACTATGAGACCGAGGGGCGGTTATATCTGGTTGGAAACGTCCACTACAACGAGCCTCGCGCAAACGTAACTTCGCACACCATGACGTACTACCAGGGCGACGATCACCTTCACGCCGAGGGCGATGTATACGCCGTGATGTCGAACGGAAGCACACTGCGCGGTCCAAGCGCCGAATACTACCGGAGCACGCCACAGCGCCCGGTCGCGCGCATGTTTGCTCCCGGTCGTCCGACCGTGACGCTCATCCAGAAGGACACAACCGGACGCGGCAGACCACCCGACACGGCTCACGTAGTCGCGAACCAGATCGCAATGGAAGGCGACAGCCTCGTCTTCGCTTCCGGACGCGTCGAGATCACACGCCCCGATCTTTTGGCAACAGGTGATTCGGCGTTCATGGACAGCGGCAAAGACTTCGCGCGCCTAATGCGCGAACCGTCGGTGAAGGGAATTGGCGCGCACACATTCACTCTCACCGGCGGCGTTATCGACCTCTACTCTCGAAACCGACAAGTCGAGCGCGTCGTCGCAACGCCCAACGGACACGCATTGAGCCAGGACCTGGAGCTTGTCGCCGATTCGATCGATTTGCGAGTGACTGCCAATCAGCTGCAGCGCGCCATGGCTTGGGGGAAGACGCGCGCCCACGCTGTATCGCCCGAACGAGAGATCATCGCTGACTCGATTGACGCCGTAATGCCCAACCAGCGCGTCAGAGAGGTCCGGGCATTGCGTAAGGCCTACGCCGAAAGCAATCCCGATTCGGGGATCGTATCGAAGCAAAGAGACTGGATGAGTGGGGACACCATCGTCGCCCGGTTCGATACACTCGCTACAGCCGATACCTCCAATCGCCCCCAGGTCCGCCAAATCGTCTCCATCGGTAATGCGAGATCATTCTATCAGATGAAGAATTCGAAAGGTCCACAAAGTGAACCCTCCGTCAATTATGTGCGCGGCAGACTAATCGACATCGAATTCGAGGAAAGGAAGGTCGCCACGGTCACGGTGACCGATCAGGCCTCCGGCGTCATGATCGAGCCCGCTGCGGCTCCTGCTCCGGCCACCAAAACTGCTCCCGGTACTGTACCCAAAACGCCGGCTCCCGTCAGGCTACCAGGGGTCCGCAAGTGACCGAAGGAAAGAATCTCTCCGATCGGGTTCGAGCGCTGATCAGCCGATCCTCGCGGGCCGATAGTCTGGATGGATTCGCGATGCACGCCATCTCCAGGGCGGCGGATGAAAGTGGGGCAGCCAAAGTGAGAGACGTCGCCTCCAACTACCGCGACGATTACCTGCGCTTCGTCCGCTCCAAAGGTCTCGACGCCGAGCGTGAGGCAGGTAGGCTGGGGCAGGACGAAGTGCGGGCCTATCTTGCCACGTCGGTCCTGCCGCGGCTTGCCGAGGCCGGCTTGCTTCTGCCACTCGGCCCCGACGTCGAGAGCGATGCAGCGACGGTGCGGATTCCGCCCGATCTCTGGAAGGACATTGCTCCACACAGGGCCGATTTCGCGGAGGTGATGCGTGAGACCGGCGAGCATTCCCGCCTCGCCCTCTCAACCCCGCCCAAGCCTCAACTGATTGCAGGGAGCGTTCTCGAAGCCGAAGGCCTTACCAAAATTTATCGCGGGCGGAAGGTCGTCAACGACGTCGCGCTCCGGTTGCAACAGGGAGAGATCGTCGGCCTCCTCGGCCCCAACGGCGCCGGCAAGACCACCACCTTCTATATGATCGTGGGTCTCATCCCGCCTCTCTCCGGCCGCATCCTCCTCGACGGCGACGATATCACAAAGCTTCCCATGTACGAGCGTGCGCGGCGGGGAATCGGCTATCTTTCACAGGAGCCCTCGATTTTTCGAAAGCTCTCTGTCGAAGACAACATTATGGCTATCCTCGAGACCCTCCCACTTTCGGCGGAGGAGCGCTCGGCACGCCTGGAGAAGCTCCTCGACGAGCTCAGTATCAAACGCCTACGAAAGAGCAAGGCGTACGCTCTCTCAGGTGGCGAGCGGCGCAGGCTCGAAATTACGAGAGCGCTCGTAACGGCGCCCAAGTTCATGATGCTCGACGAGCCTTTTGCGGGCGTCGATCCAATAGCGGTTCACGACATCCAAACCATCGTCGCTGGGCTGCGCCACAGAGGGATTGGCGTGTTGATCAGCGATCACAACGTAGAGCAGACTCTCGACATCGTAGACCGCGCTTACATTATGTTCGATGGTCAGGTTAAGGTTTCCGGAACAGTGCGGGATCTCGTCTTTGATGACACCGTTGCAGACATCTATCTGGGTCCGACACTCACCGCGCGATTGCGCCAGCGTTTCGCGGGCAACCGCGACGAGGTGACGATCACTTGAAGCCGGGCCTCAATCAATCGACCCAGCTCCGCCAGGAGCTCAAGATCAATCCGCGCCTATATCAGGCGATGGATCTCCTGTACATGCCGCTCCTCGACCTGCAGCAGCACCTCAAGCAGGAGTTGTTGAACAATCCCTTTCTCGACCTCGTCGAGGAAGAAGAGGAAGAGCAGGAAGGGGAGGCCGAGGAGCCGGCGCAGACTGAGCCAGAGGACGAGCGGGCCGGCGAGATAGACTGGGAAGAGATTCTGCTCGATGGATTCGATACGGCGGGCGGGCGCCGCGAAGAGCACGAGGAGCGAGAATACTTCGAGCCCGTGACCGTCGCGACCCGCGATCTCAGCGACCATTTGCGCGACCAGGTCAGCTTGCTCGAGCTCACGCCGCGACAGACTCTGCTCGCCGATGAGTTCATAGGAAACATTAACGACGACGGGTATCTCGCTTCAGGCGTTGAAGATATAGTACGAGCTCTTAACGAAGTGGTGACCAAGGCGGCCGAAGAAGCAGGGCGAGAGACTGACGACCTTCCACTCTACACGCTCGACGAAGGTCAGCAGATGCTCGGCACCATCCAGAGCCTGGACCCGCCTGGAGTCGGTGCGCAGGATCTGAGGGAATGCCTGCTCCTCCAGCTAAAGGAAGCCGGGCTCGAGCAGTCCGTCCCTTACCGCCTGGTTAGAGACTGCTTCGAGGAGCTGATCAACCACCGGTGGAGCGAAATCTCGAAGCGCTTCGGCATCAGCGCAGCGGATGTCCAGAAAGCCGCCGACGAGATCGCCAAGCTCGACCCCAAGCCCGGCCTCCAGTACGGCTCGCCCGACGACAACTATATCATCCCCGATCTCATCGTCGAGAAGATCGACGACCGCTACCATGTCTTCCTCAACGACGCGAATCTTCCGCGACTCAAGCTTAGCCGAGCTTACCAGGAGATCGCGCGCGACAAGAAGAAGTTCGACGGCGAGAACAAGGAGTTCATCTCCAATAAGCTCAACTCCGCCAACTGGATGATCCAGGCGATCGAGCAGCGGCGGCAGACGATGCTCAAGGTGATGAACTACATCGTCGAGCGGCAGCGCGAGTTCTTCGAGAAAGGGATTCAGTACCTGAAGCCGCTCACGCTCCGCGAGGTCGCCGAGGTGATCAACATGCACGAGTCGACGGTGAGCAGAGTCACGAACGAGAAATTCGTCCAGACACCGCGTGGAGTTTTGCCCCTCAAGTTCTTCTTCTCATCCGGCTTAGCGACATCCGACGGTGAGGACGTCTCAGCCCGCGGCATCAAAGCGCAGCTGCAGAAGCTCGTGCAGGAAGAGGATCCGAAGCATCCGCTCACCGATCAGGCGATCGTCAACATCTTGCGCGAGAGCGGAGTGCAGATCGCCCGCCGAACCGTCGCGAAATACCGTGACCAACTGGGCGTACTCTCGGCGCGGATGCGGAAACGCGTATGACGCTGGTCTCGCAGACCGACGCCTCGCCACGCTTCAAGAGCGGCACTGGTCCGCAGAACACGGGTCGCCCCGAAATCAGCGTGCTGGTACCGGCGAAGGACGAAGCTGAGAATCTCCCGCTCTTCATGGAGGAGGCACGCGCCGCATTTGCGGCCGCTCCACAACGCTACGAAGTGGTCGTCGTCGATGACGGTTCGGTAGATGATTCCTGGGCGGTGCTGCAACGCCTCACCGCGGAGTACCCATTCCTGAAAGCGGTGAGACACGGTGTGAGGCGTGGCATCGCCGACGCGCTCCGGACCGGATACCTGCACTCGCGGGGAAGCATTCTCGTCTTCTATCCGGCTGATCTGCAGTACAAGCCGGAAGATGTTCCACGACTCGTCGCGCCAATCCTCGCAAATCAGGCCGACATCGTCGCTGGCTACAAGGAAGGCAAGTACGAGAAGGCCTTCGTGTCGGGCATCTACAACAGGCTGAGTCGCTCGTTGTTCAAGGTTACCGTCCGCGATTTGAACTCGGTAAAGGCCTATCGCCGCGAGGTGATGGATGCGCTTCCGAATCGTCCCGACTGGCACCGCTACATGGTGGTGATGGCCGCAGCCGATGGATTCTCCGTGTCGGAGGTTCCGATCCCGCTGTACCCGCGTCATGCCGGCCAATCCAAATTCGGAATCGGGCGAATTCCCGTGGGCGTGCTCGACATGCTCGCCGTCTGGTTCGAGCTTCGCTTTGCCCGCAAGCCTCTACTTCTGTTCGGCGTGCTCGGCGCAGCGCTCTTCATTGTCGGAGTCATCGTGGGAATTGTCGCGATTCTCTGGCGGGTGATCGGTGGCGTTGGCTTTCGTCCACTCATCAACCTGGTTGAGACGTGCGTCACTGTGGGAAGCGTCTTCTTCGCCACGGGACTGATGGGAGAGCTGATCGCCGCCCAGCGGGCAGAGCTGAGTCAACTCGCCTCTCGGATAGAGGATCTCTCGCGGGAACGCGACACGTCGACATCGCCGTAAGCTAATGAACGTATTGTTCCTCACGCACTCGTTCCCGCGAGCGGAAGGAGATGCAGCGGGCTCGTTCATTCTGCGTCTTGCCGTCGCCCTCCGCGCGGAGGATGTAATGGTCCACGTCGTCGCGCCGGCGGCGGCCGGTGTCCCCGCGTCAGAGGAAATCGAAGGCGTAAGCGTCGAGCGGTTTCGGTACGCCCCTCGGCGCTACGAAAAACTCGCGTACACCGGCAATATGGCTGGCGACGTCGCTTCGTCCTGGACCGCGAAGTTCGCGCTCGTCGGGTTTCTCGGCGCCGATTTCATCCAGGCCGTGCGCGCTCGGCGAAATTTCGAGCCGCAGGTTGTTCACGCGCACTGGTGGTTTCCAAACGGAGTAGTTGGCGCCTGGGTCGGCGGCCTTGCTCATATTCCGTTGGTTACTACGCTTCACGGCACTGACGTTCGGCTTGCACGTACTGTGGGTGTGGCAAAACCGCTGTTTGGACATGTGCTCAGACACTCCGCCGCAGTCACTACTGTTTCGAGCTGGCTGAAGCAGGAGACCGAGACGCTCGCGCCCGGGGTCCATCCGACAGTAGCCCCAATGCCTGTAGCGACGGATTTATTCGGGCCCGGCGGCTCGAGGGACGGAAACCGACTCCTCTTCGTAGGTCGGCTGACGCAGCAGAAAGGTGTCGACCATTTGCTGTACGCGCTTTCACAAATGAAGGCGCCCGCAACGCTCGACATCGTAGGCGACGGACCAGGCCGTCCTTCGCTTGAATCGACGGCGAGCGAGCTCGGAGTTTCATCAAGAATCCGCTGGCACGGCCAGGTCAATCAGTCCGAGCTTCCTCGTTTCTACCAGAGCGCGTCCGCCTTGGTGGTGCCGTCCGCCGACGAAGGATTGGGGCTGGTCGCCGTCGAGGCCCTCCTTTGCGAGACTCCTGTGGTCGCGTTCGACTCGGGCGGACTTCGCGACGTTATTCAGCACGACAAGACGGGACTTCTCGTCAAACCCGGCGATCGTGCTGCGCTCGCCGCTGCGCTGGACGGTTTGCTTGCTCGCAATGGGCGCGGATCCGATCTGGGCAGGGCAGGGCGCCTCTATGCACTCTCTGCGTTCGCCCCGGAGTCGGCGGCGAGACGCTACGCGGAGATTTACCGACAGGTTCTTGGCGCCAACGCGTCGTAGCCTATTCAAGGTCGCTCAGTGGATCTTCGCTGCGGCGGTGCTTTTTTTTGCCGCGCGAACCCTTGCGACGCAGTGGTCGAGAGTAGAGCCGAGGCTGTCCCACATCCAGTTTGGGTGGCAGTGGATCGGTGCGGCGACGGTATTGGTGCTTCTGAGCTACGCTCTCCTCATCGAAGGGTGGCGGCGGGTGCTCGGTGCGTGGGATTCGCATTTGCCGTTCGGCCAGGCTGCGCGCATCTGGTTCCTCTCGAATCTCGGGAAGTACGTCCCGGGAAATATCTGGTCGCTGACTGCGATGGGAGTGATGGCAAGAGATCGCGGAGTGTCAGCACTAGCCGCCGCGGGATCTTCAGTGATAATGCAGGCAGTTAGCCTCGCGACCGGGACCGCAATCGTCATGGTTACGGGCGCCAAACTTCTCGGCCAGCCGGTGCTTGTCGGAGTCAGCGTACTTCTGCTGGTGGTAATTCTTCTCTGTGCTCCGAGATTTCTTCCGCCTTTGGCGGTGTGGATCGGTGGCCTGATTGGAAGAGAGATTGCGCCACCAACGGTTCCCGCGACGAGCATCTGGACCGCAGCAATCGTCAGTGCTCTTTCATGGCTGTTCTATGGCCTCGCGTTTCAACTATTCGTACGCGGATTGCTGGGCGTTTCGCCTGGCGAAATCTCCTCGTACATCGCAGTTTACACCGCTGCGTACATCCTTGGATTCATCTCGCCAATCGCTCCGGCGGGCTTGGGCGTGCGAGAGTTCACGCTTGCAGCTTTCATGACGCAGCTCGGCCTCGCCAACGAAGCGGACGCGGCACTCGTAGCAATTGCAGCGCGGTTGTGGCTGACAATCGTCGAGCTCGTACCCAGTGGACTTTACGTGGCAACAGGGGCAACGCGCAAACCGCTTTCCCACTGACCGGAAATGGCTCAGGCTCGAGAAAAATCGCGCTCGACTGCAGGCGCTTCTGACACATCCGCGGCGCTACCGACGCCGCGTTTCGCTTTTGCCTGGGCGTCGCTGGTCTATCTGATCGGTACTCTCTCGCTGGCCTATCCCGCGCTCGCCGGGATGTTTCTGGTGAGCCCACACAGCGATCAGTATATCGCGGGTTATGCGTTTCGAGAATTTGCGGCGAGTACGCTACGCGCCACCCGCCATTTTCCGCTGTGGAATCCATATCTGTTCGGCGGGATGCCGTACGTAGCTGCCATGCACGGCGACATTTTCTATCCAACGTTTCTGTTGAGGATGGTGCTGCCAACCGACGTGGCGATGACCTGGGGATTCATCATCCACGTTTTCCTCGCTGGCATTTTCACTTACGGGTTTCTGCGCGCGATCGGGTACAGCTTTTACGGGTCCTTGATTGGCGGAATCGCTTACATGATGAGCGGCCAGATCGCGTCCTATGTGTCACCTGGCCACGACGGCAAGCTTTTCGTGAGCGCTCTGTTTCCGCTGGCGCTGTGGATTCTCTATCGCGGGATGAGGCAGGGAAAGAGCTGGAGCTGGGGCGCCTTCGGCTTGATCATCGGGCTGTGCATTTTGAGCCCGCATCCGCAGCTGCTGCAGTACACGCTCCTTGCCTGCGGCGCATATGCGTTATTCCTCGCTTTCGCGGAGATCGACGGCGTTGTGCTTCCGCGAAACCTCGCAGTCAAGCGTCTAGGGCTCGCTCTCACTGCTGTCGTAGTCGGATTGGCGATCGGGGCAGTGCAATTTCTACCAGTGCGTGAATACGTCGCGTGGTCGCCGAGGGCAGGGGGGTTGGCCAACTACGAGACTGCAACCTCCTACGCATGGCCGCCCATCGAGCTCCTGAACACGTACCTTCCGCAGTTCTCAGGCATGCTCGACGCATACTGGGGACAAAACGGAATCCATTTGCACAGCGACTACGTCGGGGTAGTCGTGCTCATTCTCGCCGGCGCGGCCTTCGCTGGATATCGGACTGCGGCGCATCGAAAGCAGATTCTTTTCTGGTCGATCGCTCTCCTGATCTCCTTGCTCTGGTCACTTGGAGGCGCCACACCTTTCTATAGAATTCCGTACGCGCTGATCCCGGGAACCAAGTATTTTCGAGCACCCGCGACGATTTTCTTCATCGGGACGTTGGCCATTTCGATTCTCGCGGCAACCGGCGCCGAACGGCTGCTGGAACGGAGAGTCACGCAACGATATCTGACTGGGTGGGCCATCGCAGGCCTCGTCATCGCGCTACTCGCGTCGGTTGGCGGCCTGACAAACGTCGCGCAGACTTTCGCCGATGAGCGCGCGCTCGACCGAGTTGTGGCCAATAACGGCGCCCTTGTAGTAGGCGCGTGGCGATCATTCCTGTTCGTCCTTGTAGTTGCTGCCCTCGGCGTTGGCATCCTTCGCGACAAGATCTCGCGCCAGCAAGCGGCCTGGGGCCTTGCAGCGTTGATGATGATCGATCTTTGGACGGTGGAACGCCTCTATTGGATGTTCTCACCGCCGGCGAGCGTCATCTACGCGAGCGATCCCATCATCGAAGCATTGAAAAAGGACCCGCAACCCGCGCGTGTGCTTGCCATTCCAGACCAAACCAGGCGCGATGTTTTCCTGAACGGTGACGGCCTGATGACCCACCGCATCCGTAACGTGCTCGGCTATCATGGCAATCAGCTCGGACGTTACTCAGCGTCACCCGGGGGCCCGGACAACGATCTGATGGGAACCAACTCCAACGATAACCGGCTGCTTTTGCCGAACGTCCTTGCACTGACGAACACGAAGTATTTTCTCACCACTTTTCCTGAGCTTCCCTTCATTCCGAACATCGTGCGCATCGCTGGTCCGGTTCGAAACGCGGTCGGTGATACGGTTTATCTGTACAGGCTTCCCACCGACAATCCCTATTCCTGGGTGACTCCGGTAGCAGTCAAAGCACCTGACCAGCAAGTACTGGCAACGGTGATCAATCCGCGCTTCGATGTCAGACGTGCCGCGCTGTTCGATACCTCGGCGAAGGTCGCAGCTGTAGCCGGTGTTCAGGCGCTGCCCGAACCGTTGTCGCTCACGACATCCGTTGATCATTACGAGGCGGGGAAGGTGCAGATTACCCTGAGCGGTCCCGCACCGGCAGGTGCGTCACTGGTCGTGTCGGAGAACTACTACCCGGGATGGGTTGCAACAGTGGATGGCAAGCCGGCGCGAGTCGGCAGGGTCGATTACACACTCATCGGAGTCGAGTTGGCGGCTGGTGCCCGGACAATCCAATTGACTTTTACGAGCCCAACTTACGAACGCGGCAAGACCATCACGTGGCTGGCGATTGCCTTGGGTCTGATCGCGTTGGCTGCGGGCGCCTGGCACGAGCGGAGACGCATTGCCTGACCGGGCTCTGGTCATAGTTCCGACCTACAATGAGCGATTCAATATCGGACGCATCGTTCCTGCGATTCTCTCCCAGGACTCGTCACTCGAGGTTTTGGTGGTTGACGACGGCTCGCCGGACGGCACAGGTGCGATTGCTGATTCGCTAGCTGCCACGAACCAGCGGGTTCACGTCATACATCGCGAAGGGAAGCTCGGGCTCGGCACGGCGTACATCGACGGCTTCCGCTGGGCGCTCGAGCGAAAATACGATCTTGTGTTCGAGATGGACGCCGACTTCTCGCACAACCCGGAGCGTCTGCCTGAATTCCTGGAGGCGATCAAGGACACCGATGTGGTGCTTGGCTCTCGCTACCAGAACGGTCACGTCAACGTGGTCAACTGGCCGATGAGCAGACTCTTTCTGAGCTACGCTGCAAACTTGTACGCTCGGGCGATCACCGGATTGCCGATCTTCGACACTACCGGCGGCTTCAAGTGCTTCCGTCGCAATGTACTTGAAGCGATCGATCTAAACTCCGTCAAGTCAAACGGTTATGCGTTTCAGATCGAGATGTCGTACCGCGCGTGGAAGAAGGGATTCCGCCTCGTCGAGATCCCCATCATCTTCGTCGATCGCACGGAAGGAGAGAGCAAGATGTCGAAGCGGATTGTCCGTGAGGCCGTCTGGATGGTCTGGCGTCTGCGCTGGTGGAGTCTGACAGGGAGGATTTGATGCCAGCTGTCCAGCCGGAGCGCCGCTTCTTCAAGATGACTGGATCGGGGAACGACTTCGTCGTCTTCGATACCTCGGAGCGCAGCTCGAAAGGCCTCGAGGATCCCGCCACGATCCGGTCTCTCTCGGCGCGGGGCACTGGGGTTGGCGCGGACGGCGTCGTTTTCCTGGAGAAGGCAGGAAAAGGCGATGTGAGGATGCGCTACTATAACGCCGACGGCTCAGAGGCGGCCCTCTGCGGCAACGCGAGCCTTTGCAGCACTCGGCTCGCCGTGGAGCTCGGCATGGCGCAAGCTGGTGGGTTCGTACTCCAAACGGCGGCCGGAGCTCTCAAAGCCCGGATTCGCGATGGATTACCTGAGGTCGACCTGGATCCGGTTCTGGAAGTCAAACCGGACGCGAGCAATTTGGGCCGAAGGCACGGAGAACTGCGTATCGGATATGCGCTCGTTGGAGTACCTCACGTCGTGCTTCAGGTCGCGGACATAGAGTCTGCCGACGTGACAGGCAGAGGGCCTGAGCTTAGGAATCACCCATCCCTAGCCGATGGCGCAAACGTCAATTTTGTTGCCGCTCGTCCCGATGGACAGTTTGCGTACAGGACCTTTGAGAGAGGCGTCGAGGGTGAGACCCTGGCCTGCGGGACAGGAGCGGTTGCCACCGCGATCATGCTCGCGGCCTGGGGCGAATGTGGTCTCGAGACAACGCTCTGGACACGTTCTGGCCTACCGCTCGTGGTCACGCTAAGGCGCGAAGGCCAGGCTTGGGAAGCGTCCCTCCGCGGAGAGGGAAGGATCGTTTTCGAGGGCAGTCTTCGCGAGCTCGACTGACAGACTGTCGCCACACGGCCACGCTGCTGGCATTGCCGCAGTACCTCGAGTCATTTCTCACGTAGATCTAGGTAACGGGGGCTCAGCCATGGTGTTGAGGAAGCAGCGAAGTGGCACTCAGGACTTCTCCACAGTTATCCACCGTCAGTAGTTTACATAATCTATCTTATACGCATATATACGCCGGACGCCGGTGACATTGACCCTGGGTGATCAGGTATTCAGGCCCATGCCCTCCTTTGCACTCATCCACTTTAAGCAGTTCGAACCTTCGAACTAGCGGGACGACGAGGCCGGAGACAAAGGAAGCCGCGACCAAATCGCGGCTTCCTTTGCAATCCATTTTGACCCTAGGTGCTCATCGGCTTGGCGGTCACCTCACCGAGCCTCACCTTGGCTTCGGACGCAATCGGACCCGTCTCCTCTTTGGCGAGCTCGGTCCAGATCGCGGCCGCCTCGGCTGTCTTTCCGGCAGCTTGGTAGTCGCGGGCGGCCGCCGCCTTGTATTGAGATTTGTCCGCCGCGAAGCGTGTCACTGTTGCCGCCACCTTGTACTGCTCAGCTCCGTTGACGAAGTCCTTGAGCTGCTCGTACCCGACCGCTTCGAGGGTGTGGACTGAAGGCTTGAAGTCGTCCGGCGCCTTTGCCTCAGCCTTCTGGAGGGCGGCAATTCCTTCCTTGTACTTCTTCTGGTCATAGAGTGCCTGCGACAGACTCAACGCCGCTTGGGTGCCGGCCTGAGTACCCTCGTAGCGCGTGGCGACCTTTTGAAGGTCGGACACAGCAAGCGGAAGGTTCCCCGCCGCCTGTGCCTGCCGCGCCTGGAAGTATTGAGCCTCGGCCCGCTGCGACAGCAGCGACTGCGACCGCTGGTAGTACCATAGGCCGAGCACGATGACAGCGACTGCCATCAAGGCCCACGTGACCTCGCGCTTGTGGAGCATCAACCATTCAGTGATCGATTCGTCGTCCACGCCCTGTCGGGCTCGGGCTGGAACGTTGGGGGCTGTCATGTCAGATGTTGGTCGGTTTTGGTTTTGAATTCTTTAGAGATGTGATCAGTTTGCTGCGCTGCGCGCGCCGTCCTGGTCTACCCGGAACTAAAGTGCCCCCGGGGTGACTCGAACACCCGGCCAACGGTTTAGGAAACCGCTGCTCTATCCACCTGAGCTACGGGGGCGGTATCACCGATCGCGCT
>Ga0193751_1000779_pt1 | contig 22536 bp, 26 predicted proteins | sample L1c2metaG_FD_143050 | JGI IMG/M metagenome (GOLD analysis project Ga0193751, IMG submission 143050) | Soil microbial communities from a riparian zone of the East river system, Colorado, United States - L1c2 | ecosystem: Environmental > Terrestrial > Soil > Riparian zone | place: USA: East River... | reverse complement strand
ATTGATCATCCATTGGATATGCCGTGAAGACTTTGGAATCGAAAGAAACCAGAGCCCAGAGAAACTCTCGACGGTAACGCACAATTCAGTCTTTGCTGCACATCGACTAAAAAATGCCGTCCCGCGCCTGCGGGACGGCATTTTTCTTTTCCTCCGCGCAGTGCAAACGTTACCCATGGTCATCGAAATGCGTACCTACAAAATCAAAACGGGCCGGCGCGGCGAATTTCTTAAAACATTCGAATCGAGAGCGCGGCCCGAGCACGAAAAGATCGGAATGAAAATTCTCGGTCCGTTTCTCTCGGTTGAAAATGAGGACACCTTCTTCTGGATGCGGGCTTTTCCCGACTTGAAGAGCCGCGACCGGATGCGAGACGAATTTTACGAAGGTAAACTTTGGAAGGAGGAACTCGAACAGAAGCTAATGCCGATCCTCGAAGAATACGACGTGGTCGTGGTGGAAGCGGAGGGCCTCGGCGATTGGCGCTAAGTCGCAGCCGAAATTTAACCAGAAGAAACTATCGCGGCGTTCTTCCTTCTTCAACGTCGTGCAGATCCACCCAAGTCTGGATGTCGTCGCGATCTTCCAATCTCTCGCGTTTTTTCGCTGCCTGCAGGTCGGCGCTCCCTTCATCGCGCCAGCCTCGTTTGAGCAGAAACGCATTCCAAATCTTGATTTCCTCCTCACTGGGTCTTCGCCCCTGCTTGAAACACCACTCCAGAATTTCCTGGTCCGAGCCGCCTTGCAGCGCACGAATCGCCAGTTTGTCGTAATTTACTCCGAGGAATCTGGTGCAGCGCGCGTCGAACATAGTCGGATCATCGTCCACGCCGACAAAATAATCCGGCGGCAATTCGCCGCGCGCTTTTAATCTGATCTTGTCCAGCATTCGGGCAAAGTAAACCAGACCTTTGGTTTCCTTATAATCGGGGCATGGTGTCTGCATTTCCCAAATGGTCGGGCGCCGTGGTAGTATCGTCAACGGACCACTTGGCGCGCGAAGACCATGCCACTTTTGATCGGAGCTTGCGATTAGCGCGCGTTCAGGAAAAGAATCCGCCTAAAGTTTGAACGCGAAATCACGTCTCGACAAAAAGTTCAATCGGAAGCGGCGACGCCGTTCAATCATGGCGTTTGAAATGATTCGCCTCGATCGCAATGCCAGCGAGCCACTCCATCAACAACTCTACCGGCAGATTCGCGATGAACTGGTCTCGGCCAGCGTTAACGATAGCACCTCCCGCCTCCCCTCCTCTCGTGTGCTCGCGGTCGATCTTGGAATCTCACGACTAACGGTCAATCTCGCCTTTTCGAAGCTCACGACGGAAGGTTATCTTCACGCGCGAATTGGCTCCGGCACTTTTGTGGCGCAGCCATTGCCCGAAACTTATTTAAGCGCGCGGAAACCAAGATTAGATCGACAATTAGAGCATCCCGTCCGGCTTTCGAACCGCGCCCGGGACATTCCAGACAAGCGGGTTGGAAGAGATTTCGATCTCGGGGTTGCCGGTGCGCCCGGTGTCTCCTTTGTTCCGGCAGTCGCAGCGCTGGACGAGTTCCCTATCGAAATTTGGGAGCGATTGCGAGCAGAAGTCCTCGCAAAAAAGGGCGCTCACTTGCTTCAATATGCCTCCAGCCGAGGCGACCCCGATCTTCGCAAAGCCATCGCGGCTTACTCGTGCGATTACCGCGGCGCGCGCTGCCATCCCGATCAGATCATTATCACCGCCGGAACGCAGCAGGCGATGATGATCGCTGCGACCGCGCTAGTGAACCGCGGCGAAGTCGCGTGGATCGAAGATCCGGGGTTTTACCAGGCTCGCCGCGCTTTTCTTTTTGCCGGAGCCACGGTCGTGCCAAGGCCGATTGATCGCGAGGGAATCGTGATCGCGCACCGGTCGAAACGGGCGCCGCCCAAGATCATTTACGTAACGCCATCGCATCAATTTCCGCTCGGCATGACCATGAGCCTTGCGCGCAGGACTGCGCTCATCGATTTTGCGCGCGAGCGTGACGCCTACATCTTCGAGGACGATCACAACTCGGAATTTCGTTTCACTGGTCCCCCACTTCCTTGTTTGCAGGGACTCGATAATTCCGGCCGCGTGATCTATGCCGGAACGATGAGCAAGATTCTTTATCCGTCCCTGCGTATCGGATATCTGCTCGCGCCCGAGCAGCTGGTTGATCCGATGATCAAAATTCGAGCGGTCATGGACCAACACTCGCCCGCGATTGATCAGGCGACGCTGGCTCGATTCATGACCGAGGGACACTTTCTAAGTCACATCAAACGAATGCGAAAATTGTACTCCGATCGGAGAGATTTCTTCGTCGAACAATTCAACAGCCTGCTCAAGAAACATTTCGTTCTGCAAATTCCGGAAGCAGGTTTGCATTTCGTCGCCTGGCTGCGACGAAAGAAAGATTTGCCGATCATCACGCGTGTTTGCGCCGATGTCGGAATCCGGCCATCACCGCTATCGTCGTGCTTCATGAAAGCAGAACTCCAACCCGCACTCACTTTCGGGTTTGCGGCGTGGTCCCGTGCACAAATCCGCGAAGGACTTATGAAGTTCGCGTCGGCGCTGGAAGCGAAGTTGAAGTAAGCGCGTTGTAGATCCTGCGCGTCGCGAAAGTGGACTGCGGCAAACAGGCCAAGTGGATATTTCAATCGCGAAATGCCGCGTCCAAGATTGTGTTCATGAAAACATCAATTCGTTTAAGACCTCTAAGAATCACATTGGCCATCTCGTTGATTGCGATCGGTTGCGGCTTGTTCGCCGCGTCGCAAACGCAATACACAATCACCGACCTACCATCGCTAGGCGGAACGAACAGTCGCGCGAATAGCATCAACAATCGTAGCTGGCTCGCCGGTTATTCGAACCTTACCGGAAACCAAAGTCGCCATGCCGCGCTTTGGCGCGACGGCGCGCTGACCGATCTCGGCACGCTCGGCGGCCCGAACAGCAACGTGACCTGGTCGGTGAAAAGCGATTCCGGAATTGTCGCCGGCATTTCGCAAACTTCAACGCCCGATCCGTTAGGCGAAGCCTGGAGCAGCGCTGCGTTCTATCCGGGCGCGACTGGCACCGGCTTTATTAACCTCGGCTTCGTTTGGGAGAACGGAGTGATGCGTGCGTTGCCGACGCTAGGCGGAAACAACGGCTTCGCGACCGGCGCGAATAGTCGCGGACAGGTTGTCGGTTGGGCGGAAAACACCGTTCACGATCCCACCTGCGTGCCGCCTCAACAATTGCAGTTCCGCCCTGTCGTCTACGGGCCAAATGGGAGCCAAATTAGCGAGCTGCCATTGCTCGCGGGCGACACATCAGGCGCGGCGACAGGCATCAACGAACAAGGACAGGCGGTCGGCATTTCCGGAATCTGCGATCAAGCTGTCGGCCGTTTCACGGCAAAGCATGCGCTGCTTTGGAACAACGGCAAGATTGTCGATCTTGGAAATCTTGGCGCGCCCTGGTGGAACACGCCGACGAACATTAACCAACGCGGCGATGTGGTTGGCTTCGCTGGTGCGCCTAACGACCCGGATGGCAACTTTCTCCAAGCATTCATCTGGACGGCCGCGGGCGGAATGCAGGGTCTCGGTTTCCTTCCCGGCGATGTCCACAGCGAAGCCTATGGAATCAACGAGAAGCGCCAGGTGGTTGGGCTTTCCTGTGACGCTGACGGAAATTGCCGCGCTTTTATTTGGGCAAACGGCGTTATGCGAGATCTCAACGACTTTAAACAGGCCGGCTACACCGCGCGGCTCGAACAGGCCAGAGACATCAACGAAGCCGGCGAGATTGCCGGGCGGTCGATCGACTCGACCGGTGTCAGACGAGCATTTCTCGCCACGCCGCACTGATCTGCTTGGAGAAACAACGAAATGCCGGATGCGATCGCAAGATCGACATCCGGTATTTTTGTTTCTGTCAAAATCTCCCAGGAAAGCAGGAACCGAGGAAAAGAGTTTCTTGAAATCGGCAATCGCCAATCGACATTCGGCAATTCTGAAAGCGGGGGCATAGCTCAGTTGGTAGAGCGCCAGCTTTGCAAGCTGGAAGTCAGGGGTTCGAATCCCCTTGCCTCCAGTCTACGCTCGCGTCGTAAGGCGAGAACGTAGACTGTCGCGCCGTAGCCTTGGCGTAGGCGGACACTTTTCACCTTGCTACGCACACGCGGCGAGCTACGACTCGGCAAGCCAAAGCTCAAACGATGACCAAGTTCTTCTACGTTTACATCCTTCAAAGCGACCTCGACCCGCGGCGATTCTATACGGGCTTAACTGACGATTTGCCCAAGCGACTGAGAAATCATAACGCCGGGCGCGTGCCTCATACATCCAAATGGAAGCCCTGGCGTTTAAAAACCTATGTTGGCTTTTCTGATCGCGGCCGAGCTGTGAAATTTGAGCGCTATTTGAAATCAGCTTCTGGCCGCGCACTAGTCAAAGGCCGTCTTTGATCCGCAAACCAACGGGCACATTATCGGATGCACTGGCGGGAGCGTAATTCCCCTTGCCTCCAATTAGTTGACGCGAATCGCTTGATCGGCGAATCATTCATTCGCCAAATTCTCCGGGCCTGTAGCTCAGTTGGTTAGAGCATGCGCTTGATAAGCGCAGGGTCACTGGTTCGAGCCCAGTCAGGCCCAGCCTTCGCGTGGAGCGAAGCGGCAACGAACGCTGCCACGCCGGAGTGAAACGCAGGCGGGCTCGACGTATTGAAAATTCTATTGTGTGCTCCAAGACTACGGCTTGGCAGGCCACCATGAAACGCTTCTTTTATGTTTACATTCTCGTCAGCAAGGCTAACGAGACTCGACATTACATTGGCGTAACAACAGATTTGTCAGCGCGCTTAAAAGAACATAACCGGGGCTCTTGCGCGCACACGATGAAGCATCGCCCATGGAGAATTGAGACTTCCGTCGCATTTAATTCGGAATCAAAGGCGCGCGCCTTTGAGCGATATTTAAAAAGCGGTTCAGGCCGTGAGTTTGCTCGACGACATTTTTAACGCTTTGGCTTTTCTTCCAGCGAACGCCAAACAAATAAGCAAACCGATCAGGGCGCCGCAGATGTCGATCATCACGTCATTCGTCGACGCGGTCCGTGATGGCACAAACGATTGATGAAATTCGTCGCTCGCGGCGAAGATTGCGCTGGCGAGCCCAGCGACAAGAAACAAGAGCGACATCTGCATTTGCCAGCGAATGCCGGCGCGCAACACGCGCCAAAGCAGCATTGCCAGGATCGCGTATTCGGTCAGATGCCCGAGTTTTCGGATGCCAAGCTGGATCGCGTTCAATGCCGCGAGTGAGATCTGTGGATCGATCCAGCGCAGAAACGGCACCAGAAACCGCGAGGTGTGCTCGGCCGAGAGCATATCGGTCGAACCGAGGAAGATTATCGCCATCCAGACAATTGCCGGCATCCAATATCTGACGAATCGAAGCGGCCTCATGTTCAAGTGAAACAGTCACTCTCTTTTGCATTCGTCTATCCGCAATTTACAATCTCCGCATCTTTCCGAATTTTGATCTCTGACCTGTGACCTCCGTGATAACCGCCAGTCCGGCTCGGACCCCCCTCACCTTTGAACCGATCTTCATGGAACGAATCTGGGGCAGTCACCGATTAGCGTCGCAATTTGGGAAAAAACTGCCGTCCGCCGCCATCATCGGCGAGTCGTGGGAAATCGTTGATCGCCCGGAAGCACAAAGCATCGTCCGGAATGGTCCGTTGCGCGGCCGGACGTTACACGAACTTTGGACGCGCGATCGAGACGCCATTTTCGGCAGCGTGGCCGACGCTTCGCGTTTTCCGTTGCTCGTTAAACTGCTCGATGCCCACGACACGCTTTCGCTGCAAGTGCATCCGCCGGAAAAAGTCGCCGCGAAACTTGGTGGGGAACCGAAGACCGAATTTTGGTACGTTGCCTTCGCGATCACCGGGGCCAAACTTCTGGCCGGACTTCGCCAGGCTGTCACGCGCGATCAATTTGCGAAGGCCGTGCGCGACGGCACTGTCGCCGATCTCGTTCACCCAATTCCGGTCCAAACCGGCGACTCCATTTTTCTGCCCGCTGGACGTTTCCACGCCGTCGGTGCCGGCAATGTGCTGGTCGAGATCCAGCAAAACAGTGACACGACCTATCGCGTGTTCGATTGGAACCGACGCGATGACAAAGGCAAGCCGCGACAGCTCCATGTCGATCAAGCGCTCGAGTGCATCGATTTCACCGACGTCGCGCCGAAGGTAACCGACCCGAATGGTGAAACGCTTGTGAAACATGAATTGTTTGAAGTTCAGAAATGGAACCTCGATGCGTCGCGCGAAATCATTGGGTCCGGACGCTTCGCAATCGTTTGCTGCCTCACCGGCGGTATTCGTCTCGTCGATGTCGATCTTCGCCCAGGCGAATTTCTTCTCGTGCCGGCTTCGTTACAGGATCGACAAATTCAGCCGCGGACCGAAGGCACGACTCTTCTCCGGATTACAATCCCGGTGTAGCGGCCGTGTCGGCCGCAGGAAAGTCAGGCGCGATCAAGCTCTGACACCGCGTAGCAAATGTGACCGCGGAATAAACCACATCCGCTGCACATTCACGATTTTCCAGGAATTGCGCTCCGGCAGAAGTTGATAGAGAAAGGGCTGAACGCGGCCGTCATTGCTGACAAACATCACTTCCGCCAACGCTGTCCCCTCCTCCATTCGCACCGAACCGAATTCCATTCGGCCGTGCTGTGATTGTGCGATCGGATCGCGGCGTATAATCGTTTCCAACTGCTGGAACGTGAGCTTCGGGCGGTCGCGGCTCGCGGCAAATTGGTAACCATCATCGCTCGTGGTCGCATCGATCGGCTCCGAGCAGGCGCCACTGCTCGAAATTTCTTCTCGCGACGAATTCGCGATGAAAATTCCGCCCGCACAAAGAAGCAACGATGTGGCGACAATTGTAAATCGAGCGGCGATTTTCATCGTGATGTCACCGGTTGTGATATCCGCCGGAGATATTGAAAGCTGTAGATGCCGGTGCCGTGACCGTCGCGCCAGCGCGGCTGTATAGCGTAACCACCAACAACATCGAAACCGGCCAGCTCAAAACTATTTTCCGAGTAACTCATCCCGCCGCCGCGGGACATGATGTTGCCAAGCGCGTCCGGCTCGCCGCCACAAGCCGCGCATGGGCACGAGCGCCGGAGGAATTGGAGATCGAGATACGACTCAGTTCCGTCGTTCCATTGAATGGCGAGCTCATTTCCGATTTGCTGAATGTTCGTCGGCTCCAGACGCATGGGTTTCAATCCTACCACGATGTCGATCCTAAGAGCAATTCTCGGACTTGGTGGATCGGCCGCTCCGCGGGCGATGTTAGTTTTAGGCGGCCGAAGGCCGCGATTGTTTTGCATCGAGCTCGCCACGGGACCAGTCCGTCCGTCGGCGGACAAGGGACTGCTCGATCCACCTATGCCTGTTTCTTTCGAGACCTTTCTCCGAAAATCGCCGTTCCGACACGCACGAGAGTCGCGCCTTCTTCAACCGCGATCGCGAAATCTTGTGTCATCCCCATCGAAAGCTGCGCAAGATCGACGTGAAACCCCGTTTGGAGCCGATCACGCAATTCGCGCAACTGGACAAAATATTCTCGGGATGCTTCGGCTTCCTCGGCGATCGGCGGGATTGTCATCAGCCCCAGGATCGACAATCGAGGTAGGGCCAGCAGGTTTTCCAGGTCTTCGCGCAGCTTCTCTGGCGTGAATCCAAATTTACTCCCCTCGCCTGCCACGTTCACTTCCAGAAGAACGCGCGGATGCAATCCATCTTCTTCGGCGATGCGATTTATGTCCTGCGCAAGCGCAAGCGAGTCGACGCTATGAATCAGTTCGAACAGTGGCAGCGCGTGCCGGATTTTATTCTTCTGAAGATGCCCCACAAAGTGCCACCGCAAGTTTGACGGCAGTTCTGGAATCTTTACTCGCGCTTCCTGGACACGACTTTCGCCGAACAAGTTTTGCCCAGCCTCAATCGCTTCGCGCACCTTCTCGGCGTCATGCGTCTTCGAAATCGCAACAAGCTCGACGTCGTCAACGCTTCGATTTGATTTGCGCGCCGCCTCCGCAATTCGCTCGCGCACCCGCTCAAGGTTTTCAGCGATTGAAGCCATTAGTTGTAGAGGCGCTTGTGCCAAGCGCCTATTTACAAAGTTCGGTGCTTGAGACAAGCACCGCTACAACGCTTCGTCTGCCGAATCCAAACCGCCAACAATGCGCTACAAATTCTCTAAGGCGTTTGCTTCATTTTTCGCCGCCGAAGTTCCATTGCCCTGATCTTGTCGAAATTAACGAGCAACTCGATCATTTGCTTCGCGAGCTTCGGCCCGATGCCGCTTTCTTCGTGTTTGACCGCGTAAAAGGCTGCGGCCTCACGCGGCCAGGAGTTCCAACATCTGCTTGGCAAGCTTGGGACCCATTCCACTTTCTTCGTGCTTAAAATAGATAAAAGCATCTTTCCAATTTGATTTTTGTTCGCGTACGAACTCTGCCCAACTTTCAACGTCGCTCTTCTGATAATCTTCGCGGCGAAGCCGGAGATAACCGTAATCGGCGGTGATCTTTTTTGGCGTCGCGAGATCGTCGGTGTCGGCGATGCATAAGGAAATGTTTCGCGACTTCAACAGATCGAAGATCTCGTCATCGAACCATGAATCATGACGGAATTCGAATGCGGCGCGCATCGACGGAAACTCGCGCAGAAATGAGCTCAAGATGTCGACGTCTTTCTTAAAAGTCGGCGGTAGTTGAAACAGGACCGGACCAAGTCGTTCGCCCAGGCCGGTTACGACTTTACAAAAATATTCGAGGGTGTCGGCGCAATCCTTCAGCTTCGACCAGTGCGTGATCTTCTGGGGCGTTTTGAGGGCGAACCGGAATTTGTCCGGCGTCAGCGTTTTCCAATTCTCGATTGTCTTCGGCGCCGGGATCCGGTGGAAAGTGTAATTGATCTCGGTGGTCGAAAACCGCTCGGCGTAAAACGGCAACATCTTCGCCGTTGGCAGATCTTCCGGATAAAAATTCCCCTTCCATTCCGTGTACTGAAAGCCCGAAGTGCCGATCCACGTGTTCATGTTAGAAGCGGAAAACGTCCAACGCCGAACGCCCAACGTCCAATCTCGAATTCAGAGATGGAAAAATCCAATTCATTCCTGGTTTCCTGGTTTCCTGATTAAAATTTCTGGATGCTCCTGATCACAGCACGCCGACGGCGCGCGAGATGAGCAGGATTACGATGCTGAGTGAAATAAAAACCTGGATCATGGCAAGCAGTTTGGCCCAGCGCGCCAGTAAAGGCGCATCAGTCGGGCCGAAGGTCGAGCTTTGGGTAAAGGCGACGAATAGATAATCAATAAAGCGCGGGCGCCAACGCGCGCATTCGAATTGGACGCGCTCATCGTGCGGGACCTGCATTTGCGGGAAAAGAAAACTGGTGCTGCCGAATTTGTTGCGCTCGTGTCGCAAGGTGGGACCGCCGCCGTCCAGTCGCCAATACCAAAGCGCGAAGACGATCACGTTGGTCAGCCAGAGCAACGCGCCCGAGCGCAAAAGTTCGAGCGGCGCTTCTTTGTGTGATGGAAGCGCGCGCACCAACAGTCCCACCGAAGCGATCAGTGCAAGCGTCGTAATTCCGTTAATGACGAGGCCGAGGGCGCGATTGAGTGAGCGCTTTCCGGTGCGATGACTAATCACCGTCGGGACGAGCAAAACGACGATCAACGTCGGCAACAACCACGTCGGTCCGACGATAAGACTGGGTGGAAGCGCCAGATAAATTGTGCCCACCGCCAGAAACGCGAGCAGCGCCTGCCAGCGCGGCTCCGGTTTATCGACGTGGTCGTGTTGATTTGTCACAACGCCGCTATAGCCAAAATTTGTGACCGCGTGAATCAATCATTCCATTTGAGCGTGACAAACGGGGAGCGTCATGAAAGATCGGCATCCTCATCTAATGAAAGGCAACACATATGATTAACGTCACGAAAAATCTCGGTATGCTGTTATTGGCAATTTATCTCATCCTGGTCGGGATTATGGCGCTGGCGGGCGGTATCGCGATTCCACCGGTAGTGATGGGAATTTTGGCGCTGGCGGCCGGTGTTCTTATTTTGATTGGCCGTTAACGCCGGTTAATCCGCGCGTTGGACAGGTTCGGTGTCGTGGAGGCGGCCGTAATCGACGGTCAGCCGGCCTTCGTCCTGGGTATAAATCTCGACGAAGCGGCGACCGAATAGAAGGTCGCGCCAACTGTAATCCTTTTGCGTTTGGACTTCCGCCGCGATCACGGGGTCGATCCCGACGACAGAGACAAAGAAAAGCGCGCGCTCAGCTTCGAGCGATTCAAGCGTGGCGCCGCAGAGGGGACTCTTTTCATTGATCTCGTGCCGCAGAGTTAATGCCGCGGGAAAAACGGTGAGCTGATCGAAATGCAGTTTGAGATCGTGGAAGTATCGAAAATCGCCGCCTTCCGCCAATTCCTGGTCGCGCGAGTACATGATCCGAAACTTCGCTTCGACCATGCTGTGATGGTTCTCGTTGCCGACGCGCACCATCAATGTCGGTTGGCCATTTAACGGCGCGATAACCATTGATCTGCTGAAGACAACCCGCGCGATTGGACGCGAGAACCGGACGAAAATTAAACCGGTCATGACCGCGATCAAAAATATTCCGGTCATGATCTCGATTGTGCTGACGAGATGCCCATAAAGCGTTTGTGGATACATGTGACCGTACCCAACCGTGGCCAGTGTTTGGACACTGAAGAAGAAGCAATCGAGAAACCAATCAGTGCTGGTTCTCCCGGCAACGCTGTTTGGGTCGATACTATAAAGAGCGGCAAAGAGAAGATTCAGGCCGATATAAACAGCGCCGACAAACAAAGCGAACTGTGGCCAACTCAATCCGAGCAACCAGCGGTAGATATCGCGCCATTGCCAGGCGTCGGTATTGACTTTGACGAACTCGACCTGGCCCGATTGGACCGAAACCTCGTTGCGCCGACTTCTCCTGTGGCGAACTTTTGTCCGTTGGGGAACTTCTTTGTGCACGAACCAATATAGCAATGTGGCCGTTCAAAAACAGACGGAATTTAGCGAGGCCCGAGGAGTTCCCAGGCGTGATCGATGCACTCGGGGACGGGTTGAGAAGTCGTGGCTTTACTGCGGAGGCAGATCGCCTCAAGGAAATTCTAGAAGGCGTTTGGACCACGTCGAATGAGCTCTATGGGGAACTCTTTGTAGCATTGACAAGGATTCAAAGAGAATGCCGCGATCTCTCCATGGATGTCGCCGCCAAGATCCGTCGCTTGATCAAAAGCATCGATCACATCTGCCGTTGGCGATGACTCTTTAAAGTTTTGGTTGACCAGTCCGGGATTAAGGGGCTGCATGTCGATCCATGTTTAAACGCATTTTGAAGTGGTTTTTCGCGATCCTGGGTCTCGCGGTCGTCGTGCTCGCGATTTTTCTGATCAATCTCATCTGGTTCCGTCCCTGGAGTCTGAATCTTTTTTACGAAAAAGTTTTCGCCGAAGTTATTTTCAGCGAACCGGAATTGCTGACGCAACTTGGTCTGGTCGAGCAATTCGGTATCTCCAGTCATAACGGCAAGCTGAGCGACGAATCGCCGGCGCACCAACAAATGGTGATCGACCGTTGGAAGAAAGATCTGACGCAGCTCCACGAGTATCCGTTAGATCGACAATCGCCGTCGCAAAAACTTTCCACCCATGTGCTCGACTGGTTTCTCAAGGACCAGGTCGAAGGCGAAAAGTGGCAATGGCACACTTATCCGGTCAACCAGCTCTTTGGCGTCCAGAACCAGTACCCGTCGTTCATGGCCAACACTCATCGGCTGCTTGGCCCGAAAGATTGTGAGTACTACATCATGCGCCTCGACGCGTTGCCGAAGAAATTCGATCAAACGCTCGAAGGCCTGAAGTTCCGCGAGCAGAAACAAATTCTCCCGCCCCGCTTCGTGGTCGAGGAGGTGCTCAAGGAAATGAGCGATTTCATCGCCAAGCCCGCCGCGGAAAATATTCTGGCCACGTCATTCAAGACGCGCGCGGCCAAGATCGACAAGCTAACCGAACAGCAACGCGCGGATTTGCAAAAGCGCGTGGAAACGGAAATCACCGGACAGGTTTATCCAGCTTATCAAAAGTTGATCGTTTATCTCCAGGAGCTCCTGCCGAAAACAACGACCGACGACGGCGTTTGGAAATTGCCGGACGGCGATGCGTTTTATGCATACGCGCTTCGCTCCAACACCACCACCAACATGCCACCCAACGAAGTGCATGCGCTCGGTCTGCGCGAAGTGACGCGGATTGAGGCTGAAATTCGGGCGTTGCTCGACGCAAATGGTTTGGCCGGCCAGCCGACCGGCGTGGCGCTGGACAAACTCGGCAAAGATCCGCGGTTTCTCTATTCAAATGACGACAAGGGCCGTACCGAGGCGATCGCGGAATACAAACGCCTGATTGATCACGCAGTCGCTGAATCTAAAGCGCATTTGTTTTTGACGGCGCCCAAAGCACGGATCGACATCCGGCGTGTCGAACCTTTCAAGGAAGCGACTGCGCCTGGAGCTTATTATCAAGGCGGCGCGATGGACGGTTCACGTCCGGGGATTTTTTATGCGAACCTGCGCGACATGAACGAAAGTCCAAAGTGGAGCATGCCGACACTCGCCTATCACGAAGGCGTTCCGGGGCATCACTGGCAAATTTCAATTGCGCAAGAGCTCAAAGGCGTGCCGCAATTTCGCAAAGTAATTCCATTCACTGCTTATGCCGAGGGCTGGGCGCTGTATTGCGAATGGCTGGCGAAGCAGGTCGGCTGGTACGACAAGGACCCATTTGGCGATCTCGGTCGTTTGCGCGACGAACTTTTCCGCGCGGTGCGATTGGTAGTCGACACTGGCATTCACGCCAAACATTGGACGCGCGACCAGGCAATCGCATACATGCGCGACAAAACTGGCATGGGCGAAAAAGAAGTGAAATCGGAGATCGAACGTTACATCGTCAACCCCGGCCAGGCCTGTGCTTACAAGGTTGGAATGTTGAAGATCCAGGAACTGCGATCGCGGGCGCAACAACAACTCGGCGACAAATTCGACCAGCGCGAATTTCACGAAACTGTTTTGAAGAATGGCGCCCTCCCGCTCGAGATTCTCGAGGAACAGGTCAACGATTATATTCAGAAGAAGAAAGCGTAATGTGTAGCCACGGCCCTGAGGGCCGTTTCAAAGACTCGTAAGCGCCTCAAACGCGATCCATATGAAGGATTTCGCCTTGAAATGGCCAATCTTCAGAATCACTGACTAGGCCGGCACGTACAGGGTTTTGTCGAATGTATTCCCATTTCTCACTCATGCTTTCGTCATTTCGCAGGATGTGATCGAAAAATCCTTCCTGCCAGATCTGGCCGTTGGATTTGGACCAGCCGCTGGCTCGGCCAAGAGCTTGTTTCAACGCTCCAACCCACCGGCTGAGCACGAACTCTTCGTGACCAGACACAAAGAAATGCACATGATCGGGCATTAGAACATAACGCCCGACCGCAATGTTGAATTCGGCAGCGCGACGAGCAAACTCGACAAAGGCCAAATATGTTTGGTTCGATGCGAGGATCTTCCGGCGGCGATGTGTACAAAACGTGACAAAATACACTGGCGGATCATATCGCTGAAAAACTTCGTCGACTCGTGTTGGACGATGACGGAACTTTCTGGAGGGCACGCTGCAGGCTAAATGAAGAGCGGTGTTCAAAACAAGCGCAACTCCCGACGGCGCATAGCGCCGTGGCTACACAACCGATGCGCAAGATTCTAATTATTCTGCCAATCATCGTGACGATGTCGATCTTATGGCTTTGGCGCGGACGCGATCTTTCGATGTTGATCGATCGGTTCGAGCTGATTGAAACGAGCTCGCGCTCGATCAAAACCATAACTTACGAAGGAAACGGAGCCGGAGGGATTCTTCATGTAGACAATCTCGATCTTAGCTTGAACGAAGTGGAACTAGTCGGAGCGCAACCCAGCATCGGGACCACAAAAGACGACCAACTGGCGTTGTCGTTTGGCGGAAAGGTCTTTCCGTTTGGGCCGACAAGGTCAGGAACTGGAAGTCTCGTCGCGGCAACGCCATCGGGCGATGTTGCGACTATCTCCATGCAACACAGTCCGATCAGTTGGCCCAACTTTTTCGAAATCAATTTCATGACGGGCAATTCGCCGCGGTGGAAGCGACACATTTATCAAAAGGTCGTTTGGAAAAAGCCGACTGGCGCCAGACTCGAAATGCTCTGGCGTTATGAGCAATACTTTTATCTCGAGGATCGCTGGACGGAAGCCTTCATGACGCGCCCCGGTTCGACCGGTTTGATTCGGATTGATATCTCGAACGCCGGTCGATAAATCGCAGCCGATAAGCTCCGGTTTTGAGATTGTTATCTGAAGCGTAACGGTCCAAATATCGGAGCATGAAAAAGATCGGAATGATACTGCTCGCGCTTTATCTAATCGTCGACAGTCTGCTCGGATTCGGGCTAAACATCGGCCCATTTATTTTCCTGCTCTATCTTGTTGGATTAGCGGCCGGTGTTCTCATTCTCATCGGTGCAATGAAATCCGGCTGAGACTGCGGCACGCGCAAATTTCGAAATTGCCGTCTTGAGTTCCGCCCGCTAAACGATGCGCATGCGGCCCGCCATCGCCGTCAGTGCCTGCGTGTTGTCGATCTTACTGAGTAGTTGTGCGTCGCATTCAATCTCGCGCACCGAAAAACGCGCCAATGAAACAGAGGCGCGAGCAGCCGCGTTTCGTTGGCTACAGCTCCTCGACGACGGCGATTATGAAGAAGCGTTCGAATTCGAAGCACAGGATTTCCGAATGTTTCGGACGCAAAGCCAATTTGTCCGGTTGATGCAGGCGCGACGGGCGCCATTTGGAAATGTGCTTTCGCGAAGTTTTATCGGCGCTGCGCATGTGGAAAAATTCGTGGGCGCGCCGGAAGGCAATTACGAAAGTGTGCTGTTCAAAACGGCTTTTGAGCACAAGAACCCAACGGCCGAGCGTGTCATCCTGATCAAACAACCGATTGGTTGGCGCGTAATCGATTACCGAATCTACTAATAGACGCGACTTTTTCTGCGCGTCAGTGGCGAAGAATGGTGATCAGCGTTTAGTTGCGCGGGTCAGCAGATAATCCTGCCGCAAAATGTTGTTCTCGAAATACGGAGCAAGCAGCGCGTCGTACTCCCGTCGGAATTGGGTCAGCCGTGCAGGATCGCTCGCACTTAACATTTCAACGAGTTTTAACATCGGGCCGGCGGTCCGCTCGATGACTGCCCGGTAGCTCGGAAGACTCAGCGCCGGAAAGTTCATGCGGTCACGATCGAAAACGATCTCGGTGACAGCGCTGCCCAGGCGCTCACGCACGATATTCGGATCACCCCATTGAGGTGGCGGCGAGACTCCGGGCGGCGGCGGCGGCATGTAACTACCGACCAGAGTAAAGCTACGGCCGATGAGCAATTCCGGAGGCCAGGTGGAGAACGCGATCGTGCCGCCCGACTTTGAGCACGCGCAGCATCTCACGAATCGCAACCTCCGGTCTCGGCGCGAACATGTGTCCGAACTGGCTGAGAACAACATCAAATGCGCGATCCTGAAACGGCAGCGCTTCGACGTCGCCTTCGCGCCAATCAACATCCACTTCGGCAACGCCGGAATTTTCCCGAGCTCGCTCCAGCAGTTCAGGCGTGAGATCAAGGCCGGTTGCGTTTGCACCGATGCGGGCCGCAGTAATGGCAACGACTCCAGTTCCGCAAGCCACGTCGAGCACCCGTTGACCGGATTGGACGCCGGCAAACTTCACCAGACGCGCCGCCGTCGGCGTCGTCACTGATTCCAGTGGGGCAAAGTGCGCCCATCCCTGCCTTTGCGCTTCCTTGAATTTTGCGATTGGGTCGATGCTCATTTCGAACGCAATGAAGCTGTTTCACCTAGTTGCGCAATTCCATTTTGCGGAGCATTACTTCGAGCGATGAAACGTTTCGCCGGCACGATTCTCACGTTGTCGATCATACTCAGCGCAAACGCACAGCAGCCGCGATGGCCGTGGCAGCAACAGCCGCCGGTCCGCGCAGTTCCGATAAGAAGGACGCCGCCGCCGGCTGCGCCGACTCCGAAGCCGACGCCGAAAGTCTTCGTTGCCTTGCCCAATTACGACGAGCAGACAGCGACGCGACTACAGATCTTTCTCGACAACAACAATTTTGGCCCGGGGAAGATCGACGGCAAAATGGGCGAATTTTTTCGCAAAGCACTCATCTCTTTCAAACACGCGCACGCTCAACTTGAGACTGGCGTAGTCGATCAATCGATGCTCGATCAGGTGCCAGTGACTTTCACAACTTACACGATAAAAGGCGATGACCTTGCTTATGTCGGCAATTTGCCGACCGCGCACGAGGAACAGGCGCGGCTAAAATTTCTGCCTTATACGTCACTGCTCGAATTCGTGGCTGAGCGCTACCACTCCGCCGAGACCTATATTCAAAAGCTAAATCCCGGAATGGATTGGGAGCATCTCGAACCCGGCGACGAGCTCAAAGTGCCCAACGTCATGCCCTTCGAAATTGAAAAGGTGACCGAGCAAAAAATTCCGGCGAAACCTGAATTCGCGGCCCGCAAAATCTATGTCGATACCAAAGAGCGGCTGCTTGAAGTCTTCCATAATGATAAACTCGTCTGCGTTTTTCCGATCACGCCCGGCTCAACCGCATTGCCGGCGCCGGTTGGAACCTGGAAAATTCAAGGCGCCACCACCTGGCCGTGGTTCCGTTACGACGAAGGAATGCTTAACTATGGCGTCCGGACAGAAAACTATTACAACTTGCCGCCCGGCCCGAACAATCTCGTCGGCGTGCTTTGGATGAGCCTGAACAAAACCGGCATCGGCATTCATGGCACCAATAATCCGGAAACGATCGGGCGCGCCGCCAGTCATGGCTGCATTCGCTTGGCCAACTGGGACGCTGCGCGAGTCAAAGACCTCGTCAGCGTCGGCAATACCGTCATCATTTTTTAGCCCGACTGAAGGTTTTTCGCGCGGAATCACAGCCTCAAGCGTCTAGGCTGTAGATCGACATGATGGAAGCCAGTGAGCGCGAAGTTTATCGAGCAGCCATTCACGGCGATCGAGAGGCATTCGAAATGATCATCCGCACCCAGAGCCGCGCACTTTTTGCCATCGCCTACGGCATTCTGCAAAATCGCGAAGAAGCCGAGGACGCGGTTCAAGACGCGCTCGTTAAAGCTTGGAAATCGCGTTGGCGCGTGCGTGAACCGGAAAAGTTTCCGGCCTGGCTCTGCATGATCGCGCGCCATCGCGCTCGCGATGTCTTCCGTAAACGCCGAACGGTCCCGCTTTCAGAGATACCGGAAACAGCCGACACCGAAACAACGGACACAACTATGTTGGATCGACAGTTGCATTCGGCGCTAGCTGGGCTGCCAGAGATTCATCGCGTCGCGATTTCTCTTCGTTACTTCGAAGAGATGGATTACGCGACGATTGAAAGCCGACTCGGCCTGACGAACGGCTCGCTCCGGGGAATTCTCGGCCGCGCCCTGGCCTCGATGCGTAAACAACTCAAGCCTGCTCTCGCTTCTGAACAATCATGAAGATTCACGACGAAATCGACAACTGCCTCGCCGCCGATTTGCACAGCGATCTTTCCGATAAGGAACAGAATGCGTTGCACGTCCATTTGGTCGAATGCGCGAGCTGCCGCCAGACCCATCAGGAAAGCAAGATCATGAACAAAGTTCTGGAAGAGAAATTCGCGAATGAAAAACCGGACGCCGCCTTCGAGCAACGAATGCTCGCCGGTTTTCGCAACCGCATTCCACAGAAAAACGGAAGCATCACAAAGTTCGTTGTCGATCTTATGCGGCTGCGCGCGACGCAAGTCGCGGCGGTCGCCGCAGTCTTGCTGGCGCTGGTACAAGTTGGGCGAATGATTACCGGCGAAGGTCCGCGGTCGGCTGGCAATCGTGAATATGACGTTCGGTCAGAGTTCGCTCAGCGACCTGCGTCTGCACCTCAAGGAGGCGAGGTAAACGACATGAAGGCGAAAAAGGCCGAGCAAGAAAGCGGCGCTAGCTTCGCCGACACTTATCGCAAGGATGACATCGCACGATTTGGTGTGCGTTCGCCGACCGACGGCCTTAAAAGATTGCCAGCGTCTACCAGTGCTGAGCTTAGGCAAAACGCAGCGAAACCAGCGCAACCGGAAGAGGCGACTGCTGAACGAACCATCGTTACTGGTTCAGATATTCCAAAGGCTGAGGAAGTGGGGCGAAATCCAATAGAGCCACCAAATCCCGCGCTGGCAAATCGAAAGCTGATTCGAAACGCCACGGTCGATCTTGAGATCGCTAGTTTCGACGAGGCGGTTCAGAAAATCACTGCGTTTGCTAATGAAGATAAAGGTTACGTCGCGACGACGAGCTCGGAGAAGCAGGAAAACGGAAAGTTGCGTGGCCAGGTTGTGATCAAGGTCCTTCCGGAAAATCTGGATCGCTTTCTGCAAAGGCTCCGCGGACTCGGCGAGTTGAAAAACCAAACGCTTGGGAGCGAAGACATCACCAAGAATTATTTCGACACCGATGCGCGTCTCAAGAATGCGCGCGTGATGGAATCGCGCTTGATCGAGATGTTGAAAAAGAAGAGCGACGACATCAACGATCTACTCCAGGTCGAGAAAGAGCTCGGGCGCGTGCGCGAACAAATCGAGCAGATGCAAGGCGAACTGAAATTTTGGGACTCACAAGTGCAATTCGCGACGGTGGCGATTTCGCTGGCGGAGAAGGACCTGGAGGAACCGGCGAAGTTTCTGTTGAAGGAACGCGCGCAGCTCGCGCTCTACACGCCCGAGGTCGAGAAAGTTTATAACGACCTCAAAGCGCTTGCGTCACCGAAAGTGCAGATTACGAACGCGCAGCTCGATCGTGACAACACCGGGCGTGTGTCTGCGCGCGTAAGCATGTTGATCGCGCCGGAAGAAAGCGATGGTGTTATCTCGAAAGCAAAAGCGATGGGCCGGGTCGAGAATTTTCAGGTGCAAACCGAGCGCGTCGCGCAAGGCGGCGAAGGGATGTCGGAAAATGCGAAAACAAAGCGCGACAAAGTGGAGCTCAACATTTCGATTTCGCGGGACGAGCAGGAGCAGGCGTTTCAGCAGACAACCTTGCGGATTCGCACATCGGCTGTGGATGAAAAGGCAAAGAAACTTCGCGACCTGGCAGGAAAACAAGGCGGTCGCGTTCGCGCCTCATCTTTCAGCCGCGATCCGGACGGTCGGGAATATGCGAACGTCACATTGCGCGTCCCAATGAAGAATTACAACGCCCTCATCCAATCGCTCGACTCCTTGGGCAAAGTTGAAAATGTGAGCGTGCAGCGCCAGGACCGGAGCGGCGGGCAAATCGACGAAGCCAACGCGCCGGCCGATTTGTCGATCCAAGTTTATAGTCAGGGCAACATTGTTTCGTCGGACACCGGTCTGATCGCGACCTTACGCCGAACTATTTCGCAGAGCGCGGGCGCAATCATGTGGAGTTTGCGCATGATCGGAGTGGCGATCGCGTTTCTTGCGCCGTGGGTCATCGCGCTAGTTGGAATAATCTGGCTCGCACGACGAATCCGTAGTCGACGGTCGTAGACCGCTTCTACAGAAACCACCTTGCTCGGTTACCAAACGAGTCATATTTTATCGATCAGGAGAATGTCGATGAAAGCGCAGGGCGGTATCAGCTTGAATAACGCGGCGGTGGCGGCGACGCCGAAACACCTTTTGCAATTCGCGGTCGATCAGCGTTACGACGATTACACGCCGGTCGACCACGCGGTCTGGCGGTTCATCATGCGACAGAACGTTTTCTTTCTCCGCGAGTACGCCCACAAAGTCTATTTCCAGGGATTGCTCGACACCGGCATTTCGTTCGAGCGGATTCCGCGAATCGAGGAGATGAACGAAATCCTGGGCAAGATCGGCTGGGGCGCCGTCGCTGTGGACGGATTTATTCCGCCGGCCGCGTTCATGGAATTCCAAGCTTACAAGGTGCTGGTGATCGCGTGCGACATGCGCCAGATCCATCATATCGAATACACGCCGGCGCCGGACATCGTGCACGAAGCCGCCGGTCACGCGCCGATCATTGTCGATCGCGAATACTCAAAATATCTCCAGCGCTTTGGCGAAGTCGGTGCCAAGGCGATGTCGTCGAAAAAAGATTTCGAGCTCTACCAAGCGATCCGCCACCTGTCGATCTTGAAGGAGCAACCGAACAGCGACCCGAAAGAAGTCGAGGAAGCGACGAAGCTGGTGGAAACACGCCAGAAAAATCTGGGCGAGCCGTCGGAGATGGCGTTGCTTTCGCGTTTGCATTGGTGGACGGTCGAATACGGACTCATCGGCGCGCTGGACAATCCGAAAATTTACGGCGCGGGCTTGCTCTCATCGATCGGCGAATCGGTTTCGTGCCTCGAGCCGGCGGTGAAAAAGATCCCCTACTCCATCGACGCGATGAATCAGCCGTTCGACATCACGACGAAGCAGCCGCAGCTGTTCGTTTGTCGTGGTTTCGAGCATCTGAAGAACGTGCTGGAAGAATTTGCCAGCAAGATGGCCTATCAGGTCGGTGGACTCGAAAGCATCAACAAAGCGATCGAGTGCAAGAACACCGCGACCTGCGAATACTCATCCGGACTGCAAGTGAGCGGGGTGTTTACAGAAGTTCTTACCGACAAAAAGAAAGAACCGATTTATCTGCGGACGACCGGCAAGACAGCGCTGGCGTTCAAAGACAAAGAACTGCCCGATCACGGAGTCGATTACCACAAGGACGGTTTCGGATCGCCGATCGGCAATTGGAAGCAAACCGACGTCAAAGAAGGCAAAAGGACCAAGCTGGAATTTGAGAGCGGCGTCACGGTGGAAGGAAAGGTCGACAAGTTACTGGAGCGAGATGGCAAACTGCTTCTGATCACGTTTTCAGATTGCACCGCAAAATATGGCGATTGCGTTTTGTTCTATCCGAGCTGGGGAACTTACGACATGACAGTGGGCGATCGGATCACTTCGGTGTTCAACGGCGCTGCCGACAAGGACGCTTACAATCAGGTCGCGCTCGTGCCGAAAGAGCGCACGATCAAAGTGCCCTCGGATGCGAAGCGGAAGAAGCTCGAGAGTCTTTATGCGCAGGTTCGGCAGATTCGCGAGAGCAAGAAAGGTTACGAGCGTCTCGGGGAAATCTGGGAAACACAACAAGCCCAGCATCCCAGCGACTGGCTGTTGTCGATGGAGATTTTCGAGATCCTTGAGGTGACGAACAAGCAACCGGAACTGAAATCGAGAATCGAGAAGTTCCTGAACAACAAAAAGGCGCAAACCAAAGATCTGACGACGCTGATCGGCTGGGGTTTTCGTTTAGTCGAATATCACAAGAAACCGGAATACCAGGCCGCATTGCAGGCCTCACCGAAATAAGATTTCTCTCTTCTGTAGGAGACGACGTTGTCGTCTCATGGGAAGCTGCCAGCTTCCCTACAAATCAAACGCTTTCGTCTTTGAAGTGGCGCTTTCCTTTGAGCGCCTTGGCGTATTCGTCTTTGCTTAAAATATTCTCATCGAGCTGCATGTCGGTTCGGCAAAGATTCTGGAAGAAGGTTCCGAGTCGTTCCTGGCTTTTCATCACTTCGCCGGTCAGATAATTCGCATCGACGTTGATGCAGATGGCGCCGACGATCCCGAACTCTTTCCGCTTAATTGGAATGGTGGTGCATTTGAATTTTCGGGCGCCGATGTTCAGCTCGTAATTCAATTTGTCTTCGTTCGCACGTCGTTTGAGATCAATGAGCAGGTTAGTTGTCCCATCACGCAAATGCCGTCCGGTGACATTGTTCTCCAGAACGGTTAGCGAGTGCGCCGGATCGGCCAGGTTGTGCAGGAGGATTTCAATTCCCGTGTTCGGAAACGATTTCCCGATTAGCCGCACAATGCGCTCGTAGTTCTCGAGAAATTCGTGCGTGTCATCGACAATCTTTTTGCCGTCGTACTTGTCGAACAGCTGCGCGTAAACCTTCTGCTCGGTGGGCTCGAGCTGAGTGCGGACATTGTTTTGCTCGCCGATGAAAATGAGCTGGCGCGCCGCGGTGTGATCTTCGTTCTTGAGAAAATAATGCATCCCAAGCCGAAAATGGTTGAGATTGAATTCCCCAAAGTTCTCCCGCGAAATGGTGAAGGGATAAAAATCGTATTCCTCAAGGTTCCGCCCAAACTTTCGGCGGCGCTCCTTGTATTTTCCCCAGATAAAACCCGCAGCCAGGAAAAACGCGGATGCGATGATCGATGCGATCACGTTAATCCCAATCTCGCTTTGCAAGGCGCTAA
>Ga0193751_1000778_pt1 | contig 22552 bp, 22 predicted proteins | sample L1c2metaG_FD_143050 | JGI IMG/M metagenome (GOLD analysis project Ga0193751, IMG submission 143050) | Soil microbial communities from a riparian zone of the East river system, Colorado, United States - L1c2 | ecosystem: Environmental > Terrestrial > Soil > Riparian zone | place: USA: East River... | reverse complement strand
CCCTTTAATATTATAATCATCATCAAATTCGCAGGCCCCTCACAATGGATACCCAATCCGCCCGCAAGATCGAATATGGCGTGACGCCACCCGAAGTGATGGCCGCGATGGCCGGCATCGATTTCGTCCGCGCCACCTTCGACGGCCGACTGCCGGCGCCGCCGATCATGCAAACGATCGAGCCGTTCGATTACTCGGCCGAGCCGGGCCTGGTTGCGTTCCACAGCACGCCTGGCTTCCGGCATTACAACCCGATCGGCTCGGTGCATGGCGGCTACGCCGCGACGCTACTCGATTCCGCGATGGGACTGGCCGTGCACACCATGTTGCCGGCGGGCACCGGCTACACCACGCTCGAATTCAAGATCAGTTTTATCAAAGGCATGACCCAGGATACCGGGGTGGTGCGATCCGAGGGCCGGGTGTTGAATGTCGGCCGCCGCGCCGCCACCGCCGAGGCCCGCATTACCGATGCCAACGGCCGATTGCTGGCGCATGCCACCACGACCTGCCTGGTTTTCGAGCTTCCCACGGATACACCGAAGGGAATGTGAGCGGTTGAGCTCGGTGAATCCACCTTTGCGCGTCGCCGATTCGCAAATGTCCGGCCGCACCGACCGCTGGTCAGGCTGTGGAATCGGCCGGACCCGTCGTCGAGCCGGTAGGCCCGAACATTTGCCGGCATTGGCCGATCCACATCGCGACCGCGCAGATATCGAGTACGACCGCAAAGAGGCCGAAGATAATCCGCCCCGTCATCTCGCCCGATATGAAGCCGATGCCGCCGATGTTGCCGGTAAACCGGCGCTCGCCGGGACCGAAGGCGACCCAATCGAAGGTCAGCGCAAAGCAGGTGACCACCAGCGTCGCCAGCAGGCTTCGCCATTTTGCGTATGCCGGCGGCAAGGCGATCAGAATCCCGGCAAAAAGGAACATCAGGCCCGCCGGCATACCCATCAAATGATCGGCGGTGAAGGAATCGGCATGGGCCGCGCCGTAAAGCACGAATCCCGTCAGCATCAACCCCATCGCGGCAAATAGAGAGCCAAACGCCAGCATGCCGCGTTGCGGATCGCCGGCGACCGGCGCGGCGCGCGCCTCTCGCGCGTTCAAAAATCTTGCGAGCCAGATCAGGCCGGCAGAGGCGATCGCGGCAATCGCGAACAAGATGAGGTCGGTGCGGGTTCGGTCTGACGTAAAGCTTGGCTCGGGCGATGCAAAAACCGCGCGATTGGGCTGCGACGGGTCATAGCGAAGGTCGATGTGGCGGCCCTTGCGATGCTGCGCCGCCCAGTCCTGCAGCCTTGCGGCCTCGCTTTCCGAGTAGACCGTGCGCGAGAACAGCGTCGCGGTCCGCGCCTCGCCATTGACCTCGAAGCTCAGGCGGGCGCTGAGGTGCCATAGCCTTCCGCCACCGTCCTTTGGCGCGCGCATCGAGGTAACGATGTCTGCCCGGTCGACGACCGCCGATACGGTCGGCCAGCGCGCTTGCACGGTCTCGTCGCGCCAATCGCTCAACGCGACGCAGCCGGCGAAAATGGCGCAAAGCCCGGCGAATAGACCAAACAGCCCGGCCACGCCGGATGCCTTCATCTGATGCGTCGTGGATTTAGCAGTTGCATCGGCCATGGCGTTTCGATCGGATCGAGAAGGTCTGCGACCACCTTAATAGCCGCTGACGTTTAAAAAGCCGATCGGGATTTCCGCGCGTATTTGCGCGAAGGCCCTAACCCCGGATTAACCAGGGGCATCGCCGGGAGGAAGATTTTGATTTTTTGCTGCATGCTTTAACATCGTCATTGCGAGCCAACGGGTCGCGCGAATGCGCGCCCGATGACAGGCCCAGCGAAGAGCGTAGGGTGGGCAAAGCGTAAGCGTGCCTACCATCTTCGCGCTCCGCAGCGCTTGGTGGGCACGGCGCGAAGTGCGCCTCTGCCCACCCTACGTATTTCACAACACTGCAACCCTCACGCCGCGTTGCTGCCTTCCTGGCGGCTGGCTTCGAACAGGAACCAGGTGCGCCGCTCGGTCTCATCGATGAAGGTTTCGAGCAGGCCGGCGGTGCCGGAATCCTCGTGATCGTCGGCGAGCTTGTGGGCCTTTCGCATCGCCGCCGCCATGTGCTTGTTGTCTTCCATCAGTTCGCGCAGCATCTCGCGCGGCGGCACATAGGCCTCGTTGTTGTCCTGGATGGTCTGCAATTTCGAGATCTGCCCGATCGAGCGCAGCGTAGCGCCGCCGAGCTTGCGAACCCGTTCCGCGAGCTGGTCGGTGGTCGCGAAAATCGCCTCCGACTGCTCATCCAACAGCAGATGATAGTCGCGGAAATGCCGGCCGCTGGCGTGCCAATGGAAGTTCTTGGTCTTCAGATAGAGCGCGAAGGCGTCGGCCAGTAGCGTATTGAGCGCAGCCGATATTTTCTCGGATGCGGCGGGCGGCAGATCGGTCGGGGTATCGAGATCGGGAGAGATTTTGTCGGATCTGGTTTTGCTCACGATGGACCTTCCTGTGAGATCATGATGCGATTAAGTTGAATCGCATCATGATCTCATCTCTTTGTTTGAGCATGGATCTTTTGGAAAACCGGTTTCCACTTTTCCGGATCATGCTCTAGGAAACGGACGCGGCGGCGATGGACATCGGACGCCGGACCATCTAACGCATCGAGCGCGCCCCGGTTCCGCCGCCCGGAACCCGTGTCTTACCGGACGCCTGAAGCCATGGACGACTGGATCGACTATTACGATTCCACGCATACGATCTATGCGAGCCGGCGGCATCGCGACCTGCATTTCCAGCTGATCGCCCGCGATATCACCGGCTACATCTCCTCGCCCGATGCGGTGGTATTGGACTATGCCTGCGGCGAAGCGCTGTTCGCCGCCAACGTGGCCGACGCCTGCGGCAAGCTGTACCTGGCCGAGCCCGCGCCGGGCGTACGCGGCCGGCTGATCGCGCGCTTTGCGCCGAACACCAAGATCAGGGTGCGTTCGCTGGAAGATTTGCGGAAAATGGCGGAGAAATCCGTCGATCTGGTGGTCATGAATTCGGTCGCCCAATACATGACGCCGGCTGAGCTGGATAACGCTTTCGCAACTATCCGGCGGCTCTTGAAACCCGGCGGCCGCCTGGTTCTTGGCGACGTCCTGCGTCCCGAGGTCGGCATGATCCGGGATGTGATCGCGCTGTTGCGCTTTGCGGCTGCCCAAGGCTTTCTAAGGGATGCGCTGATCGGGTTGATCTCGACCGCCCTGTCGGACTATCGGCTATTGCGCTCGCGCGTCGGCCTGCAGCGCTATAGCGAAGCTGAGATGTTCGCCAAACTCGCGGCATGCGGATTTACCTCCACCCGCGCGCATTTCAACATCGGGCACAATCCGTGGCGGATGACGTTCGTCGCGCGGCACGCATTTTCCCCCTGACGATTCGCCCGATCGGAGGCAAAACCGGCCTCGACGTTTGCTGATCGCGGCTTGATGGTTCGGACGCGATCAGAGGCAAAACCGGCCTCCACTTTTGCTGATCGCGGCTTAATAGTTGGGCGCGATCGAACGCAAAACCGGCCTCCACTTTTGCTGATCGCGCCTTGCCGGCCAGTTAGGGTTAGCCCCGGCGACGCGTGGCCCAGGGAGGGGCGCCAAAGCGGGAAAATGCCGGTTGACGGGGCCTCTAAAGGCCTTTCGCGGTTGCGGAATCTGGTCTAAAGACCACCCGCGCGCGAGGTTGATCCCAAGCGCCGGCTTCGAGGGACGCGCGGTATGCGCGCCCTTTTTTTGTGCCCGTTTTCCTGCCGTGAGACTTGATGCCCAAAAGAACCGACATCTCCACCATCCTGATCATCGGCGCCGGTCCCATCGTGATCGGGCAGGCCTGCGAGTTCGATTATTCGGGCACGCAAGCGGTGAAGACCCTGAAGGAAGAGGGCTATCGGATCGTGCTGGTCAATTCCAATCCGGCGACGATCATGACCGATCCGGAACTGGCGGATGCCACCTACATCGAGCCGATCACGCCCGAGATCGTCGCCAAAATCATCGAGAAGGAGCGCTACGTCATTGCCGGCGGGTTTGCCCTGTTGCCGACCATGGGTGGACAAACTGCCTTGAATTGCGCGCTGTCGCTGCGCCGCCAGGGCACGTTGGCAAAATTCGACGTCGAGATGATCGGCGCCACGGCGGAAGCCATCGACAAGGCCGAGGATCGCGGCCGTTTCCGCCAGGCCATGACCCGCATCGGGCTCGAAACCCCGCGCTCGGTGCAAACCAAGACGCTGCCCGACGCGCTGCGGGCGCTCGATGAAATCGGCCTGCCCGCCATCATCCGCCCCTCCTTCACCATGGGCGGCACCGGCGGCGGCATCGCCTACACCAAGGCGGAGTTCATCGAGATCGTCGAGCGCGGCATCGACGCCTCCCCCACCGACGAGGTCCTGATCGAGGAATCGGTTCTCGGCTGGAAGGAGTTCGAGATGGAGGTGGTGCGCGACAAACACGACAATTGCATCATCGTCTGCTCGATCGAGAACCTCGACCCGATGGGCGTGCATACCGGGGATTCCATCACGGTCGCGCCGGCGCTGACGCTCACCGACAAGGAATACCAGATCATGCGCGACGCCGCCCTCGCGGTGCTGCGCGAGATCGGTGTGGAGACCGGCGGCTCCAACGTACAGTTCGGCGTCAATCCGGCCGATGGGCGGATGGTCGTGATCGAGATGAATCCGCGGGTGTCGCGCTCTTCTGCGCTGGCCTCGAAAGCCACCGGCTTTCCGATCGCCAAGGTCGCCGCGAAACTGGCCGTCGGCTATACGCTCGATGAGATCGCCAACGACATCACCGGCGGCGCGACGCCGGCCTCATTCGAGCCGACCATCGATTACGTCGTCACCAAAATTCCGCGCTTCGCCTTCGAGAAGTTTCCCGGCGCCGCCACCACGCTGACCACCTCGATGAAATCGGTCGGTGAAGTGATGGCGATCGGCCGCACCTTTCAGGAGAGCCTGCAAAAGGCCCTGCGCGGTCTCGAAACCGGCCTCACCGGGCTCGACGAAATCGAGATCGAGGGGCTTGGCCGCGACGACGACAAGAACGCCATCCGCGCCGCCTTGGGTACGCCGACGCCGAACCGCCTGTTGCAGGTGGCCCAGGCAATGCGGCTCGGCTGGAGCAACGAGGAGATCTTCACCTCTTGCAAGATCGACCCCTGGTTCCTGGCGGAGTTGCGCGGCATCGTCGAGATGGAAGGCAAGGTGCGGAACAACGGCCTGCCGGCGAATGCGTTCGGCATGCGCAGCCTCAAGGCGATGGGCTTTTCCGACGCGCGGCTCGCGGTGCTCGCCGAGACGACGGAGGCCGAGGTAAAAGCCCGCCGCCATGCGCTCGGTGTTCGCCCGGTATTCAAGCGCATCGACACCTGTGCCGCCGAATTCGCGTCTCCCACCGCCTACATGTATTCGACCTACGAATCTCCGTTCGCAGGCCGGCTTGCCGATGAGAGCGCGCCATCGAACAAGAACAAGGTCATCATTCTCGGCGGCGGCCCCAATCGGATCGGCCAGGGCATTGAGTTCGACTATTGCTGCTGCCACGCCTGCTTCGCATTGCACGATGCCGGCTATGAAACCATCATGATCAACTGCAATCCGGAGACGGTATCGACCGACTACGACACCGCCGACCGATTGTACTTCGAGCCGTTGACATCGGAGGACGTGCTCGAAATCATCGCGACCGAACGGCAGAACGGCACGCTGCAGGGCGTGATCGTGCAGTTCGGCGGCCAGACCCCGCTCAAGCTCGCCCACGCGCTGGAGGCGGCCGACGTGCCGATCCTCGGCACTTCGCCCGATGCGATCGATCTCGCCGAAGACCGCGACCGCTTCAAGCGCGTGCTCGACAAGCTGCATCTGAAGCAGCCGAAGAACGGCATCGCCTATTCGGTCGAGCAGGCACGCCTGGTGGCCGCCGATCTCGGGCTGCCGCTGGTGGTGCGCCCGTCCTATGTGCTCGGTGGCCGCGCCATGCAGATCATCCGCGAGGAAAATCAGCTCGGCGATTATCTGCTCGGCACCCTGCCGGAACTGGTGCCGGGCGACGTCAAGGCCCGCTATCCCAACGACAAGACCGGGCAGATCAACACGGTGCTCGGCACCAATCCGCTGCTGTTCGACCGCTATCTGTCCGACGCCATCGAGATCGACGTCGACTGCCTCTGCGACGGCAAGGACACCTTCATCGTCGGGATCATGGAGCATATCGAGGAAGCCGGCATTCACTCCGGCGATTCGGCCTGCTCGCTGCCGCCGCATTCGATCGATGCCCAGATGATCACCGAACTCGAGCGGCAAACCCGCGAGCTGGCGCTCGGGCTCGATGTGGTAGGCCTGATGAACGTGCAGTACGCCATCAAGGATGGCGAGATCTACGTGCTCGAGGTCAACCCGCGCGCCTCGCGCACGGTGCCGTTCGTCGCCAAAGTGATCGGCACGCCGGTGGCGAAGATCGCTGCAAGGCTGATGGCCGGCGAGAAGCTCAGCGATTTCGGATTGAAGAAGCGCAAGCTTGGCCATGTCGGCGTCAAGGAGTCGGTTTTCCCGTTCGCCCGCTTCCCCGGCGTCGACACCGTGCTCGGTCCGGAGATGCGATCGACCGGAGAAGTGATGGGCATCGACCGCTCCTTCGAAGTGGCATTCGCCAAGAGCCAGCTCGGCGGCGGCACCCGCGTGCCCCGCAAGGGCACCGTGTTCGTATCCGTTCGCGATACCGACAAGACCCGCATCGTCGATGCGGTGCGGCTATTGTTCTCGCTTGGCTTCAAGGTGATGGCGACCTCGGGCACGCAGCGTTTCCTCGCCGATAGCGGGGTGCCGACCGAAAAAGTTAACAAAGTGCTGGAAGGACGGCCGCATATCGTCGACGCCATCATGAATGGCGACATTCAGCTGGTGTTTAACACCACGGAAGGGCCGCAGGCGATGGCCGACAGCCGCTCATTGCGGCGCGCTGCCCTCTTGCATAAAGTGCCATATTACACCACTCTTTCAGGTGCCGTGGCGGCTGCCCAAGGCATCCGTGCCTATCTGGGCGGGGACCTTGAGGTCCGCACGCTGCAGAGTTATTTTTCCGAAACCTGATCCCTGAGCCGGGACTTTCGCGTCCGGCAATCGATCGGCAATGCAGCCCTCGTGACCGGAACTCGTCCGTCATGGGGGTGTTCTGTTTCGGCGTTTGTGCGGGGCCAGCGGATTGGTCCGCATGATGTTGAAGGATAAAGGCAGATGATGGAAAAGGTTCCGATGACCGCGGGTGGCTATGCCGCCCTTGAGGTCGAGTTGAAGCAGCGCCAGTCGGTGGAGCGTCCGCGCATCATTGAGCACATCGCCGAGGCGCGCTCGCATGGCGACCTTTCGGAGAACGCGGAATATCATGCCGCGAAGGAGGAGCAGTCGCATAATGAAGGCCGCATCGCGGAGCTCGAAGACAAGCTGGCGCGGGCCGACGTCATCGACATCAGCAAGCTCTCCGGCGACACCATCAAGTTCGGCGCCACCGTCACGCTGGTCGACGAGGACACCGACAAGAAAGCGGTGTGGCAGATCGTCGGCGAACCGGAAGCCGATGCCAAGAAGGGCCGAATCTCGATCACCTCGCCGCTGGCGCGCGCGCTGATCGGCAAGAAGAAGGGCGCCACCGTGGAAGTCATGGCGCCCGGGGGCGCCAAGGCCTACGAGATCACCAAGGTCGAGTGGCGCTGATCGCCGCGCAGCTGAATTGAAAGACAAAGTATTGAAAGCCGCGCCGGTTGCGCGGCTTTGTTGCGGATGCGCGCGACGTGTCCCGCCGGAATATTTTCATGTAGGAGTGTTTTCGTTGCAGCGCCCTGCAAACTACTTCAATCGACGCGTCAAACCGGGGATACGACATGGACCACATGCTTTCCAGATTTCAGCCGCTGGCTCTCAGCCTGTTTCGCTTCATTACCGGCCTGCTGCTGTTTCAGTATGGCGTCGCCAAGCTTCTGAAATTTCCCGCAGGCACGCCGTTCGAGAAAGTCGAATTGTTCTCATTGATCGGCGCTGCGGGCACGCTTGAACTGGTGCTTGGCGGGCTTTTGATGGTGGGCCTGTTCACGCGGATCGTCGCCTTCGTCCTGTCGGGTGAAATGGCGTTTGCCTATTTTATCTCACATTTTCCGCGCGGCTTTTTCCCTCTGCTCAACAATGGCACCGCGGCGATCCTGTTCTGCTTTGCGTGCCTTTATCTGGCAACCGCCGGCGGCGGGCCCTACGGCGTGGACGCGATGATGGGCAGGAAGGACTGACGGTCGAATTCGTCATTGCGAGGAGCGTTAGCGACGAAGCAATCCATTCTTGTTTTGTGGCTCGATGGATTGCTTCGCGGAGCCTGTCATCGGGCGCGCGTTCGCGCGACCCGTTGGCTCGCAACGACCGTTGGCTCGCAATGACGGACAGAGGATTGCCGCTAGCCCGGCACTTTCAGATCAAGCGGCACCGCGGCCTCATATTTCGAATTGTGCAGCACCAGCGACGTCCTGACGTTGCGCACATGCGGCGCCGCCGTCAGGTGGGTGACAAAGTCCTGGAACGTCGCCATGTCGGGCGCCACGCATTTCAGGATGAAGTCGACTTCGCCCGACAGCATCCAGCATTCCCGCACCAAAGGCTCGGCGCGCACGAAATTCTCGAACGCGCGCAAATCCGCGTCCGCCTGGCTGGACAGATGCACGGAAGCAAACACCGTGACGTCGAAGCCGAGCCGCCGCGGATCCAATAGCCCGCGATAGCCCTGGATATAGCCCTCCTCCTCCAGCGTTCGGACCCGGCGCAGGCAGGGCGGCGGCGAAATGCCGACGCGTTTGGCCAATTCAACGTTGGTGATTCGGCCGTCGGCCTGAATTTCGCTGAGGATTTTGAGATCGATCTGGTCAAGATTCTTCGACACGCGGGTCCCGGTCCTCGGCTGAGGGTGCTTTCGCGATGGTGCGGCAACACTCTTAGCGCAGCTTAGGCCACCGGCGCAATTTTATTGCGCGTGCGCTGCGCCATTTCCACTGCTCACGGGAAATTTTGCTGATTTGGATTGCAATTCTTGCATAGCTCGCCAGATGTCCTAGACTTGGATTTGACGCTTTCGGCGCCACTGCGAGGCCTTTTTCGGCGCATTCCGCTTTAACGCTGACCAAATTCCTTTGAGAGAGCAATTACCCATGCCTGGCCCGATCCACGCGAAGGTCGTCATCATCGGTTCCGGCCCCGCCGGCTACACCGCCGCGATCTACGCTGCGCGCGCCATGCTTGAGCCGGTGCTGATTCAGGGCATTCAACCCGGCGGGCAGCTCACCATCACCACCGATGTCGAGAACTATCCGGGCTTTGCCGACGTCATCCAGGGCCCGTGGCTGATGGAGCAGATGGAAAAGCAGGCCGCCCATGTCGGCACCCGGATCGTCACCGATCTCGTGACCAAGCTCGAACTTAACCAGCGGCCGTTCCGGCTGACCTGCGACAGCGGCGATGTCTACCTCACCGAGACCGTCATCCTCGCCACCGGCGCACAGGCGCGCTGGCTCGGCATGCCCTCGGAGGAGAAGTTCAAGGGCTTTGGCGTGTCGGCCTGCGCGACCTGCGATGGATTCTTCTATCGCGGCAAGGAAGTCATGGTGGTCGGCGGCGGCAACACCGCGGTCGAGGAGGCGCTGTTCCTCACCAACTTCGCTTCGCAAGTCACCATAGTGCACCGCCGCGATCATTTCCGCGCCGAGCGCATCCTGCAGGAGCGGCTGTTCAAGAACCCCAAGATCAAGGTGGTGTGGGATTCAGCGATCGACGAAATCTGCGGCACCGAGAATCCGGGCAAGGTCACCCATGTCAGGCTGAAGAACGTCAAGACCGGCAGGCTCACTGAAGTGCCGGCCGACGGCGTCTTCATCGCGATCGGTCATGCGCCGGCGACCGACCTCGTCGTCGGCCAGGTCAAATTGAAACCGTCGGGCTACGTCGAGGTGGCGCCGAATTCGACCGCAACCTCGGTACCCGGCGTGTTCGCCGCCGGCGACGTCGCCGACGAAATCTGGCGGCAGGCAGTCACGGCCGCCGGACTTGGCTGCATGGCCGCGCTTGAAGCCGAGCGTTTTCTCGCGCTTCGCGCAAGCGACCGCGCGGCGGCGGAATGATCATGGCTCGAACCCGCGACGGATTTACCGATATGGACTGGGACAAGCTGAAAGTATTTCACGCAGCGGCTGAGGCGGGAAGCTTCACCCATGCCGGCGAGCAACTCGGCCTTTCGCAATCGGCCGTTTCACGGCAGGTCAGCGCGCTGGAGCAGGAGCTCTCGGTGTCGCTGTTTCACCGCCATGCGCGCGGTCTCATTCTGACCGAACAAGGTGACCTGCTGTTTCGCACCGCGCATGATGTGTTCATGCAGCTGCAGGCGGCGCGCGCGAAACTCACCGACAGCCGCGAGCGGCCGAGCGGCGACCTCAAGATCAACACCACGCCCGGTGTCGGCATCAACTGGCTGATTCCGCGGCTCGGCGAATTCACCGCGCTTTATCCGGAAATCCGGATTTCGTTGATCGTCAATGACGAGGAACTCGACCTCTCGATGCGCGAGGCCGACGTCGCGATCCGCACCCGCAAGCCGACCCAGCCCGACCTGATCCAGCGCAAGCTGTTCGCGATGGGTTTTCATGCCTACTGCTCGCCGGAATACATCAAGCGCTTCGGCACGCCGCGCACGCTCGAGGAACTGGATGCGCATCGCATCATTACGCTGTCCGACGGGCAGGTCGCGCCGCATTTGCAGAACCGCAACTGGCTGATCGAGGCCGGCCGCAATGGCTCGGGCCCGCGCGAGGCCTATTTCAAGGTCAACAACATCCTCGGCCTGGTGCGCGCCTGCCAGCAGGGGCTCGGGATCGCGGCGCTGCCGGATTATCTGGTCGAGGAAAATAACCGCCTGGTCCAGCTGTTCAGTGAATCGGATTCGATCCAGCTCGATACCTACTTCGTTTATCCCGAAGAATTGAAGACGGTGGCGCGGGTGCAGGTATTCCGCGACTTCGTGGTCAGCAAGGCGCAGCGCTGGCCGTCCTGATTATCGCTCGATAACCCGTGCTCTCCGCATGTCTGACATGCGGCGCGGGCGGTTGCTGCAGGGCACCCACGCGGCTCATAATGCGACCACACTGAGCATTGGCGTTGCGTTATGTCCCCCTCCTCCAGTGACGCGAACGCTCAGTAATCCCTCTTGGAAGGTGATTGTGTCGGCCTCACGTGGCCAATACCTAAGCCGGGCTCTCGCGAGCCCGGCTTTTTTTCGAACCGCCGCTTCCGGCTTGTTTGTTGACAGGAACAGCGCCGCCGATCATGATTCATCCATGATCACGATTCCGTGCACAGTGACGTTGTCGAAAAAAGCTCCCCGACCGGGGGCTCCAGATCGACGCGCGCGATAGAATTCTCGCCTAAAGCCGATCTGCAAAACCCCGCCGCGATGCGGGGTTTTTTCTGGTCCCGTCTCCGGCTCAATCCCTTAGGAGATGGACCATGACTGACATCAGATCTTCCGGCCTCAGGTCGCTGCTGCGCGGCCTGTGGTTACCGCTGGTCACCCCGTTTCGCGACGATACCATCGATGAACTATCGCTGCGGCGGCTGGTGCGGCACTACGCGACGCTGCCGATCGACGGATTGATTCTCGCCGCTACGTCAGGCGAAGGCCTGACGCTGGGCGTGGCCGAACTCGAATGGATCGTCGCGCTGGCGCGCGCCGAGATCGCCGATAGCAAGCGCTACCTTCCGATTTGCCTGGGACTGTCCGGCAGCCATACCAGGAAGCTGTGCCACACGCTCGACGAGACGGCGGCCTGGCCGATCGACGGCTACCTGATCGCAAGCCCCTATTACTCGCGGCCGTCGCAGCGCGGCCTGACGCAACATTTCAGCGCGCTCGCCGATCACGCCTCCTGGCCGATCGTGCTCTACAACATCCCCTACCGCGCCGCGGTCAACCTGACGAACCAGACGCTGCTCGAACTCGCCGAACATCCGAACATTGTCGGGTTGAAGGATTGCTGCGCCGACCGCGCGCAGACGCTCGATCTGTTGCGGCGGCGGCCGGCCGGCTTTCGGGTGCTGACCGGCGAGGACGCCCAATCCTTCGAGGCGCTTTGCGACGGCGCCGATGGCGCGATCCTGCTGTCGGCGCATTTCGAGACCGAAACCTTCGCCGCCGTGGGTTCGCTCCTCAAGCAGGGCAACATCGAGGCCGCGCGGGCGCGCTGGGACAGCGTTGCCGAACTCACGCGGCTGCTGTTCGCCGAACCGAGCCTGGCGGCGGCGAAGTACTGGCTATGGCGGACCGGCCTGATCGACAGCGCCGAAGTGCGCCTGCCGATGGTGGAAGTGAGCGCTGAGCTCGCGGCGCGGCTCGATGCGGAGATGATGCGGCGGCCGTCGGCACCCGCATCGACAAAGATTTGATAGCCGGCGCGATTGACCGTGGAATGTTTGTCCCGGCGCGGTGTACCATTGCTAGGCCTGAACTCGGAGTTGCTTACAGGAGAAGAGCATGAGCAAATTTACGATAGGGCTTTTAACCCTGGCGATGTACGCAACCGCGCTGGCGCTGGTTCCGTCGGTCACACCCGTCCAGGCCGCGGCGAATAGCGCCAAACATCATATAAAGAAGCATAAGAAGAACATGCACTGGAGCCCCGGCGTCCGCGAATCCTGGTCCAGCGATCAGGCGCGGCCTGTTGCCAGACCTTCCAGTCAGGCCGGCGTGAGCTGCGCGCGAGGCTTCGAGTGTGGGAGGTGGCCGCCTTCAATATATGACGATCCTGATCGAAAGGCGTCAGGCACCGATCATTGACGGGTCGCCGGCGACGATCGCCGGGCCTTATTTTTTCCCACGGCCAGAATCGATTGGGCTTGGTCGCGGCGTGCCGCTAAACGATGGGGCGCGCCCTCATCCAGTTTCGTCCGCGCCAGCCGCCGTGCGTTACCGATCACGCTGACCGAGACCATGCCATCGCAGCCCCTCGATGGCGCGCGTCGTCACGCGCTTGCACTAGCTGGTCGTAGGTATTGGAGTGGGGGACAACCCCTCATCACGTACGTTGATACCGGCAGCTTTTTTGCCACACCGCGGGAGATTCGATGAGAAGCCCGAGAATTTTCCGCGACCGCATTTCTGCGCGGCAGTAGGTTCCGAACTGGAATTTTTGCGCGGAAATTTTGCGTCGATTTTGTTTGGAGCTTATCATGAAGAATCTCAAGCTGATTGCTGCCGCGGCGACTGTCAGTGCGATGTTCGGAATTAGCGCCGCCTCCGCTGCCGACCTGCCGATGAAGGCGTTGCCCTATACGCCAGCGCCGGCGCCCTTTAGCTGGACCGGCTTCTATATCGGCGGTCTCGCCGGCGCCGGCATCATGCTCGATCAGGGTTTTACATCGCAAAATATCGTCAGCGATAAACACGGCTTCGGCGGTCTCGCCGGTGGCCAGATCGGCTACAATTGGCAGATGGGTATGCTCGTTCTCGGCATCGAGGGCGAAGGCTTTTGGTCGGGCATGAGAATCACCAGCGACCAGTTCGAGGGTAACAACCTGTTTGCAACCACCACCATTAGGAATAAATGGGATTACGATATCGCCGGCCGTTTCGGTATCGCGATTAATCGCGCCCTCATTTACGGCAAGGCAGGATGGGTAGCCGGCAACTTTGGTTGGAATCTTACAACACCATTGGACCCCGCCTTCAACACTAATGCCAGCGCCACCCTGAATGGTCTCCTGATCGGTCTTGGTCTGGAATATGCCTTCACCAACAGCTGGACCGCGAAATTCGAATACGACTATCTCGGCTACCCCGCCAAGGACGTCCTCTTTAGAACAGTCGATTGTGCGACCTGTACGCCCTTCACCACGACCCAGAGCGTCAGCGCCGACAAGCATATCTTCAAGCTCGGCTTCAACTACCTGTTCAATGCGGCGCCGGTCGTCGCGAAATACTGATCTGGCTTCCAGAATCTCAAAGCCCCGGCAGCGACCGGGGCTTTTTGCTGGATCAAAGCTGCACCCAGTCTCTAGGTATCAGAGTGCGGCATCGGGCAAACCATCACCTGCGTCAATACCGGCAGCTTTTTTGCCACACTTCGGGAGATTCGGCTGAAAGCCCGATTAATTTCCGCGACCGCCATTCTGCGCAGCAGTAGGTTTCGAACTGGAATTTCTGCGCGGAAGATTTTGAGACGATCTTGTTTGGAGCTTGCCATGAAAAATCTGAAGCTGATTGCTGCTGCGGCGACTGTCGGTGCGATGCTCGGAATGGGCGCAGCTTCCGCTGCCGATCTGCCGATGAAGGCGTTGCCCTATACACCACCCCCACCGCCCTTTAGCTGGACCGGCTTCTACATCGGCGGTCACGCCGGCGCCGGCATCATGCTTGATCAGGGTTTTACATCGGGGAATTTTATCGACGATAAGCACGGCTTCGGCGGTCTCGCGGGTGGCCAGATCGGCTACAACTATCAGATGGGTATGCTCGTTCTCGGCATCGAGGGCGAAGGTTTCTGGTCGGGCATGAGAGTCACCAGCGACCAGTTTACCCTCTCCACCCCCAGCACTCTGTTCACAACCACCACCATTAGGAATAAATGGGACTATGACATCGCCGGCCGTTTCGGTATCGCCATTGATCACGCGCTTATTTACGGCAAGGCGGGATGGGTAGCCGGCAACTTTGGCTGGAATCTTACGGAGGTACCCCGCCCCTTCCTCAATACTAATGCCAGCGCCACCCTGAATGGCCTCCTGATCGGTCTCGGTCTGGAATATGCCTTCACCAACAACTGGACAGCCAAGTTTGAATACGACTATCTCGGCTTTCCCGCCAAGGACGTGCTCTTTACAACAGTCTGCCCGACTTGTACGCCCTCCACCAACACCCAGAGCGTGAGTGCCGACAAGCATATCTTCAAGCTGGGCTTCAACTACCTGTTCAATGCGGCTCCGGTCGTCGCGAAATACTGATCTGGCTTCCAGTATCTCGATTTTTGAAGCCCCGGCATCGTCCGGGGCTTTTTGTTGGGTGAGACGTACGCCAATACCGGCAGCTTTTTTGCAACACCGCGGGAGATTCGGCTGAAAGCCCGGGAATGACCGCGACCGTAATTCTGCGAGGCAGTACGGTCCGAGTCGGAATTTCTGCGGAAATTTTTAGTCGATCTTGTTTGGAGCTCATCGTGAAAAATCTGAAGCTGATTGCTGCTGCGGTGACTGTCGGTGCGATGCTCGGAATGGGCGTCGCCTCCGCTGCCGATCTGCCTATGAAGGCGTTGCCCTATACACCAGCCCCACCGCCCTTTAGCTGGACCGGTTTCTATATCGGCGGTCACGCGGGCGCCGGCGTCATGCTCGATCAAGGCTTTAATGCTGGGGCCGGCCTCCTCGACAAGCACGGCATCGGCGCGCTCGCCGGTGGCCAAATCGGGTACAATTATCAGATCGGTATGTTGGTTCTCGGCATCGAGGGCGAAGGCTTTTGGTCGGGGATGAGGGTCACCAGCGACCAGTTTGCCTTCAGCAACCCCGGGACTCTGAGCACAATCAACACCATCAAGAACAAATGGGATTACGACATCGCCGGCCGTTTCGGTATCGCCATTGATCACGCCCTCATTTACGGCAAGGCGGGATGGGTAGCCGGCAACTTCGGCTGGAATTCTACAGAACTATTATTTCTTCCCCTCCCCATCACTAACGGCAGCGCCACCCTGAATGGCCTCCTGATCGGTCTCGGTCTGGAATACGCCTTCACCAACAACTGGACCGCGAAATTCGAATACGATTATCTCGGTTTCGGTGCCAAGGACGTGCTCTTTACGACCACCTGCGCGACCTGTACGCCCTTCACCACTACCCAGAGCGTCAGCGCCGACAAGCATATCTTCAAGCTCGGCTTCAACTATCTGTTCAATGCGGCTCCGGTCGTCGCGAAATACTGATCTAGCTTCTGGTATCGTAATTGAAGCCCCGGCAGCGTCCGGGGCTTTTTGCTGGGTGAAAGCTGCACCCTGCGGACCAGCATGATGTCCGGATTGAGGCGGGACATGGTCGCGACCGACCATCGCCGGGCCCGCGCGATCGGGGCGGCTTTCCGGCAAAACCATTTGAACCAAAAGGGCAGCGGCCCGACACATGATGAGCCGGCCATTTCGGCAAGGGCTGTTGGGTGGAAGCCTGAGATCACCAATGGGGCGATTGAGTCTCTTTGCGGCGTAGAACGATGCCCTTATTTCGCTATTTCACCTATGTCGGCGGAGCGCTCATCGCGCTGTTGTTTGTCGCGTCATACGTCTTTCCGGAACCGCCGACGGTCCCCCACCGTGACGTGGCGAGGCCCGTTATTCGAATAACTTCGGACAAGGTCGGGCCGCCGCGGGTGGACTTCGACACGCGCGTGCAGAGCGTGGCGGCCGTTGCCAAACTGGCGCCCAGCGCGCTGCCGCAGGCGCCGGTGCGCCAGGCCGAAGCGCAGCTTTTTTCACCGCTCCCGACACCGGCAGCGCCCGTCTTGACGCCTGCGGCGCCCGTCAAACCCGAGGTCAAGAACGAGAGCAAGAAAACGAAAGTCGCAAGGCGGCCCGACCGCCAGCCCATCGCTGCCTATCCTCAGGTGGCTGCCTATCCCCAGGCGTTTCAGCCCTTCCGTTTGACCTGGTAAGCTAAACCTCATCGGATCGTGATCTGGAGCATGATGAGATTAGGTTGGATTGGACCGCAGGCGCGACCTGCCTCTTCTCCCTCTCCCCGCTTTCCGCGGGGTCGAGACGAGCGAAGCTCGCTCTTAGAGGGTTGGGGTGAGGGCTCTTTCGGCAAGTTTGACCTCGTGGAGAGTCCCCCTCACCAGGACGCATGCTTCGGCCGACCAAAAGCAGACGGCCGGCGTGCGAAAATTTGCCTAATCCAGCCTCGCCCGCGCCAGCCGCAGCGCGTTGCCGATCACGCTGACCGAAGACAGCGCCATCGCAGCCGCTCCCACCATCGGCGACAACAGGATGCCGAACACCGGATAGAGCACCCCGGCCGCAATCGGCACGCCGGCCGAATTGTATAGGAAAGCGAACGCCAGGTTCTGGCGGATGTTGCGCATGGTCGCGACCGACAGCCGCCGCGCCCGCACCAGCCCTGCGAGATCGCCGGTCAAAAGCGTGATGCCGGCGCTTTCGATCGCCACGTCGGTGCCGCCGCCCATGGCCACGCCGATGTCGGCTGAGGCCAGCGCCGGCGCGTCATTGACGCCATCGCCGACCATGGCGACGCGGCGGCCTTGTGCGCGCAGCCGCTGCACCACCTCGCTCTTGCGCTCCGGCAAGACGCCCGCCTCGATCTCCTCGATATCAAGCTGCGAGGCCACCGCGCGCGCGGTCGTCACATTGTCGCCGGTCAGCATCACGATATGCAGGCCGTCGGCCCGCAACGCGGCGAGCGCCGATTTCGCCGACGGCTTGATCGGATCGGCAATCGCGATGATGCCGGCGGCGCGGCCATCGATCGCGACAAAGATCGCGGTGGCGCCGTTGCGCCGCGCGGTCTCGGCGGCGGCATCGAGCTCATGCGTCGCAATGTTCAGCTCCGCCATCAGCACGGCGTTACCGATCGCAACCGCCTTGCCGTCGACGGCCCCACTTGCGCCCTTGCCGGAAGGCGAAGCGAAGCCCGAGACCTCGCCGAGCGCGAGGGCGCGCGCCTTTGCTTCATTGAGGATCGCTTGCGCCAGCGGATGCTCGCTGCCGCGCTCCACACTGGCGGCGAGCCGCAGCAATTCATTCTCGCCGACACCGTCGGCCGTGCCGATCGATACCAGCCTTGGTTTGCCTTCGGTGAGCGTGCCGGTCTTGTCGATCACGATGGTATTGATGCGCTCGAACTGCTCCAGCGCCTGGGCGTCGCGGATCAGGATCCCCGAACGGGCGCCGCGCCCGACGCCGACCATGATCGACATCGGCGTGGCAAGCCCCAGCGCGCAAGGGCAAGCGATGATCAACACCGTCACCGCCGCGACCAGACCAAAGGTGAAACGCGGCTGCGGCCCCACGGCCATCCAGGCTGCAAACGCCGCCAGCGCGGCGGCGATCACCGCCGGCACGAACCAGCCGGCAACCTGGTCGGCGAGACGCTGGATCGGCGCCCGCGAGCGCTGCGCCCGCGCCACCATTTCGACGATCCGCGCCAGCATGGTGTCGCGGCCGACCTTGTCGGCGCGCAGCACCAGGCCACCGCTTTGGTTGACGGTGCCGCCGATCACACGCGCGCCTTCGGCCTTCGACACCGGCATCGACTCGCCGGTCACCATGGATTCGTCGACGAAGGAACGTCCCTCAGTGACGCGACCGTCGACCGGTATCTTCTCACCCGGACGGACCCGCAACAAATCACCCACCGCGATCGTATCGATCGCAACGTCCTCGTCGCCGTGATCGGCGATGCGGCGGGCGGTTTTTGGCGCTAGTCCCAACAGCGCGCGGATCGCGCCGGAGGTGCGCTCACGTGCCCGCAATTCCAGCACCTGCCCCAGCAGCACCAGCACCGTGATCACGGCGGCCGCCTCGAAATACACCGCAACCGCGCCGTGCATGTCGCGGAAGGCCGGAGGAAAAGCCTGCGGCGCCAGCGTGCCCACCACGCTGTAGACGAAGGCTGTGCCGGTGCCCATCGCGATCAGCGTGAACATGTTGAGGTTGCCCGTGATGACCGAACGTCCGCCGCGCACGAAAAACGGCGCGCCGGCCCACAGCACCACCGGCGTCGACAACGCCAACGAAATCCAGTTCGACCACGATGGCGGCACGAGCTGCATCAGTCCGAAATGGCTGCCCATCTCGATCGCAAATACCGGAAGGGTCAGCGCCAGCGCGATCCAAAATCGCCTGGTCATGTCGATCAATTCAGGATCCGGCGCGTCGTCGAGCGAAACCTGTTCGGGTTCGAGCGCCATGCCGCAGATCGGGCAACTGCCCGGGCCGACCTGCCGCACCTCCGGATGCATCGGACAAATGTAGATCGTGCCCGCGGGTGCTGCCGGCTCGGGCGTTTTGGGCTTAAGGAATTTTTGCGGTTCCGCTTCGAAGCGCGCGCGGCACCGCGCGCTGCAGAAAAAATATTCCTGGCCGAGGTATTCGAGACGGTGCTTGGCGGTTTCGCGCGTGACGCTCATGCCGCACACCGGATCGATCGCGACGTCGGCGGCCTTCTCGCCGCTGCAACAGGAGGAGGCCGCAGCCCCCTGATGATGGCCGGCGTGGGCTGCGCCCGAGCCATCCGCGTGCTTGGCTAGAGCCTTTTCCGCTTCGATTGAATCGAAACGGGGCTCTAGATTCTTGATTTGACGCGTTTTCTTGACGCGAACCGGTCTCAACTTCGCTTGAAAACGCTCTAGTGCCATTTCGTCTCTCCGGCCTCTTGAACAATATACCCCAGGGGGGTATATGACGCCTATGCGCCAGGAGATCAAGACGTCCTGCCTGAAAAGGCTGAAGCGAATTGAGGGCCAGATCCGCGGTCTTGCCGCGATGGTCGAGGACGACCGCTATTGCATCGACGTGGTGACGCAGATCGCCGCGGCAAGAGCGGCGCTGCGCCGGGTCGAGGAGGAAATCCTGCGCGACCACGTCGCCCATTGCGTCGAGCATGCGATCACCTCCGGCGACAAGGCCGATCAGCGCCGCAAGATCGCCGAACTCATGGACGTCGTCGGTCGCGCCGACAGGTAGTCCGCCTTCGTTCCCCGGATGCTGCGCAGCACCATCAGCGCGTTCACGCGCGTCTTCGACGCGCTATGTCTCGCGGCGTGATGCGCTGCTGATCCGGGGTCCACCTACTCTCCGTGATCGTGGGTCCCGGCTCTGCGGCGCACCGCCGAGAGGCGTCGCACTGCGTCCGGGACACCAAGTAGGGCTCGTGCGGAAATCTGCGGTGGTTAATGCGCAGTGAAACCGGCATCTAGAATCCAACCCATGGCTCGGTCGCTATCTTCAGGGTTGGAGGCCTATTGATTTCGCCGCCGACAAAAAGGCGGCGGGGGAAATCAATGACCACACCAATCATCCAGAACAAAAGCTATTCCGAATGGGCCGAGAGGAAGCAGGATCTTCTCCTGGTGTCGTCGTTCGGGCTGTGGGCGATGCTGCTCGGCCTGTCGCCGGTGCTTGCCTTCCGCCTCTTGATGGGCGGCTGAGGCGAGCCTGACTCAAATCTCCGTCATTCCGGGATGGTGCGCAGCACCAGACCTCAGATGCGCAATTGCGCATCGGGGAATCTCGAGATTCTCCGATGTGCAATTGCACATCGTAGTTCGATGCGGAGCATGTCATCGGGCCGCGCTATGCGCGGACCCGTTGGCATCGCCCCGGAATGACGGTTTCAACGCCTTTATTTTGTTGGGCATGCTTCGCGTGAAAAACGCTGCCGTCGTGGTTAATCCGCGGTAGCGGCGGCGTTCAAAATCCACGCGATGTTGCGAGGCGCTTTTTAAAATTCCTCGCCTATCAAGGTCGCCACAAAAAGAGAAACGCGGGGGCGTCGTGAACACTCAGAACCGTGCAAATCCCGATGATCGGGGCTTCAGCATCCAGGACATACTTTGGGCGGTCGGCATCTGGTCGGTCATCCTGAGCCTGTCGCCGGTCATCTTGTTCTATGTGCTGATGGTGAATTGAGCGACACCTCGCCGCATGAATAACGTCATCCCGCGTGAGCGTCACGGCTCACACGGGATGACGTTTTCATGAAAACGAAACGACGCGCAGGGCGCGCGAGCGTTCTCGTTCCATCTGGCCGAGCGCTAGAGCATGATCCGGAAAAGTGGACGCCGGTTTTCCGAAACGATCATGCTCAAACAAAGAGATGAGATCATGATGCGATTCAACTTAATCGCATCACGATCTAGGCCGCCTGCTTGTGCATCGCGCCGGTCGCCGACACCGTGCCGCGGATCGCCCTCACCGAACGTTCGATCGCAGCCCATAACCGGCCGATTTCCTCCGCGGCGCGGCCTTCGGCAAAATATTCACGGGCGCCTTCGCCCTTGCCGAGTGCCATCAGAAGATCGGCGCGGTTGGTGATCTGGCCTCCCCATACCGGCGCGCGGAACTTGGCCAGCGCTTCCCGCGCGATGGTCACGATGCGGCTTTCCGCCTCATCGCGCCGGGCGGGGGCGCCGTTGATCACGACCGCATAGGGCTTGCGCGCGGCGCGGCAGGTTTGAATCGTTTCCTGCACGGCGTTGACGTCGAACACCCCCGGCCGGGCCGGAATGACCACCATGGTAGCGTTCTTGATGGCATCTTCGACGACCGCTGAGGTATTCGGCGGCGTGTCGATGAACACCCATTCGTAGCCGTCACGCTTGGCGGCGGCGATGATCCCACTGACGGACGTGACGGCGGTCTTGATCGACGGCTCGTTGGTGCCGCGCAGCTTATGCCAGAGCGTGAGCGATCCCTGCGGGTCGGCGTCGACCAGCAGACACGGCTTGGTTGCCTTATGGACATGCGCAGCGAGATGGGCGGCCAGGGTACTCTTTCCTGCGCCGCCTTTACGCGATGCGAAAACAATGACGTTCATACTTTCGCCTCCAGATTGACCCCGGAAAACAAAATGAATCAGCGCGCTGATTCGTGGAAGGGAAATTTGTAATCAATTGTGACGAAGCCGCTGATTTGTCAGCGAGGTTGATTTTGAGTCACACCGGCCCTACCGCAGCACCGGAAACCTGTTCGCGCGGACCCTTCATGCCACCGCTGCCGGATTCCGGCTGGTTCCAGGTGACCCGGCGGCGCCTCCCGCGCTTCGCTATTCCTGGTGTCGCCGATGTTTGCGCAATTTCCGCGCATGCGCCGCGTGCGCCCGGATGCTGAGCGGCCTTTGCGTAGCCACCGAGGGCTCGGGCCTGAAATAGACCCGGCATTGCGCACTGAGCTGGGATTGCTGCCTGGCCATGCAGGCGGTGACGCGGGCGACATCGGGAATTTCCGCGCCACACAGCCGGAACGCATCGCCGGTACAGGCTTGCTCCGCCTCGGAGGAGTAGCCCCAACTCGCCGCCGGCCACATCAACAAGCAAAGCGCGATCGCCGGCAACAGACTGAACCGCAAGCCCCCGAATCGGACGGCAAAGCCAAACATGATTCCCCCCAAGCGTTGGATGACGAAGTGTGGGTGAAGGACGGGAGGATAGCAAGAAAACGCGGATTCAGTGTGCCGGGTAGCAGTGGAAAAGCCGCGCGCTGCGCGCAGTTCCGGGTGTGGCATCTTCAGTGAGGCGGTGAGCGCCGCTGTCATTCGATCGACAATCCGCCAAAGCCGTCATTCGCTCACAAACCCCAACTCGCATGAGCCCGCGCGACCCACAGCAGGTCCGACCCGCTAGAGCGTTTTCAAGCGAAGTGGAGACCGGTTCGCGTCAAGAAAACGCGTCAAATCAAGAATCTAGAGCCCCGTTTCGATTCAATCGAAACGGAAAAG
>Ga0193751_1000777_pt1 | contig 22557 bp, 22 predicted proteins | sample L1c2metaG_FD_143050 | JGI IMG/M metagenome (GOLD analysis project Ga0193751, IMG submission 143050) | Soil microbial communities from a riparian zone of the East river system, Colorado, United States - L1c2 | ecosystem: Environmental > Terrestrial > Soil > Riparian zone | place: USA: East River... | reverse complement strand
CAGGACAATAATCTCGAAATTCGGTTTAACGTTCCGGAAAATAGCATTCGGCTTCTTCTCCAGCGCATTGCCCGGAGTGACGCGCCGGCCGCCGTCAGCAATCCTCCAGCTACCACGCCGTGAAATTTCTGCTCGCGCGTCTCGTTACTTTTCTGGTCGCGGTGAGCGGACTGCATGCCTTGCTCGCGCAGGAGAACCTGCCGCTGGTTGATATTCGAACTGTCGATCCAACCATTGTGATTGATCTTCGTTATGCCGGTTCGAACAATGTCGCTGGTCGCGCGCTCTATTCGCCGGGCACCCGCCCCATGGTCAGGGCGGAAGTCGCACAACGCCTCGTTTCCGCGCAAAGATTTCTGCACCGTTATAACTACGGCTTGAAGATTTGGGACGCTTACCGGCCACGCGCCGTCCAACTGGAACTCTGGAAAGCATCACATAACAACGATTTCGTCGCCGATCCGAACGCCGGGGCGGGTTCGCTCCATAGCTGGGGTGTGGCCGTCGACGCCACCCTCACCGACACCTGGCACCGACCCGTCACCATGCCGACTGATTTCGATGATTTCACCCCGGCCGCCATGTGGAAATACCAGGGCGCTGATCCCACGATCCGCGCTCATCTTTACACCCTGCAAATCGCCATGCGCGACGCCGGATTTTACGGACTGCGCAGCGAGTGGTGGCATTTCACCATTGAAAATTGGCATAAATTTCTTCCGCCCGAGGAGGCCAAGCGCGCCTTCGAGGTCATGGGCCAAAGCTGGGAAGGCAAGTTATGATCGAGACATTGCTTCGGGATCTTCGGCAGCCCGAATACATCCACGTCCTGATCAATCCCCTGCCGATCTACGGGTTGGCCGTGAGTTTGATTGGATTAATCATCGCTCTCATCAAGCGAAGCCGGCCGGCCCAAGTAGCCACACTCATCATTGTTTTTCTTGGCGCTCTTTCGGCCTGGCCCGTGGCCGAGTACGGCGACCAGGCGTATGATCCGGTCCTCTCCATGTCAGACGAGCCGGGTCAGGCCTGGCTTAAAGAACACAAGGCGCGGGCCGACCAATTAATTGGCTTTTTTTATGTCCTCGCTGCGCTCTCCGCGGCCGCTCTGGTGATTCCGCTGAAGTGGCCAAAATCATCTCTCCCTCTCGTCATCAGCGTGGTTGCCCTCGGTACGGTCGTCCTGGGCATGGGCGGCTACATCGGTTATGCCGGCGGCAAGATTCGGCATCGCGAGTTTCGCAACGCTCCGCCGCCGGCGACCCAAGCCTCGCCCTAGATCGCCGGTCGGGACAGGTGCGAATCTTGTCGTTCCGACCGAAGTGGAGGAATCTCTCACTTTCTCTTTAGCAAAGCGGTCCGATTCCGGAAACAGTGAGAGATGTCTCGACTTCGCTCGACATGACAAAGGGATTGGCGGCCGCGCAAAGTTCTTTCGCGGGTTCTTCATTCGGCTTGACCGCGCACGGCCTCATCTCAAATCTGTGCTTCCGTGGACACGGAGCTCGAGCATAGGGAGCAGAAAGTCGAGGAACACAGTGGCGCGCTCAAAAAACAACTGGGCCTGCGCGATCTCGTTCTCACCCAAATCCTCTTCGTTGTCGGTTCAAGCTGGGTTGGCACGGCGGCGAAACTCGGCCAATCGCATCTCGTCTTCTGGCTTCTCGCCATTTTGCTTTTCTACATTCCGCAGGCCGCCGTTGTGATCTATTTGAATCGCCTGATGCCGCTGGAAGGCGGTTTGTATCAGTGGGCCAAACTCGGGTTCAATGAGTTCGCCGGCTTTATCGTGGCGTGGAATGTGTGGCTGCTTTCCATCACCGTGCTCGCACTCGGTGGAATGTTTGTCACGACCAACATCTCCTACGCCATCGGCGAGAGCGCAGCATGGATGCCGAATAGCAAATGGTGCGTCTCCCTTATCAGCAGCGCACTCGTCCTCGGCCTGGGCTGGACCGCCGTGCGCGGTCTCTCCGTCGGTAAATGGATCCACAACATCGGGGGCTTGGCCATGTTGCTTGTTTACGGTGCGCTTATTGCCCTTCCCTTTATCGGCCTCGCTCGCGGCGAATTGAAGCAGTACCACCCGCTGGCCATCGCCGCGCCCACCGTCTCACTCTTCTATTGCTTCAACATCTTCAGTAAACTGGCGGTTGGCGCTTTGAGCGGATTCGAGTATGTGGCCATCCTCGCGGGCGAAGCGCGCTCCCCCGCTCGCAATATTGGCCGCTCTGTCATTCTCGCCTCCCCCGTGATCGCCCTGGCTTTCATTTTGGGAACCAGTTCCGTCCTGGCCTTTGTTGGGGGCAACCCCATCGACCTCATCGGACCTGTCCCACAAACTTTGCGGCTCGGGCTGCGTTCATTTCCTGTTGCCGGTGCCATCGCCTCTGCCGGGATCATTCTGATGACCGTGCGTACGATTTCATCGACCAGCGTTCATTACACCGGCAGCTCGCGTCTACCCATGGTCGCGGGCTGGGATCAGTTGTTGCCGGTCTGGTTTTCGCGTTTACATCCGCGATACAAGACCCCGATCAACTCGGTCATCTTTGTCGGTGCCATCACCCTGGTCATCGCGATTGCGAGTCAAATCGGTGCCGGCATCCAGGAAGCGTTCCAACTGGTCGATAATGCCGCCAATGTTTTTTACGGGATCGTCTATTTCGTGCTCTTCGCCCTTCCCATCGCAGGAGCGGCCGCGATTCGTTCCGGCGCCGGCGTTTGGCTGCGCCTGGCCGCGCTCAGTGGAGCCGCCGTTTCGCTCCTCGCGATTTTCTTTACGGTTTACCCGATCATCGATGTGCCAAGTAAATTAATTTTCGCAGCCAAAATTGTCGGCGTAACCGTCGCCGCGAACGCCATCGGGGTTCTCATCTTCGCTCTGAGTGCGAAACGCCGGAAGAGCGCTCGTGCCTAGCAGTTTTCCGCGATCCAACGCAGATATTCCGGTGATCCTTGGTCAATGTTAAGGCTGATGATTTCCGGGATGTCGTAGGGATGCAGCGCGCGCAGTTTCTCTTCGAACCTGCCGAAACCTTCTGCCAACAGTTTGAAAATGACGAGAGTTTCTGGCGCGGATTCCACTTTCCCTTCCCACCGATAAATAGACTCCACTCCCGGAAAAATATTGCCGCAGGCCGCCAGCCTTGCTTCCACAAGTTCGCGAACAATTCGCCGCGCCGTCTGCTCATCCGGAAACGTGCTCAAAGCTAGCAGGGCTTCCGCCGCCATAACTAATCAGGCCGCAACTGCTGCGCCGTGGCGGCAAATCCATCCGCCCCCGCAAACAACGTCGCCATCATAGAAGACAGCCGCTTGTCCGGGCGTGACGGCCCGCTGCGCCTCATGCAACTGCACGCGCGCGCGGCCATTCTCCAAGGGAGTAACGGTCGCGATGGTCCCAGGATGACTGTAGCGAATCTTGACCGTCACCTCGAAAGAATCATCGCTCGATTCAGGAGACATCCAGTTGCAATGATCGACCTCAAACTCTTCACAGGTCAGATCCTCGGCCGCTCCCACAATGACCCGGTTGGTCTCCGGATCGATATCGACCACGTAACGCGGCTGAGGCGAGCCGCCCGGCAATCCTTTGCGCTGACCGATCGTGAAAAGCTCGATGCCTTCGTGCTCGGCCACAAAGTTGCCATCCACATCGTAAATTTCCCCGCGGTGAAAATCGGTTGCAGTCAGATGCGATCGCAGAAACGCCTTGTAGTCGTTCCCCGGAACGAAACAGATTTCCTGGCTGTCCACCTTGTCGGCTACCTTTAACCCTAACGAGTGGGCAATCTCGCGAATCTCCGGCTTGTGCATGGTTCCGAGTGGCGTCAGGGCGCGGCGCAACTGCGCCTGGCGGAGACTGAAGAGAAAATAGGATTGATCCTTGCGCGGATCGACGCCCTTGCGCAGGACCGCCTGATCCCCCCGATGCTCAATGATGGCGTAGTGGCCGGTGGCAATGTAATCGCAGCCGAGCGCTTCCGCCTTGTTCCAGAGATTTCCGAATTTCAACTTCTCGTTGCACATGACACACGGGTTCGGCGTGCGGCCTGCCTGGTATTCACTGGCGAAATAATTGATGACGGTCTGCTCGAACTGCTCCGCCTCATCAACCACATAATGCGGAATACCTAACGAATGCGCGACCGTCCGCGCATCCGCCACGGCCTGCGGCCCGCAGCATTTGTCTTCCGCGCGCGAAATGCAGTCCTGCGGCCATACTTTCATCGTCACCCCGACGATGTCATAGCCCTGCTCGCGGAGCAGGTAGCCCGCGACACTGGAATCCACTCCTCCGCTCATTCCGAGCAGCACCCGTTGTTTTGGTGTCCCCATTTTGAAGTCCTAATCGTCCATCACTTCCACCACTCGGTCAACGCCTTGGAGGGCGTCGCGCCGTCGGCACCTTCGCAAAGCGGGACACGATGGAGCGTCTCCCTCCAACTGTAGCGGCGGTCTATGACCGCCGTTCGCCAGCTTCCAAAGCCTTCGCGCGCACGCTGACAAACGGACTGTCGCGCAGCGTGAAACGCCACGGTAAATGCGCCGATTTCGTTATCCCAATCCGCCGGTCCGCCACCGCCTCCGCTTTCGCGCTCGGCCAAACGAAGCAATGCGCCCGATCGCGACACAAATCCATCTCATGATGCCGCCGCGTAATGTTCATCGCCTGGGTCAATTTGCCCGGTCCCGAGCATAGCTTCCGGACATCGTCCAAACCGCGCCGTCGCTTCATCAACGCAATTCCCCTGGTCGGTTCCAGGGCGCGGAATAAAACAAAGCCGTTGATCTTCCCTTTCACGAGCACGTTCAACATCCAGTGCGCGCCGTAACTAAAGTAGACATAGGCCGTGCCGGCGGCATGTTTCGAAACGAACTCACGCGCGCTCGGGCGCACGAAGGTGTGTGACGCTTCGTCGTCTACCGCGGCATACGCTTCCGTCTCCACGATAATTCCCGCGCACCGGCCCCAGGTAAGTTCCGTCCCGATCAACTCGCGCGCGCAGCTCAGCGGATCGCGCCGGAAAAATTCCGCAGAAATGATTCCCGGAGGATCTGCAAACACCGCCTAGTTAGGATTGAGCCGCGCATTGAAGACCTCATCCCGGTGTTTGAAATACACCGGCAGGGTCACCTTGCAGGCGACTGGCTGGCCGTCGCGAAACGCCGGTATAAAACGCGCCTTGCCAAGGTCGTGGGCGGCGGCATCTCCGAATCCAACGAAGGGAGGCTCCTCGTTGACGATCGTAAGGTTATTGACGAAACCTTTCTCGGTCACGTCCAGGCCCAGTTCGACAGCGCCGTTAATTTCGAGAGGCGATTCGTTCTTAGGCGGATAATGCCAGCCGTTAAATTTCGACTCATTGCCGAAGAAAGGCTGGGGACCGACGAAGTCGCTCTCCTTTTTCAATTCCTCCGCCTCCTGATTGGAAAAAATTCGGAGACGCGGTTTGCCTTCAAGCACCGCGAACGTGACCGTGCCATAGAAAATCGCGTCGACCGGCAAATGATTGTAGACCGCCGGTATAAATTTGGCGTTACCTAGCTTGTCCAGGACCTCCTGTTCCAGCAACTTTGAATCGGGGGTGCCGCGGTAGGTGGCGCTCCAGACGACGGCTCCCGTCTTTTGCACGGTGCATGTAAACATGACAAGTGCGTCTTTCTGGCCCTTCTGCATCAGACCTTGTGAATCAATCCGATTAATCAGCGCGCTCGGCCCATTGCCAATAAGGGCGGGACGGTAGGTCGGCAGAGCCGCTCCTTTTGATGGTTTCACGTCAATCGTTTGAGAGAGAGCGGCACTGGCAACCGCCAAAGATGCCAAAATCGACAGGACAGGAAAACGCATGGGCAGATACGCAAGCGGAACGCTCCGCTTTTGCAAGGGCAATCTGGCTGTTTAAGCCGCCGCCGGCAGGGAAGGCGCAGCCACTTTATGCACCACCTGGTGACGGCGAAAATAATCGATCAAAGTGTCCCTTGTCTGAACATCGTGCGCATGGCAGTTGGTCACGCTATTCTCCAACAGGCTCCGCAACTTCATAAAACGATGGCCGCCGCTCCGGGAATCGAAAGTGTTGAGAGCGATCACGTACCGGCGATCCCGCTCCAGGGGCGTGCCGTCGTCCAACACCATGGACTGTACCCGCCGATTTGAGCCCTCCCCCGCTGTTCGCAGGTTGAACCCGAGCAGGCTGCGTGGTTCGTGACTGGCATAGGTTTCCTCCATCACGATTTTTATTTCCTCGGGCGTCAACTCAGCCGTCACCAGATAGTTTTCGTACGGTATGATGGTCCAGATATCATTTACTGTCTTGGCCCCGGCCGCCACTCCATTGCGGTCGTCAAACAAACCGTGCAGCGCGCCCTGGACCCTCGTGCCCCGGTCGTTCAGACATTCGATAATGGCCGCGCCGATGAGACGCTCGACATCGCTCGGCTCTCCATTCTGTCTGCGAACCGAGAGCGGCTCCGCCAGCTCCCCGATCGGAGTGGACAGCGCAGCGTCGGAAAGAGCGAGGTGCGGCTTGGCGCGCGACATGACGTTGTGATCCAGTCGAATCTGGCTGTCCATCAATTCACAGCGGGCCTGCCGATGAATCAGCCCTTTTGAGCTCCGATCGAAGACAAGATCCACGCGGCCAACGTGGATACCGTAGTGATCTGCCTGTGTGAGCAAAACTTTGTTCGTTAGCCGGCTTGGGATATTCTGGTGCGTGTGACCTCCAAGGAAAACCGCCACGTCAGGAAACTCGCCGGTTAACGACATCACATTATTGGCAAAGTCGTCACCGCCTGACCTCATCTTCAATCCCATGTGACCGGCCAGGACGATGGCATTCGCCCCCTCCGCCTTCGCTTTTACGATCGCGCGCCGAACCGGATCAACCGGATACGAAAAGTCGAGGCCGCGCGTGTATTCCGGCCGGAACCAGAATGGCATTCCTGGAGTTGTGATGCCGATGATGGCAACGCGGATGCCCTCTATTTCCCGGATGATGTATGGACGAACCTTCGCGAAAGGATGTTTGCGGTCGGTCCATTCTCCTGCCGCTTTTCCTTCGAGGATGGTATTGGCCGCCAGCACCGGCATATGGGAAGCCTGCAGGGCGCGAAGGAAAGGATCCATCCCCCAATCGAACTCATGATTCCCAATCACCCATGCGTCGTAGCGGAGGTGATTAAACAGATCGATCATGAGTTGGCCTTTGCTGCGCAGGCCCACGTCGGTCCCCTGATAAACGTCGCCGACATCGATCAGGATGGTGTTCGGATTCTTCCGGCGCCAATGGCGGATTTGGGTGACGCACCGGGCTAGTCCGCCCATGTCGGGCGTTCCATCGTAATCGATCGTCGGCAGAATATGTCCATGCAGATCGGTCGTATGCAGGATGGAAATGGTGACCGTGTCGCCGCCGAGAAGCTGGGCCGCGCGCCCCAAAGATGGAAGGGCACAGAGCGCACCTGTCTGGCCTAACGTGTGCAGGAATGCCCGCCGGCTCCAGGACTTCACGCCATGGTTATGACAATCTTTCGTTGAAACAGCGACAACCAATTTCGCATTTATCGCGCTCAAAAATTCGTTTCGGATGAGGTAGGAGCGGTTCACCCGAACCGCCCGGGCGATTGAGGTCAATCGCCCCTACCTTGGCTGCGCCCTCGAGGCTTTCGCCCCACCACGAAGGCAGCCTCCAGAGCCGTCGCGAATGCCTGGGCATGGCAGATTGCGATTTCCCGCCAATCAGCGAACAATCCCTCATGCAACTCGAAGGCATCGATCACATCGCTTTGAGCGTGGTAGATGTGCAAAGCGCTGCCGCCTGGTACATCGATGTTCTCGGATTCGAACCGCGCCACCAAGGCATGTGGGACGGAGTCCCCGTGTTCATCGGCAAAGGCACCACTGCCATCGCCCTCTTTCCGCTCCAGCAGCACTCCCTCGCTTCATCCGTTAGTCCGACTGGTCCGCAGTTTCTGCATCTCGCCTTCCGCACTGATGCAGCCGGCTTTCAAAGCGCTCAAGAGGATCTGAAACGCCGCCAAATCTCCTTCCATTTTCAGGACCACGAAATCTCGCAATCCATTTATTTTCGCGACCCTGATGGGCACGAACTGGAGATCACGACCTACGAGTTTCCGCGCACTTGAAATGGCGCCGGCCTTACTCGTTATTTTTCAAGTGCCATGCCAGCAGGACATTCTTCCGACGAAGCTTACAGTCGTCGCTCACGAGCGTGAATAAGAGTTCTGAGCCATTGCGTGTGAAGTGATAAACGCCGTTCCCTGAGCAACTCTTCGGCATCATCCCGCCCGTGCTGCGGAGCGTGATGATGTCCCCTTTGATCGTGTATTTCCCTCGCGTGTCACGCTGACCATCCCGGGTAAGATCGACATCAAAAGTACCATCCTCCTTGAGCACCCAAACCGTCCCAGTCTGATTGGTCCAGGAGCCCGCCACCGGCGAAGCGCGTCTGGTGTGTTGAAAAAACGCGCAACCTTCCAGCAAAAAAAGCAAAACAGCTCCAAGAAAAACCGGCCGTCTCGATACTGCCCGCATAACGAAGCCTGGATTTTCTAAGCGGTGCGGCCGCAGCAGTTCTTGAATTTCTTCCCGCTCCCGCACGGACAGGGATCATTTCGGCCCACTTTCGGGATACTGCGGCGCACCGGCAAATCGAGCGAGATCTCGCCTGCACCATCGCCATTCCCGCCGGTCGAAATGCTCCCGCTCGGGTGTGGCCGGACGCCACGCGGAGGCCCATCGGCGGTGGCCGCACTGGGAGTGTGCTCGCGCTGCAGAAATTGCGGCAGAGTCGCGAGAAAATTCTCGAACGCCTGGAGATTGGAGGTGCTTCGGAAAAGGTTATGCAGCACTTCGTTCTTAATGTTCGCCATCAGGTCGACGAACATGTCGTACGCTTCCGTCTTATATTCGATGAGGGGATCTTTTTGCGCATAACTGCGCAGATACACGCCCTCGCGCAGGGCATCCATGGCGTAGAGGTGTTCCTGCCAGAGCCGATCGATCGCGTTCAGGATGATGTACCGCTCCAGGCTCTTTACCGCCGTCGCTTCTTCGTGACTCGATTTTCGCTCGTACGCTTCCTTGATTCGGTCAACCAGGAATTGCGCATTCTCATCGACCGATCGTGTTTCGAACTGGGCGCGCTCCTTCGTTAGCCCGAGCGGAAATGTCGTGTTGACCCAGTGGATCAGCGGTCCGTACTCCGGCTCCGCTTCGTCCACATGTTCCTTCACCTTCGCCGGCACCGCTTCGTTGATAACCTCGTAAATGAGCGTGCGCGGATCTTCCGAATCGATCACTTCATTGCGATAGCCATAAACGACTTCGCGCTGGTTGTTCATGACGTCGTCGAAATCGAGAGTCCGTTTGCGCGCCAGATAATTTCTTTGTTCGACTCGCTTCTGCGCCGTCTCCACCGACTTGTTCAGCCATGGATGTTCCAGCTCCTGACCTTCTTCGAGGCCAAATCGTTCCATGATGCGCGTCATCCGATCGGCCGCGCCGAAGTTGCGCATCAGATCGTCTTCGAAACTGACATAGAAACGCGAGCTGCCAGGGTCGCCCTGGCGCGCGCAACGGCCGCGCAACTGCCGGTCAATGCGGCGTGATTCGTGTCGCTCCGTGCCGATGACATAGAGCCCGCCGCGCTCCGCCACCCGTTCGCCCAGTTTAATATCGGTGCCGCGGCCCGCCATGTTGGTTGAAATTGTGACGGTTCCCGGCTGCCCCGCACGCGCCACGATCTCCGCTTCCTGCGCATGATATTTCGCGTTCAGAACATTGTGCGGAACCTTTTCGCGCTTCAGCATCCGGCTCAATAATTCGGACGCTTCCACGCTCACCGTGCCGACCAGCACCGGCTGCTCTTTGGCATGCCGCTCCTTGATCTCGTTGATGACGGCGTTGTATTTCTCACGACGCGTCTTATAGATGCGATCGTTGTGATCCTTGCGCGCCACCACCCGGTTCGTCGGGATCACGTTGACGTCGAGTTTGTAGATGTCGTGGAACTCGGCCGCTTCCGTCTCGGCTGTGCCGGTCATGCCCGCCAGCTTTTGATAGAGCCGGAAATAATTCTGAATCGTGATGGTGGCGAGCGTTTGCGTCTCGCGATCGATCTGCACGCCTTCTTTCGCCTCCACCGCCTGATGTAATCCGTCGCTCCAGCGCCGGCCTGGCATCTTGCGGCCCGTGTATTCGTCGACGATGACCACCTTGTTTTCCTCGATCACGTACTGCACGTCCTTCTCGAACAGGCAGTAAGCACGCAGAAGTTGCGAAATATTGTGGATACGCTCGCCTTGCGCATCGCAATGCTGCTGGCGTTCGGTCTTCTGACGATCCTTCTCCTCCGGCGCGATGGCAGGATCGAGATCGATCTCCGTGAATTCGCTGATCAAATCGGGCAGAACAAACGCATTCGGGTCGTCCGGATTCATGAAGGCGCGGCCTTGTTCGGACAAGTCCGCTTCCTGCGATTTCTCGTCGATCGTAAAAAAAAGCTCCTCCTTCAGCGCGAATAACTCTTCCTTGCGCGTGTCCTGATAAAATTGCAGCTCGGCTTTATCGATGGCCCGGCGCTTATCGGGATCTTCCATCATGCGCAGCAGCTGTTTGTTGCGCGGCTGACCCAGCTTGACCTTGAACATGAGAAGCCCGCCACTCTCGATCTCGCCCTTGTCGAACTCCTCTTTGGCTTCGCTCGCCAAACGATTCACCAGCATGGTCTGTTTGCGCACCAGCTGTTCAACCAGCGGCTTCCACTTGTCGTACTGATGCGTTGAGATCGTGGCCGGACCGCTGATGATCAAAGGGGTGCGCGCTTCATCGATCAGAATCGAATCGACTTCATCCACGATGGCGAAATGGTATCCCCGCTGCACCTGCTGCTCCCGCGTCGTGGCCATTCCATTGTCGCGCAGATAATCGAAACCGAACTCGCTGTTCGTTCCATAGGTCACATCCTTCGCGTACTGTTCGCGACGAACGTCCGGCGATTGATCATGCTGAATAATGCCAACCGTTAGTCCCAAAAAGTTATAAAGCTGCCCCATCCACTCGGCGTCGCGCCGGGCGAGGTAATCGTTCACCGTCACCAGATGCGCGCCTCGCCCGCTCAGCGCATTGAGATAAAGCGGCAACGTCGCCACCAGTGTCTTGCCTTCGCCCGTCGCCATTTCCGCAATCCGGCCCCGATGCAACACCATTCCGCCCACCAGCTGCACATCGAAGTGCACCATGTTCCAGACCATGGGCTGATCGCATACGGTAAAGCTGTGCTGCCGCTCGGTCAGGCGCCGCGCCGCATCCTTTACCACGGCGAACGCTTCCGGCAGAATTTCATCGAGCCGTTTCCAGACTTCCTCCACCGTCGGAAGTTTCGACAGCTCCTCCTGCCAGGCTGTTGTCATCCCGCGCAATTGCTCGTCGGAGAAGCTCCTGAACCTCTCTTCAAATTCGTTGATCCGACGAACCATCGGCGCCAGCCGCTTCACTTCGCGCTGGTTTTTCGAACCAATTATCTTCTTTAAAATCCAACCAACCATGTCGTTGTTAATATCTCCGAATTCCGGCCACTATCAATCAGCCCGCGCCATCTCAGCGGGCTAAGAGTCGATTTGTCCCGGTATTCTTGGGGCCGGTAGGTCGGAACCTGTCGCACAAAGTCCGCCTAAGCGCGAACGCGTTTGGTAGGCACGGCTCGCCGCGCCATCCGCTCCGCGCGTGTGGGGTCTTCCCGGTGGGGCGAGACTCTGTCGAGCCGTCGAATGCCGAAGATTGTGCCCGATAGTTTTGCAGTTATCCTCGCGGCATGAAGAAGATCATTTCCACCGCCGAAGCGCCGGCTGCTATCGGACCCTACTCCCAAGCCGTCCGCGTCGGATCTACCCTTTACTGCGCCGGACAAATCCCGCTCGATCCCAAGACCGGCCAGATCGTGTCACAGGACATCACCGAGCAAACCCGGCGCGTCATGCAGAACATCGCGGCCGTCCTGCAAGCCGCCGGCTCTTCCTTCGATCAAGTGGTGAAAACGACCATTTTCCTGACTGACTTTGCCGACTTCCAAACGGTCAACGAAATCTATGGCTCCTATTTCAAGAGCGAACCGCCGGCCCGTTCCACTGTTCAGGTGGCCGCTCTGCCTAAGAACGCGCGCGTCGAAATCGAAGTCATCGCCGTCGACGCCGGCACCTCCGGTGGCGGAGGCGTGGCCAGCGATACGTCCGGGTAAATGAGCTACTCGACCTTTCTCTTGCCGGGGAGCGCACGCGCCCTCGCGTGCTCGTTTCGGCACCCTCGCCGAAACAATCTTTGTCTGCACCGGTTTGAACTGTCTTCGCCGAGGGCGCCGAAGACTGCACGTGAGGCGCGTGCGCTCCCCAGAAATCCGTGAACGAAGATCTTCCCGCGTTGTTCCGCAAAACCGGGGCTCTCCTCGATGGGCACTTCGTTCTGCGCTCCGGCTTGCACAGCCGCCAGTACTTTCAATGCGCTCTCCTCCTCCAACACACTGCCATCGCCGCTGATGTCTGCGCAAGGCTGGCCGAGAAGTTGCGCCCTTACCCGTGCGATGGCGTCATCTCCCCCGCGCTCGGCGGAATCGTCGTCGGCCAGGAAGTGGGCCGCTCGTTAGGCAAACGCCATATCTTTGTCGAGAAAGAGGCCGGGGCTCTCGTCCTTCGTCGCGGTTTCGAGATCAGTCCGGGCGAGCGTTTTGTCGTGGCCGAAGATGTGGTCACGCGCGGCGGCCGTGTCCAGGAAACGATCGGCATCGTGCGCGCGCATGGCGGCGTGGTCACCGCCGCCGGGGTCATCGTCGATCGCAGCGGCGCGGCCAAGCCGGACTTCGGTTGTCCCTTTGTCAGCCTGGTGGAGATGAATATCGAGACCTTCGAGCCCGATAAACTTCCCCCGGACCTGGCCGCTCTTCCGACGCAAAAACCCGGAAGCAAGTAGCGCCGCGGCAAAGCATGTTTATTATCGAAGAGAGCCCGCTCGTCCATGTCTGACCGTAATTCTCCAGTCCAATCCGTTTCCGCCGCCACCGCGCGCGTCGAATCGCCGCGCACCGGCATGATCGCGGTGGTGGCCGGCTCGTCGGTCGGCCGCAAAATGATCGTGGCCGTGACCGGAATCGTTTTGATGGCCTTCGTCGTCGGACATTTGATCGGGAACCTGCAGATTTTCCTCGGACCGGACTGGATCAACGGCTACTCCCAACACCTGCGCGATCTCGGCCCACTCCTCTGGGTCATTCGAGGCTTCCTTCTTCTGACTGTGATCCTCCATATCTATTTCACGGTCCTGCTCGCCATCGAAAACCGCCGCGCCCGTCCCACCGGCTACGTCAAAAAAGAACATGTCAAAGCGACCTTCGCTTCCCGGCACATGGTGGCGAGCGGATTGGTCGTTCTCGCTTTCATCGTTTTTCATCTCCTCCATTTCACCGCGCGCCAATTCAATCCGCAGTTTCCGCTCCTCAAGAACGATCCACTCAATCATTACGACGTTTTTTCCATGATGGTCTACGGATTCCAGAATGTTTACGTCTCCGCTTTTTATATCGTCGGTCTTTTCCTTCTCACCCTGCACCTCACCCACGGCGCTTCCAGTTTTTTACAATCGCTCGGGCTCAATAACAAAAAGCTGACGCCGACCCTCGCTTCCGCAGCGCGCGTTTTCGCGTGGCTCCTTTTTATCGGCTATGCCGCCATCCCCGTGGCCGTTCTCCTCGGCTTTATTCAGCCGGCGCAACATCCATGATCGGAACGCTCGACCCCAAGGCTCCGGCCGGCCCTTTGTTCGAGAAATGGCGCTCACACCGCGACCACTCCCGACTCGTGAACCCAAATAATCGTCGCAAGTACGAAGTCATCATTGTCGGCAGCGGTCTGGCCGGTGGATCCGCCTCCGCCACCCTTGGCGAACTCGGTTATCGCGTGAAGTGTTTTTGCTACCAGGACTCGCCGCGCCGCGCTCATTCCATCGCCGCCCAGGGTGGAATCAATGCCGCAAAAAACTATCAGAACGACGGTGACAGCATTTACCGTCTCTTTTACGACACGATCAAGGGCGGCGATTTTCGATCGCGCGAGGCGAACGTTTATCGTCTCGCCGAGGTCAGCAATCTCATCATCGACCAGTGCGTCGAACAAGGCGTGCCCTTCGCGCGTGAATACGGCGGCCTTCTCGCCAATCGCTCGTTCGGCGGCGCGCAGGTTTCGCGCACCTTTTACGCGCGCGGCCAGACCGGCCAGCAACTTTTGCTCGGCGCCTACCAGGGACTTTGCCGCCAAATCGCCGCGGGGACTGTCCAGATGTTTCCACAAACCGAGATGCTCGACGTCGTCCTGGTCGACGGCCACGCCAAAGGGATCGTCACGCGCAGCCTTGTCACCGGAAAAATTGAAGTACATGCGGCCGACGCCGTCGTCCTCGCCACCGGCGGTTACGGCAATGTTTTCTATCTTTCGACTAACGCGCGTGGTTGCAACGTGACCGCGACTTACCGCGCCTACAAAAAAGGCGCGCTCTTCGCCAACCCCTGCTTCACCCAAATTCATCCGACCTGCATTCCGGTCGCGGGAGATTTTCAATCGAAGCTGACGCTCATGTCGGAGTCGTTGCGCAACGACGGACGCGTTTGGGTGCCGAAGCGAAAAGAAGATGTCGGTAAGGCGCCGGCCTCCATACCAGAAAGCGATCGGGATTATTATCTGGAACGCAAATATCCGAGCTTCGGAAACCTGGCGCCGCGCGACATTGCCTCACGGGCCGCCAAAGAGGTGTGCGACGAAGGGCGCGGCGTTGGCCCCGGTGGACGCGGCGTTTACCTGGATTTTGCCGATGCCATCCGGCGTCTGGGCGAGAGCACCATCCGTGAGCGCTATGGCAACCTGTTTGAAATTTACGAGAAGATCACGGGAGAAAATGCCTACCATGTGCCGATGCGGATATATCCCGCGGTCCATTACACCATGGGCGGTCTCTGGGTGGACTACAATTTGATGAGCAACGTGCCCGGTTTATTCGTCATCGGTGAGGCGAACTTTTCCGATCACGGCGCCAATCGTCTCGGGGCGAGTGCGCTCATGCAGGGTTTAGCCGACGGTTATTTTGTTCTCCCCTACACGCTGCCGAATTATCTGGGCGGCCAGATGGGAAAACGTCCGTCGCCCGACCGGCCCGAGTTCAAGCAGGCCGAGCAGGACGTGCGCGCGCGTGTGAAAAAGCTTCTCGATATCAACGGGAAACGCTCGCTCGACTCTTTTCATCGCGAGCTCGGTCTTCTTCTCTGGGACAAATGCGGCATGGCCCGCAACGCGGCCGGACTGCGCGAAGCTCTGCAAAAGATTCCAGCGTTGCGCGATGAATTCTGGAAGAACGTGCGCGTACCCGGCAGCGGTGAAGATTTCAACCAGTCCCTCGAACGCGCTGGGCGCGTCGCTGATTTCCTCGAATTCGCCGAACTCATGTGCCTGGATGCTCTCGATCGCGATGAATCGTGCGGCGGTCATTTCCGCGAAGAACATCAAACACCGGACGGCGAGGCCTTGCGCGACGATGATCGGTTTGCCTTCGTCTCGGCCTGGGAATATCAGGGCAACGGTACGGCAGCCCCGCCCAAACTTCACCGCGAGCCGCTTAATTTTGAAACCGTGCATTTGACACAAAGGAGCTACAAATGAGAAGCAGCCTTAAGTTTGCAGTTTTAAGTTTTAAGGCGCGCGGCCACCGGCGCTTCTGCTTCCCCACTTAAAGCTTAAACCTTAACACTTAAAACTTTCGGATGAACTTCAAGCTCAAGGTCTGGCGACAGAAGGATGCGAAAACGCGAGGTAAGCTCGTCGCCTACGAGGCGAAAGACATTTCGCCGCACACGTCATTTTTGGAGATGCTCGATATCGTGAACGAAGGCCTCGTTCTGCGTGGCGACGAACCGATCGCATTTGATTCCGATTGTCGCGAAGGCATTTGCGGTACCTGCTGCCTGACCGTCAATGGCGAAGCCCATGGTCCGGATCATCCGGGCGCCGCCTGCGAACTTTACATGCGGAAATTCCGTGATGGTGAAACGATCACGGTCGAACCATTCCGCGCCAGGCCATTTCCGCTAATCAAGGATCTGGTCGTTGATCGCAGTGCGCTCGATCGGATCGTGCAGGCGGGCGGATTTATTTCGGCCCGGGCGGGGTCGGCTCCCGAAGCCAATTCGCTCCTTATCCCGAAGCCGAACGCCGACCTCGCGATGGAAGCGGCGGCCTGCATCGGTTGTGGCGCCTGCGCGGCGGCTTGCCCGAATGCGTCCGCGATGCTCTTCACTGCGGCCAAGGTTTCACATCTTTCTCTTCTGCCGCAGGGCGACCCTGAACGCGAGACACGGGTCCTCCGGATGGTTCGGCAAATGGATGTCGAAGGCTTCGGCAACTGCACCAACACTTATGAGTGCGAAGCGGTTTGTCCGGCCGAGATCAGCGCCAGTTTCATTGGGAAGCTGAATCGGGAATACGCGCGCGCCACCTGGCGGACTCGCGCTGGGGATTAAGCACCGGCGCAGCGCGTTCATTTCTGGGGAGCACAGGCGGCTCGCCCACCGATGTCGCGGCGAGCCGCCGCGACGTGCGGGCCAGCAGCCCGCGCTCCCGGAATATTAGCCCGTCACGCAAGGGCAGCACCACAACTTCGGATCGAGTTCCGCTTTCGCCCGCGCGGCCAGCGAGTCTGAGTTCGCTGACTCGCCCATCACCGCAAACATGTTGGATCCCGACCCCGACATCAGCGCGACCCTTACCTCCGGCTGTCGCAATAACCACATCTTCATTTCCGCCAGAAACACAAACTTCTCGAATACCGGCCGCTCGAGATCGTTGAAAAATCGATGACCACCAAATTCCTGCGGCGCGTACAAAATTCCCGGAATCTCGCGTGAATCTTGCCAGAGCGCATAAGCCATCGCGGTCGGCACCCGGAATTCCGGCTTCAATAATAACAAGGTCAGCTGCTTCTTCAGTGGCTCGGGCGAAACAATTTCTCCCCGTCCGCGACACATGGCCGCTGAACTAAAAAGAAAGAATGCCACGTCCGACCCGATGCCGGCGCCGAGTTCGGCCAGCACTTCACGGGAAAGATTCGTTCCGAAAAGCCCATTCAGTCCGATCAAAACGGAAGCCGCATCGCTGCTCCCACCTCCCAGCCCCGCCCCGTGCGGAATCTTCTTTCGCAAGTCAATCCGGACGTCAGCGGCGACTTTCGTTTTCTGAAAGAATGCCTGGGCGGCGCGGACGACCAGATTCTCCGCTCCTGCAGGAATGGAGGAATCATCGCAATGGAATTGGATCCCATGACCAATTTCGTTTTTATCGAGGATGATTTCATCGGCGATCGAGATCGGAGCGATGAAGGTTTCAACCTCATGGAATCCGTCCGCACGCCGGCCCCCCACTCGCAATGAAAGATTGATCTTCGCTGGCGCCAAAACTTGCATACGTTGCAATCTGTTCACGAAAACTCGAAGAAAAACAGGATGAATTCATCGGTCGGAAGTCCAGGCGAAAGAATTATTGTCGCGCTTGATGTCCCCACGCGGAAAGAAGCGTTCCACCTCGTGGCGCTGCTCGCCCCCGCTATTTCCATTTTTAAAGTTGGTCTTCAGCTTTATACCGCAGAAGGACCGGACTTGGTGCGCGCCATTCTCGATACGGGGGCCAAAGTATTTCTCGACCTTAAACTTCACGACATTCCGAACACAGTCGCACGCGCCGTCGAATCGGCCGATCGACTCGGAGTCCAAATGCTAACCATCCATCTGAGCGGCGGAGCGGGCATGATCGAGGCAGCGATGGCCGCGCGGAAAGAATCGCTTCTCATCCTTGGGGTGACCGTCCTGACGAGCATCGATCGGGAAGCGTTGCGCGTCACCGGAATTGAATCAGAGGTGGGCAATTGGGCGCGCGCGCCGGAGTCGACGGACTCGTGGCCAGTCCGCATGAGATCGAGATTCTGCGAAAGAATTTTGGCGATCAAATCAAATTGGTCGTTCCAGGAATCCGCCCATCCGGCTCGGATGCCGCCGATCAGAAGCGCACCATGACGCCGCGCGCCGCGCTCGAAGCGGGCGCTGATTATCTCGTCATCGGCCGCCCCATCACGGCCGATCCAGATCCGGCCGGAGCGGTCGCGCGAATTCTGGACGAGATAAACCGCTGATCTCTGGCATGCCCCTCTTTGGCGAGTTGGACGTTTACCGCGATACCGCTCCGCACGGCGCTGCCCTTAACATGGCCATCGACGAAGCCCTCCTCGAGCGCGTGCGAATCCCTGCCTTTCGTTTCTATCGATGGCAGCATCCCGCCCTCTCCCTCGGATATTTCGGAAAATTCGCGGTCGTAGCGCAATATGCCGCGCAGCGCGACCTCGTTCGTCGCTGGACCGGCGGTGGCACTGTCTTTCATGGCGAAGATCTAACCTATAGCATTGTCATTCCTTCATCCGTTGAGGGGCTACCGAACGCTTCTCGAGCGGTTTACGCCGCGGTCCATGAAGCATTGCGAAAGGCAATTGAGGACGCCGGCAATCCAGCGGAACTGGCCACGACTGAATCCACACGTGTTTCCGATTCCTGTTTCGCTAACCCGGTCGTCGCAGACGTCATGTCAGGGAATCGCAAGGTCGCGGGGGCCGCACATCGCCGAACCCGCGCGGGCTTACTGCACCAGGGCAGCATCCAGAACGTCAGTCTTTCGGACGATCTTATCTCGGCTTTTGTCCGCCATCTTTCTCCGAAACCACGCGCCATTCCGCTCGATCGCGAAGTCATCGAGCGCGCCGATCAGATTGCCGCAGAAAGATACGCCACCAACGCCTGGCTGCGCCGCTGGTAGTTCTGCCGTGCGACCAGCTGTTGTCTGTAGGGGAAGCTGCCAGCTTCCCTTTGAATGAGTGGAAGCGAACAGCTTCCCCTACAGAAGACTCAGTGTTCGGCGCCACAAGGGGGAGGACGCCTCCCAGTTCTTTCCGGCCAGCTCCCTTTGCGCCTAAAAAGCATGGAATCGGCGTCTCCCCATCGTGTTCCTTTGACAATCTGCGAGGCGTCCTTCTATTCTCCGTTGGTGGAGGTATCGATGCACTCGGCGGCTGCGCGGACGACGCCGGATAATTCTTTAGCACGGGTGGCGAGCGCGGTGCATTCTGAGCTTGCCTGCGTGGAAGCGCGCATCGCTGAGCAGACCGCCGCTTTCGACCCGGCCATCGAAGGTTATGTCTCTTACGCCGTCGGCAGCCGCGGAAAACGTTTGCGACCCATCATGGCGCTCCTCAGCGGCGGCGCGGTCGGCCAGATCTCCTCCGAACACATCGATCTGGCGGTCGTGGTCGAGTTGATTCACATCGCGACGCTGGTGCACGACGACATCATGGACGAGGCGGAGCGACGCCGCTCCCAGCCCACGGTCAACGCGCGCTGGGGAAATTCGCTCAGCGTCCTTCTCGGTGACTGCCTCTTTGCCCATGCCTTGCATCTTTCTGCTAATTTCGAGAACCCGGAAGTCGGTCGCGCCATCGCGCGGGCCGCGCGCGAAGTTTGCACAGGCGAGATCATCCAGACACAACGCCGCTTCGATCTGCACCTGGCCATCGACGATTATTTTCGCATCATCCAAATGAAGACTGGCTCGCTTTTCGCCGTCGCCGCTGAACTCGGAGCCGTTCTGAGTGGTGCCGACCAGAAAACGGCCCTGACCCTGAGAGATTTTGCGGCTCGTGTCGGAACCGCGTACCAGATTTACGACGATTGTCTTGACATTGCGGGGGATGAAGATGCCACCGGCAAGACGCTTGGAACCGATCTGCGCAAAGGCAAACTGACGTTGCCCGTGCTTATGTTGCTGCGCTCCGCTCGGGCCGTGGAAAAGGAACGCTGCGCAGAGTTGATCCTGGAAGGAAATTTATCCGAAATCACACGCCTGGTCAAAACAGCCGCCGCCAACGGCGCCTTGAGCGCGTCCATCCAATCGGGACAGGACCTGCTGCGCGAAGCCGAAAACAAGCTGACCGGTTTGCCCGTTAATAGTTACAGCGACGCGCTCTTCGGATTGAGCGAGACCGTGCGCGAACTCTTCGAAGAAGTCCGCGCTTAGATGCAGGCACGCAGATCTGATTCTGCGTTCGCGAAGTTCGCTTCGTCTTAAGGAAACTTCAGCGCGATGCGGCCTCTAAAAATTCATGAACTGCCAGCGGACGAGCGGCCACGCGAAAAGCTCATCGCCCTGGGCGAGGCCGCCTTAACGGAAGCCGAGCTTCTCGCCATCCTCCTTCGCACCGGAGTGCCAGGCGCAAACGCGGTCGAGGTCGGCCGGCAGCTGCTCGAACGATACAGTTCGCTTGATGAACTGAGCCGATGCTCGGTTGACGAATTGAAGAAGATCAAAGGCGTTGGGCCGGCCAAAGCGGTTCATTTGGTCGCGGCCTTCGGCATTGGCAAACGACTCGCCAGCGCCCGCGCCAAAAGCAAAAAGCTCGATTCGCCTGAGACGATCGAGGCGTTGCTCGGTCCCGAAATGCGCATGCTGCGCAAGGAATCCTTGCGCGTTGTCCTGCTCGATACCCGCTATCACCTTCTCCGCGTTGAGCAGATCTCACTCGGCAGCATCAACGAAAGTATCGCTCATCCACGCGACGTTCTGCGGCCCGCCGTTATCTCGTCCGCCTACGCAATCGTTGTCGTTCATAATCATCCCTCGGGCGATCCCTCCCCCAGCCAGACCGATCATAGCTTGACGCGAAGACTTGCCGAAGCGGCCGAGCTCTTGCAGATCAAACTGCTCGATCACATTATCATCGGCGCTCCCATCGAAGGGAGTCCGGGTTATTTCAGTTTCAAGGAGGCAGGCGTGCTTTGAAGAAAATTCATGCAACTGCGGTCATCGATGCCAAAGCCGAAATCGGCGAAGACGTCGAGATCGGTCCATACGTCGTCATGGGGGCGGACGTTACGATCGGCTCGGGCACCATTGTGCAATCGCACGCGGTTTTCGAAGGATTTGTCACGATCGGTTGCCGCAATTTCATTGGACCAGGCTGTGTCATCGGCGCGCCCCCCCAGGACCTCGGTTTCTCAGCCGATCGCAAGACCACCGTCCTCATCGGTGACGACAACATCATTCGCGAGCATTGCACGATTCATCGCGGCAGCGCCGAGGGGAGCAGCACCACCATCGGAAACAAGAATTTTCTCATGGTAGGCGCCCATCTCGGCCACAACTGTCAGATCGGCAACAACGTCATCATCGCCAACAACTGCCTGCTCGCCGGTCACGTGCGCGTCGATGACCAGGCCTTCATCGGCGGTGGCTCGACCTTTCATCAGAACATGCGCGTGGGCCGATTGGTCATGGTGCAAGGCAGCTCCGCCTTCGGCAAGGATTTGCCACCCTTTACCATGGCCGCCGAGCGCAATGCCGTTTTCGGCTTGAACATCACCGGAATGCGCCGCGCTGGATTCAACGCCGCACAGCGCGAAGACATCAAGGCGGCCTTCAGGCTTCTTTACCTGAGTGGACTGAATCTTTCGCAAGCGCTCGAAAAATCTGCCACGGAAAATTTCGGGGAACTGGGTCGCGAATTCTTCGAGTTCGTGGCCGAAGCCAAAAAGCGCAGTGTTTGCCCGTACCGCGGCAAAAAGGATCGCGAAGACGCCGCGAAAGAGATCTAACGAGACTTTCTTCTGTAGCGGCGGCCTATGACCGCCGAACTCATACTTCGCGATTCGATCATGATCACGAGTATGAGCATGATCAGGACAGGGAAGCGTCGCCGCGCACCTCTTACCTGGACGTTGGGCGTTGGGCGTTGAACGTTTGCCTTCTCTGCTTCCCCTACTTCAGTCCCAGCAAAGCCAGCATCCGTCCCGTCTTTCCCTTCTCCGCGCGGTACGAGTAAAACGATTCCAAATCGCAGGCGGTGCACACCCCATCATCGTGAATCTGCATCACGCCGCGCGCCCGGCATTGCTCCACAATCGACGCCGTGAAATCGATTTCATAATGCGGCGGACGAATGCACGGGCTCAGTTGCACGATCATCTCGCGCATCTGCGAACCGAACCGTTCCCGCATCTGGTCGAGCGCCGCGCCCACAATCCCCAGTTCGCTCCCTTTCTTTCCAGAATGAATAAGCCCCACTGCTTCTCTCACCGGATCAACCAAATAGACCGCACAGCAGTCCGCTACATAAATCCCAAGCGCCACCTGATGTTGGTTCGTAATCAGCCCGTCGCATCCGGCAAAAGTTCTATCCTCCGAAACCGGCTGATCGATAATCCCGAGCCGATCACCATGAACTTGCTCGGCCGTCACCAATGGCCACTCACCCATCCCCAGCTCAACCCGGATGCCGCGATGAACCGTGTCGAGCCGGCTGAGCGCCTCCCCTTTATCATGCGCCACGTCAATGCCGGGAATGCGCCGCACGAACACGCCGACGCTGACCCCATTGCGGTCGAGAGCCGGAAATCTTTCCGCGAGAAT
>Ga0193751_1000774_pt1 | contig 22619 bp, 21 predicted proteins | sample L1c2metaG_FD_143050 | JGI IMG/M metagenome (GOLD analysis project Ga0193751, IMG submission 143050) | Soil microbial communities from a riparian zone of the East river system, Colorado, United States - L1c2 | ecosystem: Environmental > Terrestrial > Soil > Riparian zone | place: USA: East River... | reverse complement strand
ACGCCCATGTGGTAGGCGATGGTGCCGGCGAGCCAGCGCCCCTTCTCGACGAACTGGAACTCGGCCGAGGCCGGGTCGAACCGCCACACCAGGATCAGCGACACCGCGAAGGTGACGAGGGTCGTCCACAGGGCGATCCAGCGCGCGTTGCGGGCCCCGTCCACGGTCTCGCCGTGCACCATGGCGACGATGAGCACCGCGCCGAGCAGCGGCAGGAACGCGGTGAGCGAGAGGATCGGCCAGGACGCCATCAGTGCGCTCCGCCGGAAAACATGAACCAGGTGATGAGCGCCGCGACGCCGATCAGCATGGCGAAGGCGTAGTGATAGAGGTAGCCGCTCTGCAGCCGCACCACGCGGTTGGTGACGTCGATCACCCGCGCCGAGATGCCGTCGGGACCGAACCCGTCGATCAGCCAGCCGTCGCCGCCCTTCCACAGCAGCCGGCCGAGCCACAGCGTCGGGCGCACCAACAGGACGTCGTAGAGCTCGTCGAAGTACCACTTGTTGAGCAGGAAGCGGTAGAGCACGTCGTGCTGGCGGGCGAGGTTCTCGGGGATGTCCGGGCGGCGGATATAGTACTGCCAGGCGACCAGCAGCCCGAGCGCCATCGCCAGGGTCGGCAGCACGCCGACCAGGAGCGGCACGCGGTGCATGTCCTCGAGGATGGTGTTGCCGGGGGCGAACTTGAGCGACTCGCGGAAGAATTCCTCGACATTATGCCCGGCGAACAGGTCCTTGAACGGGAAGCCCGCCAGGATCGATCCCGCCGCCAGCAGGATCAGCGGCACCAGCATCACCCGCGGGCTCTCGTGCGCGTGGTCGCGCGCGTAGTAGTCGTGGGCGAGGCCGTGGAAGGTCTTGAATATCAGGCGCCAGGAATAGAACGCGGTCAGCCCGGCGGCGATCACCGTCAGGATGAAGGCGTAGGCGGCGAAGGAATTCTTGCCCGCATAGGCGGCCTCGATGATGGCGTCCTTGGAGTAGTAGCCGGCGGTGAGCGGAAAGCCGGTCAGCGCCAGGGTGCCGATCACCATGGTGATGTAGGTGACCGGAAGCTGGTCGCGCAGGCCGCCCATCTTGCGGATGTCCTGCTCGTGATGCATCGCGGTGATCACCGAGCCGGAGCCGAGGAACAGCAGCGCCTTGAAGAAGGCATGGGTGAACAGGTGGAACATGCCGACCGAATAGGCGCCCACCCCCATGGCGACGAACATGTAGCCGAGCTGCGAGCAGGTCGAATAGGCGACGATGCGCTTGATGTCGTTCTGCACCAGCCCGACGGTCGCGGCGAAGAACGCCGTGGTGGCGCCGATGAAGGTGACGAAGGCCCCCGCGGTCGGCGCCAGCTCGAACAGGGGCGAGAGCCGCGCCACCATGAACACGCCCGCCGTCACCATGGTGGCGGCGTGGATCAGCGCGGAGACCGGGGTCGGGCCTTCCATCGCGTCGGGCAGCCAGGTGTGCAGCAGGAACTGGGCGGACTTGCCCATGGCGCCCATGAACAGCAACAGGCAGATCAGGGTCAGCGCGTCGGCGTCGTACCCGAGGAAATGGATGGTCTTGCCGGTGAGCGACGGCGCCTGGGCGAACACGGTCTCGAAGTCGACCGCGTCGACCATCATGAACAGCGCGAATATGCCGAGCGCGAAGCCGAAGTCCCCCACCCGGTTGACGACGAAGGCCTTGATCGCCGCGGCGTTCGCCTCCGGCTTCTGGTACCAGAACCCGATCAGCAGGTAGCTCATCAGGCCGACTCCCTCCCAGCCGAAGAACAGCTGGACCAGGTTGTCGGCCGTCACCAGCATCAGCATCGCGAAGGTGAACAGCGACAGGTACGCGAAGAAGCGCGGCCGGTGCGGGTCTTCCGCCATGTAGCCGATCGAATAGAGATGCACGAGCGCCGAGATGGTGGTGACGACGACCAGCATCACCGCGGTGAGCGTGTCGACGCGCAACGCCCAGTCGACGTGCAGGTCGCCCGACACGATGAACGGCGCGAGCGCGACCCGGACGTCCTGATGGCCGAAGCCGACCTGGGCAAAGCCGATCCAGGCGAGCGCCATCGCGGCGAACAGCAGCACGGTCGTCACCAGCTCGGACGGCCGCGCGCCGATCAGCCGCCCGAACAGGCCGGCGATGGCGCAGCCGAGCAGCGGCAGGAAGACGATCGCCTGGTACATTGCCCCTTCAGCCCTTCATCAGGTTCACGTCTTCGACCGCGATCGAGCCGCGGTTGCGGAAATAGGTCACCAGGATGGCGAGCCCGATCGCCGCCTCGGCGGCCGCGACCGTGAGCACCACCAGCGCGAACACCTGGCCCACCAAGTCGCCCAGGTGGGTCGAGAACGCGACCAGGTTGATGTTGACGGCGAGCAGGATCAGCTCGATCGACATCAGGATGATGATGACGTTCTTGCGGTTGAGGAAGATGCCGAAGATCCCCAGCGTGAACAGGATCGCGGCGACCGCGAGATAATGGCCGAGCCCGACGGTCATGCGCCGCTTCCTTTGCGCATGATCTTTTTGGAAAACCGGTTTCCACTTTTCCGGATCATGCTCTAGATCCCCTCGCCCGGCCGCACGTGACGAATCTCGATCGCGGTCTGCGGCGTGCGCGCGACCTGCTCGCCGACGTTCTGGCGCTTGATGTTGGGCTTGTGGCGCAGGGTCAGCACGATCGCGCCGATCATGGCGACCAGCAGCACCAGGCCGGCGGCCTGAAAGAAGTAGATGTAGCGGGTGTAGAGCACGAGGCCGAGCGCCTCGGTGTTGCTCACGCTCGTCAGCGGCGCGATCGGCGCCGTGATCGCGCGCGGCACGCCCAGCCCGATCGCCCAGCTGCCGGCCACCCACACCAGCTCGATCAGTAACACCACGCCGACCAGCATGCCGACCGGCAGATAGTCGATGAAGCCCTGGCGCAGCTCGGCGAAATCGACGTCGAGCATCATCACCACGAACAGGAACAGCACCGCCACCGCGCCGACGTAGACGACGATGAGGATCATCGCCAGGAACTCGGCGCCGGTCATGACGAACAGGCCGGCGGCGTTGACGAAGGCGAGGATGAGGTAGAGCACCGAATGCACCGGGTTGCGCGCGGCAATGACCATGAAGGCCGACGCCACGCAGACGCCGGCGAAGAGGTAGAAGAAGAGGGTTGCGACGATCATCCGCACATCTCCGCCCGCGACGGGCGGCCCGTTCCTGCCTGCTCCCTCTCCCCGGAGGGGAGATGATGTTTTACTAAGTAATTGACTTTACAAAAGAAATCAATATAATAATTCATGCACAGGCCATACACAGATTAGGCAAATCAAGCACTTAGGCCCTGAAAAGACACAGAATCTGCACAGAAAGCAATGCCCCCATGTCCTTCCTTGTCGATACGCAGGAACTCAAGAGCGGGCTGGTCATCTTCCGCCGCGCGGACGTGAAGCACCGGAATTGGTACTGCCGGATCAAGGTTCCCCGGACCGACCGCTACAAGACGGTCTCCTTAAAGACCGCCGACATCGACGCGGCCCGCGATCGGGCCTTCGACCAGGACGCCGATGTCCGGTTCCGCATCAAGCACGAGGTGCCGATCTTCAATCGGCCCTTCAGCCAGATCGCCCAGGACTACGCCGACCTTCAGAAGGAGCGCGTCGAGGCCGGGCAGATCACCCGTCATCGTTTGAAGAGCATCGAGTCCGCCATCCGCGCGCAACTAAACCGCTATGTCGGCTCCGTCCAGATCAATCTGATCGGACAGGACCGTTGGGACTCCTATCCCATTTGGCGGAAGAGGAAGGCCAACGAGGCCAAGGAGGCTTTGAAGGCCAAGAAGGAGGCCAAGGAGCCTTTGAAGGTCAAGGAGGCCGAGCAGGTCAAGGTGGTCAACAGCCGCGTCAGCGATGCCACGATCCGTACCGAGATGAAAATCTTTCGGTCGATCATGGCGTATGCGGCCGGCAAGAAGTACATAAACGAAAGTCAACTGTTTAAGGGCATGCCCCCCTTGGCGAAGATGTCCCGGGAGGAGTTCACGCCCGAGGAGTACCGCGCGCTCCACACCTTCGCGCGGGGATGGATCAAGAAGGCGCGACAACCTGTCCAGACCTGGTATCGCACGGTCACTTACAATTTCGTCCTTATCATGTGCAACACCGGCATGCGTCCGCCGGAAGCCAAGAACCTGCGCTGGCGTGACGTTGCCATCAGGGCCGACGATCAAGGGCGCAAATTCGTCGTCCTGCATGTGCGCGGAAAGGGTAAGTTCCGCAACCTAGTCGCTGCTCACAACGTCGCCGAGTACCTCGAACGCATCCGCGCCATCGGCAAGGCGACCGGGCCGGACGATTTCGTGTTCACGACCTCGACGGGGAAGCCAGCCGTCACGCTCTACGCGTCGCTGATCACGAAATTGCTGACGGAGTCCAAGCTACTCTACAGTTCGTCCGGCAGCCGCCGTTCGACCTATTGTTTCCGGCACACCTATGCCACCTTCCGGCTGACGGAAGGGGTTGACGTGTATTTCCTGTGCAAGCAGATGGGCACGTCCGTGGAGATGATCGAGGATCACTACGGCCACATCGTCCCGGTCAAGAATGCCGAGCGCATTCTCCAGGGCTTGCCCGGATGGGAGCCGATCATCGCCGCGCCCCAGGTCGCCGCCGAGACAGGACGCGTGAACGCGGACGCGGCAAAGACCCAAGCCGCCAAGCCAAAGGCCAACAGGCCTCGCGATTCTTGATTGAGCCCAAGGGCCGGATGCTTCGCATCGAGCCTCGATGCGCCGGAACTGAGGGCTCACCCGTTCCCAATGCGCCGCGGCGCTCTGGATTGGGTGCGGAAGACACGCGATTCTTTGATTGAGTCCAAGCGCCGGATGCTTCGCATCGAGCCTCGATGCGCCGGTACGAAGGGCTCACCCGCTCCCAATGCGCCGCGGCGCTCTGAATTGGGTGCGGAAGAAAAAGCCCAATGGGCCTGTAGGTTCCCACGGCCGAAGCGCGCTTTGAGTCGCGAGCATGCGCCATCGGCATTGAAATCTGCGACAGCGACGAGCCTGCATTAGTTCGCCCGCACGCCATATGCGCCAAGCGCTCGCCCCTGCCGGTTCCCCGGCAGGGGCTTTGCTGCGCTAGCCGGGCGCAGGGTATCGCCGCGCGAGAACCAGGCGGATATTGCCGAGGGTCAGGAGCGCGTTTGCGCGTTCGACCGAGCCTTCCGGGAAATCCGGCAGTTGGTTCGTGATCCGCGCTGCCAGCGCGCACAGCTCGGTTCGAGTCAGGCGCATCAGTTCGGTTATCGTAAGTACCCGCATTGTTTCCTCCATCGTTTTCCGGCCGCGCCAATCGCGGCCTTCTGGCGGAGGCCACAGCGACGGAGGAGGCGGGTGCATCGCCTGCGACCGGAACGAAGAGGAGGAGTGCGTCAGCATTTGCGCCCATGAGCCGAGGAACGGTGCTTCCTGGCCGAAAGAAGGGCGGGGTTGGTGCGGTGGAGATGGAGGAGCGACTCGTTGACAGCGGCCCCATTGCCCTGCCGACACGCACGGATTGCGTCGATCGAAGGTCAGCGGTAAGATCGATTTGTTGAAGTAGGGAGCTTGATCGAAGAAAAAGAGGGTCGCTCTGAACCAGAGCGAGAGATGAATCAAAGGCGGTCAGGATAGGCTAGAATCCGCCATCTACAGTCGCACCTCATGAGAGAGATTGTCGCTACCTCTACGAGAGAGCTTCGTCATGCTCTGGCGGAGCTGGATACCCACGTTCTTTTCCGTGGGCAGGTCTCCCATTATGAAAAGGAGGGTCATCCTTCTGTCATAACGTCATTTGATCGCCGGGGCTGCATTCCGAGTCAGATGATGAAATGGTGCCGGTATGCCGACAACGTTCTTGATGCTTATATTAATGCAGCTGGCACATCGCTCACTTTCACCCAAGCCCTGTTGCAGCATTACGGCTGGCGCTCCTTTTACGTCGATTGCTCTTCCAGCGCCGCAGTTGCGGCTTGGTTTGCCAGCCATGTTTATTCGGAACGGCAAATCATTGAACTGTGCGAGGATTGTGCGGAGCGGCCGGTAATGCTCGTCAAGCGGATGGCGGGCTACGAGTTTTCCGAGGGTGATGGGCATCTTTATGTCTTCGACAGAGCAATCACAGAAAAACGCGTCGGCGTTACCGATCTAGCCGCCCTTAAGATCGAAGGGGCGCGGCCCAGAACGGCAAGACAGGATGCTTGGCTGCTCGGTCCTCTCCGCAATACGGAAGTGCCCGTGGAGTGCTTTGTCGCGCATATCACGGCAAACCGTACCGTATTCCGCGATTATGCGGCAGAAGATGGCTTGATCGGGACTGATCGCCTTTTTCCGTCGACAAAGGATGACCCAATCCTTCGGGCGCTCCTGGGCCTACCCTGGAAGAAGATTGAACACCCCGAAAATAACGAAGATATACCCTTCTTCCGGCGGGCGCTCGATCTGCCGGAATACCACGATAGCTTCGTCAAGATAGCATCGCCGGAAACCGCGTTCTTTCAGGGCGCACGTATCGCGGATCAGGGTAGCATTGATGGTGACAAGTACGGTGGAATTGCAGTGCACGTTCCGGAGATAACCTTGTTCGGAACGGCAGACGAAGCAGCTCTCCGCTTCCCTAAAGTCAGCGAATTGCTGGCTGCACATCGAAGCGTGGCATTTGAGATCGACGACCTTATTCAACACGTCAACATGCGCGGCATGGTTGTTTATCAAAAGGGTATCGTCGTAACGGCGCACGAGCCGAAGCTGATCGAGCTGTGCGAGCTATCGGTTGAACATCCCGGCTTAGATATGACGGGAGCGGGCATGAACCGTGGCTGGTTCTACCGGGTTGATGACGACGGCATGTGGACACGCGAAGCCAATCCAGAGCAATGCGACTGTGGGAATGATGGGGTACACCTTCGCCACATTTCGGCGCTGCATATAGTCGAAGCGTATCTCGCCACTCCTGAAGAATTTAGCTAAGGCGCACGTCCGGCGTTACCGGACCGGGCTCTATTCGCCGCGCCTCGTCAAAGTCGGCTCCCATATGACAAGTGAATCTGCAACCCGACGCCGGAGATTTCCTTAAGGAAGAGCTCCGCCGTCTGGATGCTTTCGCATGCGGCAAGACCGGAGATCGGCTCCAGATTGTGAAGCCACGCGTTCCTCGTTCTGCGCACCTTCGTCAATTTGACGTACGTATCGTGCTTGAGCCGCCCCGCGAGTGCCAGCGCCTCCGAGACGACGGAGGCGGTGAAGTCGCGGCCCTGAAGCATCTGTTTGCGCTCACTGTTGATGACTTTGATTTCTTTGTTATCCTTATCGACCGCCGTGCTTTTCTCCTCGATGTAGCTGTCCCAGAGGATGCGCAGCAGTTTCTCGCATACGGTCCATGACAGGGTCAGGGCCGTTGGGAAGTCATGCTCAGCATAGTTTGTCGCGGCGAGATAGATCAGCGTTGTCATGAGCAGCGCATCGGGCATGTCGCTGACGAGAATCGTCTCCAGCAGATCGAACGACCGCTCAACCGTATCGGCGCGAATCACCATCCGCGTGCGCTTCTTTTGGATATCCGGCTCAATCCGATAATGTGCGGAGACGTAAGCCAGGATCGGATCGTTGGGCGGATCGATGCCAACGACCAGTCTGCCGCCATTTTCCCAGTGGGTCGTGAAGTAGGCGGATGGCGTAATGACCTGCCTCACGGCGACACCGTGCCCCTGCACCGTCGACATCGCCGTGCTCATGCAGGCGAGGTGTGCATTCATGACCGACATGCATTTGTACCGGTGTTCCTCGGCGTCCCGGTGCGCCTTAAGCACATGCTCCGGAAGTCGCTGGCCGCCGACAATCGTATGGGCGGGGATGCCGATCGGCTTGCCCTCGGGCCAGCCGGTAAAATCGAAAAGGAAGACGCCGTCGCGGTGCGCGTCAATCCGTATGCCCATGCTGAGTTGCCGTGAGCAGACGATCTTGACGAGGTTAATCGTGGGCCGCGCGAGTTCAATGTCGCCCGGCGCCGTGCCGATCCAAGCGGGCGGCATGTAAAAGTACGAGTGATTGACGCTCGGCTTCTGCTGCGCCATCTCGCGTCTATAAACTTGATCGCTAGCCATGCCGGGTCTCTGCCATCCTTGGCCCAGCATAGGTAAACAGGCGGGTTTTGACAAAACGCGGGCGCGTCCGGCGGTGCCGGACCCGGCTCTAGGCGCTTGCGCGCCCCGAGCCCCTTCGATCCCGCAAGCGCGGGATGCCGGGTCTCGGCCCATGCGGGTGACGATCCTTCGCGCAGTACAGGCCGCCACGCGCTGCGAACGGAGCACACGAGAGTTTGCGAATTCAACCTAACAAAGCAGCACGGATGCAGCCAATAACAAGCGCCAGGGCATGATAGATGAGCCAGCCTGCGGCCAAGAGCCAAAATAATGAAATTAAACCCCAAATAACCAAAAACATCCGTGTTAGCAGCCGAGAAATATTTCTGCGGGTAAAATCAAGATTATTAAAGACTGTTTTGCACTCTGTATTCTTGATACGCCAGAGAAAATCCCCTAAACGAGCGTGATTTTTATCAAGGCATACAAAGCCTTTACGTCTTTTCGGATGCTCTACGGTCTTAAAGGCCGAAAGCAGGCTCATTTTTGCTAGGTCTTCGGCCTTTAGGTCCGGAAGCACCTCCCGAAAGAGTTCACCTAACTGAAGTTTTATTATTACGTATTGGCACAAGTGACCATTATAGCCACGGTTAGATATTACTCTTCCCATCGATACAATCGATCGAAACGCGAATACTATAAATGATGCTAAAAGCGAAATCATTATAACTATTAGGACGAGTTTAAGTGGGGCCACATTTAGGTTTCGTGGAGTGCCAGCGATTTCGCTGTAAAGCCTGACCATGATAGTGCATGAGCCGGCAGCAAGCAGCGAATTCAACACTATCAAATAAGTGCGGTAACTCTGAAGAAGGTTTTCTTGAATTTGCCACAAGTGCTGGGCGTCGCGAATCCAAAGTTTCGCGATGGGATCGCAGGGGTTTGGATTGGGCATGCCACAACTGCGTGAGACAAGCGAAAATTGTAGTTTTACCCTAAGACCGCTCGGCTAGGGTTGCAAGGGGTTTGTGCTCGGAAAGCTTGCAAGGCAAGCATCCGGCTAACCGGGGCATTTCTAGCTTTCCGCGCATGAAATCCTTCGAGGGTCGTGTTTCGCCACGGCCCCGGTCATATCGCGGGCTTTTGTCCTTTTCTTTGGATAGCGCCCTCGATCTTTTCCACGCCCTTGTGCAAGGGCATGAGCACAAGTCAGCTAGGGGGCATGCTGCGCGAAGCAAGCCTGACGAACGTTCGCTATAGCCTGTTCAACATTGGAATCCGGCCGATAGGCTGAAGGTGTCGCGCCCTCGTTTGAATTGCGCGCCAGGCTGAGGATTGCATTCTCGACATTCGCTCTTTTGGTGACTTGTTCCGCCGCGCTCACTGCATCCTGGCAGGAGGGCTGCTGTTTGGCGGGACCTGAATAAAGTCCTGGTACTGCGACTGCTGCGACTGCTAAGAAAAGTACACCACCGATGAGAGCCGGCACACCAAAATTATAAAAATTTTCAGTCCGATCATTAGCATCTCTATCACGAACAAGTTGAGCACATACCTCGTCTGAGAAAATCTCGCTCATATTATTTCGCCTCCCACGTTGTTTGTATAAAATTGACGACCAAACACCTGTTTAGTCCAATGCAATTTTTATATCATCAATTTCACCGCAAGCAATTTCTTTTTTTACTTTCAAGATTCTTTTTCTGCTTTCCATAATGTTGAATAGCTTTGGCATTGGAATCATTGGAAATTTGGAATGTTATGGTTAATGACCAAGCGCTATTATTCATTCCATCCGGCATGCCAATCGTGATGACCGGTCACATTGGCCATCGAGCGAAACGGACTTTCTCAAGGAATATCTCAGGATTGATTCTTTGCAGGCGCAAGTTCGTGCAAACAAGACCGATCAATCGGCGGTCTTCGTTGAGTCTCCAACTGTCAAACAAATCAGGCGTCTTTGCAGTCGGCAAAATCAAGCTGGCTTGGGCGTTTTTGAACTGCTTAGCGATCTTGATTTAGTAGGAATTCCCGTTCCGACTATATGGCGGCCCTGGCTCGTACAGATTCATCGCCGATACAATCAGCCGGGCCAATCCGACACCGATATCCGTTCATGAGTAGAGGGTGAAAGGCCACCGCTTACTTATGAACGGATGCGAACGCCGACTACCGGCCCCGCCGGACAGCATCCTCCGCGAACTTAAGCCAATCCTCGACAAGCTTGAGCCATACCGCTCTAGCTTCCGGTTGGTTGGCCTTCTCGGCGTGCTGGCGGCATTCGTCGGCGTAGCGTCGGCATTCGTCTGAAGAGATCACGGACCGCCCCCCCGAGTGTGTAATTCTACATAATGCTGGGGTACGGGGGTAGGTTCCGCGCGAATGAAGGATTTAGCCTTGGGGGAGCGCCCAATGCACCGGATGCCCGCGGCCAACTGCCAGCACGTCGCGCCCCTTGCCGCAGTTTTCTACCAAGTTACCGACCGAAGTCCTGGTGGTTACGGCGCGTCCGGCTGCGCCGGTCGGGCTCGCGCAAGCCGAGCCCCGGAGATCCCGCGCGCGGGAACCGGGTCTCGGCCCTTCGGGCTTTGATCCCTCGCGCGAACGGATTTGTGCTCGTCGCCGGAGGCAGTCGGTCCCGCTTTTCCGCCTGCGGCGGCGCTATGCTGTCGCACCTGCGGCTGCCTTTTTAGACCGGTCTCCTCGCCGCACTCGGTCCCGGGTCCCGCCCCGCCACCTACAGGCAAGAACTTCGGCCGAGATGCAAACAGTCTGCCGCGCCGTAGGTGGTGGAGCGGCGCTATGCTGACCCTCCTACGGGCGCATTTTCTCTTTGGGCTTTTTGCATCGGCCTCCGGCCGAATTCTTTTTGAAGTCGAGACCGTATGTCCTTTTCCTATCGCCTCCGCGCTGCTTGAATGCGCGGAGGCTCAACAAGGGAGGGATCATGCAGGAAAAGATACTTTACGTCGGCCTTGACGTTCACAAGGCCAGCATCTCGGTGTCAACGGCGGAAGATGGACGTGACGGAGAGATACGATTTGTCGGAACGATTCCAAACACGCCGATCGACGTGGCGAAGCTCGTCAAACGGCTTGCCAAGAACGGTCATCGACTTGAATTCTGTTATGAGGCCGGCGGCTGCGGCTATGGAGTCTATCGCCAGATCACCGATCTTGGGCACGGCTGCGCGGTTGTGGCGACCTCTCGCATTCCGCGCAGGCCAGGCGACCGGATCAAAACGGATCGGCGAGATTCCCAGAAACTTGCCGTGCTGCATCGATCCGGCGACTTGACGGCGGTATGGGTGCCTGACCAGGTTCATGAGGCCATGCGCGACTTGGTGCGGGCGCGTCTTGATGCGGCCGCGCAGCTCATGCGAGCGCGCCAGCAATTGCTGGCTTTTTTGCTTCGTCACGCGCGCTCTTACGGTGCAGGGAAGCATTGGACCATACGACACCGAACATGGCTGGCGGCGCAAACGTTCGAGCAGCCCGCGCATCAGATCGTGTTTCAGGATTATGTCGAGGCCGTGTTTACAGCCCTCGATCGTCGTACCCAGCTGGTAAAACGGATCGAGGGGCTCATACCGGAGTGGTCGATGGCGCCTTTGGTACAGGCGTTGCGCGGATTGCGCGGCATCGATTTGGTGACAGCCGTCACATTCGTGGCTGCCGTCGGCGATCTCAGCCGGTTCGAGACACCGCGTCATCTCATGGGGTATCTCGGCCTGGTGCCATCGGAACAATCAAGTGGCGAGCGTATCCGGCGTGGCGGAATTACCAAGACCGGAAACCGCGAGGCTCGGCGGATGCTGGTGGAAGCGGCCTGGAGTTACCGCTATCCGGCGCGTGTCGCGACCGAGAAGATGGAGATTATCGCGAAACTGCCGAAGGCCGTTCGCGATATTACTTGGAAAGCGCAGACGCGGCTTTGCGCCCGGTTCAGACGCCTTGGCGCTGCTGGGAAAAAGCCAACCGTTGTCGTGACAGCGATCGCGCGCGAACTTTCCGGATTCGCGTGGGCCATCGGCCAGGAGGTAAGCCGCCCGGCAGCTTGACCTTCCCGCACCGGCCGGTCTGGCCGGGGGCAGGATGGAGGTCAGGGCAATCCTCGTGAGGCCCCTGGGCAGGTTATTCCGACGCCCGTTTCGAGACCGAGGCAGGCCCGCGACGACAAGCGCTCATGCGGTAACCAATCCGCGTATGGAAGATTGATCGACCGTCGCCATAGCTATTCTGCTCCCGACCTGACCGGTAGCCTTTTTAGGCCTGAAGCGCCGTGCCTTCGGCACCGCGAAGGTGCTTCGCAACTTTTTACTTGAAAAAGGACATGGAGGGCCTGCGGCCCCCAGGCCGTCAAGGCAACCCTGCGGGCGGAAAACGGCGGGCCGTGTAGTCGCTGCGCTCCGGCCCGCACCAAACCCCGCTCGTTTTCCGGCCTGTGACGGCCACCCCCCGCTCATTGCCGCGAGGCTAGTCGGTTGCATGCGCAACCCGATAGCCAAGGAAGGAACAGGCAATGAGAACCGACGTTTATCAGAAGATCACCGATCAGATCGTTAGCGAGCTTGAGAAAGGCGTCCGGCCCTGGCTCAAGCCGTGGAACGCCGAGCACGCCGCAGGGCGCATCACGCGGCCCTTGCGCGGCAACGGAATCCCCTACCGGGGCATCAATGTCCTGATGCTGTGGTCGGCCGCGATGGAGAAAGGCTACGCCGCTCCGATCTGGATGACCTTCAAGCAGGCGCTTGAACTCAAGGCCTGTGTCCGCAAGGGCGAGCACGGCAGCCTTGTCGTGTACGCGGACAAGATCGTCCGCACCGAGACCGACGCCGAGACCGGCGAGGAAGCCGCGCACGCCATTCCCTTCTTGAAGGCGTACACTGTATTTAACTGCGAACAAATCGACGGCTTGCCCGAGCGGTTCTACGCGAAGGCGGAACCGCGCAGCGAGACCGTGCAGCGCATCGAGCGGGCGGAATCCTTCCTTGCCGCGACCGGTGCCACCGTGCGCCACGGCGGCAACCGCGCTTACTACAGCATCTCAACCGATCACGTGCAGATGCCGCCCTTAGAGAGCTTCCGCGACGCCGAAAGCTATTACGCCACGCTGGCGCACGAGGCGACGCACTGGACGCGCCATCCCTCGCGCCTCGACCGCGATTTCGGCCGCAAGCGTTATGGCGACGAAGGCTACGCGATGGAGGAATTGACCGCCGAGCTCGGCGCGGCGTTCCTTTGCGCCGATCTCGAATTGACGCCCGAGGTTCGCGACGATCACAGCGCCTACATCGGGTCGTGGATCAAGGTCTTGAAGAACGACAAGCGCGCGATCTTCACCGCCGCTTCGCATGCACAAAGAGCGGCGGATTTTCTGCACGGCTTGCAGAAATCCGCATCGGCCCAGGCGGACGCCGCGTGAGCGGGGCGTGTCATGGCAAAGCCCGACACCCTCGTTATCGACGGCCACGGCTATAGCTGGCAGCAGCTTTGCGAATTGCGCCGGCAGCAGCTTGAGGCATGGAAAGCCGCCCAGCCCCGGCAGCTTGCCTTGTTCGACCTGAAAGACGACTGCCGTCCGGCGGCCGAGCGGACCGCAGCCGGCCGCTACGCCGAGCCGACCTTTTTCGCAGGCATGACCGCGCGCCAAGACGCGGGATGACCGCGATCTAGTTTCCGGTTCCCCCGCCACGCATCGAGCACGGCACCACGCTCGCAATGCCAGGCGCTTGACCGTTGTCCGGCTTTTCCACGGCGGCTAACGGCGTTGGCCGCTCATTCCCTCGATCTTCCTTTCGATCAGAAAGCCAGCACCAGCGGCTTCGAATTTGTGGGGCTTATGCCCGCGCGCGCGCCGCGTTCAAGGCCGCTCGCTTCCGCGCCTCCGCTTCGCTCCGGCTTGTGCAGCTCCGCGCCGCTTCGCGGTGCCTGCGGCAACCTTTGAACGCGCCGCTTTTCCGCGCGGGCCTCGGTGCCCCACGAAGCCGCGCGAGGTGCATGGCTTCAAACTCAAGACGAAAGGAACATCACATGAGCAAGACAACCAACCGCCCGAGCCACCGGGTCTACGCCGTGACGAAGAACGGCGAGCGGAACTTCTGGCAGCCGATCGGAGCCGCATGGGCTCACAGCGACGGCGAGGGCTTCAACCTGAAGCTCGACTACCTCCCGCTCAACGGCGCGGAGATCGTCATTCGCAAGCCGAAGGCCGAGGCCGAACAGGCCGACGCTCCGGCGGGCGAAACCGCCTGACCCCTCGGGGGCCGCCTTCGGGCGGCCCCTTTTCTTTCAGCACCAAGAGGAGATTTCAGCCATGACGACTTACACAGTGAACTTCGCTAGCGACGCCGCATTTGCTTCCCGTAACTTCGACGCTGAAACGCCAGAGCAGGCACTTGCACTCGCACGAAAGCTCTATGAGGACGAACCGTCGGAGCTTTGGTTTGAATCCTACGATGGCATGGATGTGAACGAAATCCTCGTTTACGACGCAGACGGTAACGAACTTGCCGTTTGGTACGACGACGACATGCACTTGCGGCTTGCAGCGCAGGACTTGCTGGAAGCCTTGGAAGCGGTTTGCGATCTTCCGGCCGATGATACTGGCGATAGGACAATTCCGGCCGGTTTTCTCGATCAAGCCCGCGCCGCCGTCGCCAAGGCGAAAGGCGGTGCCGCATGAGCACGGCCAACGCCGTCATCATCGGCACAGCCGTTGCCCGCAGCCGCTCCCCGCAAGGGGAGCGGCGACCGGTGACGGAGGCGGCCCGCTTCCATGCACGCCTGCCAATCCCGCGCCGGATTCCGAACGAGTTCTATCCAACGCTGCCCGAGGCGGTGCGGGCTTTGCTGTCAGTCGAAACTTCGACGGTCCGATCTGGGAGCCCGCCTGCGGCGAGGGCGCGATTGCGAAGGTGCTCGCGGCGGCGGGACACCGCGTCGTGAGCACCGACCGTTACGCCTACGGCTTCGGCCAGGCCGGCATCGACTTTCTCGCCGAGCCAAGGCCGCGCGCGAAGCACATCGTGACCAACCCGCCTTACGGCTTCGGGCTGGCCGACGCCTTCATGCTGAAGGCGCTCACGCTCACGCGCGAGACCGGAGGCAAAGTCGCCTTGCTCTTGAACCTGGCTTCGCTCTGCCATCCGCGCCGGACCGCGCTGTGGCGGCAAAAGCCGCCGACGCGCATTTACGCGATCGACGGCATCGTGTGCTGGCCGGAGCATCGCTACGGCCCGGCACCCGAGGCGTTCACGCGGCACCGCTATTGCTGGGCCGTGTGGACGCCGCAGCACCAGGGCGTGCCGCGCTTCTGGTGGCTGTCCGCCGACGACTTCCGCTGAACGGCCGCCGCAACTATCGCAGCCGAGCTTGCCGCATCGCATGCGAGGCGGCAGGCAAGCGGTTTAGCGTCGCGGTGTTTCCCCCCGTGCGCCAGCGTCCATTGGCAGCCTGAGCGATGCGACCTTTACGCCGTCGCGGAAGTCGCGGAAGCCCCCAAATTCGACAGAGGCCGTTGCGCGCGAGCGCGCAGACGCCCTTGCGAATTTGTCCGGCGGCAAGCGCCGGTGAAGGGCATCCCCGCCTTCCTGATGCGCCGTCGTTCCCGGTGCGCATCGGCTGCAAGGACGCAGCCGTTGAACACAGGGGGAAACACCATGACCAAGACCATTCGCGTTCCGTGCCGCCCGAGCTTCGACCTCGGCCAGGTCGTCGCCACGCCCGGCGCTTTGGAAGCGACGACCGATGAGCAGCGCCTCCACTATCTCGCGAGGCATTCGATCGGCGATTGGGGCTATGTTTGCCGCGAGGATTGCGATGTCAACGACAAGGCCGTTCAAAATGGCGGCCGTATCCTCTCAGCCCATCCGATCGATCTCGGGAAGCCGTGCAAAGGCTTCGGCGAGAATACGCTTTGGATCATCACCGAGGGCGACCGCAGCGTGACCACGTTGCTCTTGCCCGATGAATACTGATCGCCTTCGCCCCCGCCGGTTTCTCCGGCGGGGGTTTAATTCGCCACCACCAGCCTGAGGCTTGGCGGACGATCCAGTCCCGACAATTCGCCCCGTTCGCACGCGCAAAAAGCTGCCGTCCGCCCGCCGAGCGCACCGCTGCCGAACGTTTCCGTGAGGCGGCCCTTTTCTACCTGCTGGCCGACTCGATCAACGGCCGATACGGCCTCGATGGTTTCCGGCATCGGCAATTCGCGCAAGGATTTGCTTGCGACGAATCGAACAATCAGGTGTCCTTTGCCTTCATAGAGGCCGCCGTTATGGGGCCTCGATCTTTTGCGGTCTACATCCGTTCGCGGCGCTGATGGCGTCAACGGGCTTCCACCCAAAACGACAGAGAAAATTGTCCGCTGCGCGGGTCAATTTTCTTGCGTTTTGGGTCCCTGCGAACCCCGTTGACGCGCGCCGCGCCCGTCCGTGGCCGACCGCATCGAGGCCCCATAACGGCGGCCTCCAATAACAAAAAGGAGGACCCAATGATCACCGGCTATCTCAAGCAGAAATTCAGACCCCGGCTTACCGACGATGCCGGCATCCCGATTTCCCGCACTTGGATTGGCGATCAGGAGGAAGCCGTCCTCGTCGATATCGGGTCCGGGAAGGTGCACGCCCACGTTCGGCATGACGGCGACGGCAAATATTACCCGACCGTCTATGCGTCGCCGCTGCGCGCCCTGCGGATATCCCGAAACAACGAGGGGTTTTTGGTCTCGTTGCTGCCGTTACCGCGATGCGCCATGGAGCTGGTGAGGCTTGGCAGCATGGAGGCAGCCAAGGGCGCCGCCGAGCTTGCCCTCCAAGGCGGGTCATGATCCGCCGTCGCGAGGCCCTGCGCTTCCGGTCGCTGCCGGCCGGCGAGTTCGGCTGAACGAACTCACACGACTGTATTCTCGTCGGCCGGACCTCCGCGCCGGTGGACCCCACCCGCATCGTCAGCCCACGTTGTCACTCCAAGTCCTCACCCTCTTCGCACTTGCGGCACGCCTGCCGCCCGCCCGCCGAGCGTACTGCCGTCGGGCGTTTCCGGAAGCCTTCCCTTTGGACGGTCATGGACCGTGGCGACCTAGGCTGAATGAAGAAGGCTGACCAGACCGCAGTCAAAAATCTCCGACGATCTCGCTATTGCGAAAGGTCCGTCAGTTGGTGATTCTTTCCTGTCAAAGTCCATGTATTAAGCAAACGTAAATGACGAATATGGTACGGTAGAAATACAGATTAGGATGGTTGGCAAGCCATGTGATGTTACACGGAAATTGCCTTCGGCATCCGTTCCACATCACGCTTGGCAAGGGGCCGTAGCCCCCGTTGCATCCCCGGGTAGGACGCGACCCCTCCGATTATACATGCGCACTCGGCAGCCTCAAAGGAGGCGTGCGGCGATGAGCGAGGCTTCGAACCCTCGTGCCAAGAACATGGCTCCGTGGCGGGGCCGCCGGCGCGTCGGCGACGCGAAGACCAGCTTTATCTCCGTTCGGTGCACCGCAAAAGAACGCTCGACGATCGACGGGGCGGCAGCGCAAGCCGGCCTCAGCATCGGGGCCTATTTGCGCGCCCTGGCGCTCGGCAGCGCCGGTCCCCGGGCGGTGCGCCGCCCACCGGTCGAGCGCAAGGAGCTGGCCCGGCTTTTGGGGCATTTGGGCAAGGTCGGGTCGAACCTCAACCAGCTTGCCCATGCCTTTAACCGCAGCGGGCGGATTCCTGGCCTTGCCGAGCTGAGCGCCATGCGCCAGCAGATCGGCGAGCTGCGGGACGCCCTTATGAAGGCGCTGGGCCGTGATCGTTAAGGGCACGTCCTGCGCCGGCGCGGGCCGCCTCGCAACCCACCTGACCCGAACCGACACCAACGAGCGCGCCGAACTCAAAGACATCCGTGGCGTGGCGGCCGAGGACCTTTTGGGGGCCTTGCGCGAGATGGAGGCCGTGGCCGCCGGCGCGCGGACGAGCAAGCCGTTCTATCACGGCTCGATCAATACCCGCGCTGACGAGCGCCTGACCGACGAGCAGCGGGCCTACGCCATCGACAAGCTTGAAGCCAGTCTTGGCTTGACCGGCCAGGCGCGCGTCGTCGTCGTCCATGAGAAGGAGGGCCGCGAGCACTGCCATATTGTCTGGTCGCGGATCGACCTCGATCGCATGGCCGCGATCAGCGACAGCCACAATTACCGCAAGCACGAAGAAGTGGCCCGCGCGCTCGAACGCGAGTTCGGACTTGAGCGCGTGCAGGGCGCGCACGTTGAGCGTGACGGCAAGGATCGGCCCGAGCGCACTCCGAGCCACCGCGAAATGTTGCAGGCCGAGCGCACCGGCCTCAGCACGCAGCAGGCCAAGGAGCTGATGACCGCCACTTGGCAAACGACGACGAACGGCAAGGAGTTTGAGGCGGCGCTGGCGGAGAAGGGATGGATGCTCGCGCGCGGCGACCGGCGCGACTTCGTGGCGATCGATCCGAACGGCGGCGTGCACAGCATCGCGCGCCGCATCGAAGGGGCGAAGGCGGAGGACGTGCGGCAGCGCTTCGCCGACATCGACCCGCGCGACCTCAAGAGCGTCGCCGAAGCCAAGCAGGCGCAGCGCGAGCGCCAGGGCGGCCACAGGCGAGACGGCGAACGCGACCGGCAAGGGATGGCGGCGAAGCCGCGCCAGGCGGGTCAGCAGTTGCAGCCCAAGACGGTCGAGCAGGCGCAGCGCGGACGCCAGAGCGCGCACGAGCGCGACCGCGCGCGGCCGGCGGCGGCGAATCCCCGCGAGGCGGGACAACGCTTGCAGCCAAAGGCGGCCGGCCAGGCGCGCACGGCGTCCGGGCCGAGGCAGCGGACGCCCGGCATCGGGGGCGAAGCACGGACAGCCGTCAAGATCGCGGACAGCGTGTTCTCGGCCTTGATGGGGGAGAAGCCGTCGCCACCAAAAGAAAAAGAATCCGAAACGTCGCAGCAGGCGAAGGATGCGGGCACGCCCTCGCAACGCCGGCAGGAACTCATGCGGCAATTGTCGCGAGAGATTTCGCAAGAGACCGAACGCGACGCCGAGATCGAGGTTGATCGAGGACGAGAGCGAAATAGGGGGTAACAGGCCCGGCGCAGGGGCAGCGCCGGTGCCGAAAGCAGGGCCGCCCCAGAGGAAGCCAGGCTACTCCAATCCAGCCGCCAGCTTCCGACTCGCGAAACGCGGCGTGACGCAGAGACGAATAAACAGACGGCGAATTCAGGTAACGACAAAAGGGAGAGGCGACGCTCGCGCCCAGGCTGCGCCCTCTTTTGCGGCGGAAGCCAGAAAACTACTCCGCGCGCGATTGCCGGACATACGTGGTGGGCTGAATGCGGATCAACAAGAAGGGCGCGATGTTGGCGGCTTGCCTTCGCAGCCGCAAGCGGCCTCAAACGGACACGACAACGCGCGATCGGCAAAAGCCGGAGACCGAATTCCAGACATCATTGCCGCCAAGTCCGGCGACGCGAGCGCCATGCCGGATGCGTCGGCGGAGTTTCGCAGCGAGTTTGCGGCATTGCAAGCCTACTATGCGGCGAGGATCGCAGCGGCGCGGCGGAGTTTTACCGGAAGCGTCGCCGCCGCTATCGTGCAGGCGTTACTGAACGAACAGGCGGTTGCCTTGCGCGCTCTTTCCGACCGATGGCGCGCAGCCACGCAGAAGCAGCGCGACGAGAATCCGGAGAGGCCAACAGGAGCCGTGCAGCGGAAAGACGAAGGTCCGAAGCCGTCGTAGAAATTCTAGTTGCGCGTAGACACGGAGATCGGACGTTCAGTCATGCTCCTAGAGCGGCCGCAAAGCGGACGGTTCGGGAGGTCGCATTCGTGCGAGAACCGGATATTTCCTGGAACCGGCTGTTGCAACGAAAGACGCCCAATTTGGGTCGCCACAGGCATCCGTCAACGTGGAGCTAATGCGTACCACGTTACCTGCTAAAATTCGAATTTGCCCTCCTTTCTTCTTCAGGTAGATCGACCGGAGTGCTATAATTGTTGATTGAGCTCGTCATGCCGGCACGGGGCGCAATCCGTCATCCGTTGTTTTTATGAGGCTAAGAAATGCTGGTTCACCAAAGCAACCTGTTCATTCCAGCGCGCTCGATCCCGGTAATGCCGCTCACCTCGACGCTGCGCGCAGCGTTTCTTGAGATGAACTCCTACAATGTTGGTGGACTCATCGCGGCCGATGGGCATCTCCCGTTGTATGTGATGGGCGCGGCCTTTCTTCGCTCCTTCTTCCGCTCAAACTTCGAGAAGTACAATCCCACGTATGCCGCGACCCTGACGCTGAGTGCAGCCGCGCTAACCAAATCGCGTGGTGAGATACATTTCGCATCTGACAGTAGGGATATCGGACTCTTGTCTGTCGCATCGGTCGCTTTGCGGCTGACGGACGAAATTCCTGATTTGGTGGGCGGCCAAGGCGGGTTCCGCTTGGTCGTCAATCATGCTGCCCAACGCGCGGGTTGGCTAGCAGCTGAACAAACGATAGCAAATTTGATTCTAACGCCGCAGCCAGATCAGACAATATTTACTTGCGAACAGAATCACGAGAACACGGACGCGGACAACGGCTATTGCTCACACTGTCCCTCTAAGCTGAAGCCATGAGGTCTTCATGATTGCCGCGGTGCTCGATCGGATCGGTTCGTTCTTCGATCGAACTTTCGTTGTCTCCGCCGTCTTTCCGGCCTTGATCGCTTTGTTCATCCTCGGCGTGACCACAATGACCGTGTTGGGGTTCGAGAGTAGCTTTCTATGGTTCGAGAGTCTCTCCGGCGCGGCAAAGTCGGCTATCATGACCTCCACCACAGGATCGCTCCTTCTCCTGGCCTTCACCTTGCGCGCGTTGCGCGCCAACATCTTGTCTCTTTGGTGTGGGCAATACGTCGCTCGGTTGGGAGCATTGGGGCCTCTGTGGGGTTCCGGGCAACGGAATCGGCACGCTGCCCTACGAGAGACAGCCCGACGACGCGCCGACGTAGTTGAGCTGTTGCGGCAACGTATCACCCCGGTCTGGACGCCGATCGGGCCTGAGGCTCCGCAAGCGACGATCGAACAGCTTCTGCAAGCCATCGCCCGTGTCGAGGCCAATTATCAGTTCTCACGCGAGTCCGGTCACCACCAATTCCGGGGCAATCTACTGCCTCGATTGGTCATCGTCTTTAAACAGTATAACGGCCACTCCCTGGTACGCGCATACACATCGGCGAACGAGCTGGCCAAAACGATGGATGCTGATATCCAAATTGCCGCTCAGACCGCGGACGGAGACCTCGATCTTTGCTTCGGGCCGGCAGGCACCATGCGGCCAACCAGACTCGGGAATATAGTAGAGGCGCTCGACGCTTATCCATTCCGTCGTTACGGCATTGAGGGCTCGATCTTCTGGCCGTATCTGCAACAGGTAATGACCGGAAGCGTCGTTGACGACATGCGCGATCAGCGAACGCTTCTCGATCTTGGGTTGACGCTAGCGACTGTTTTCACTGTGCTGAGCATGATCGCTTGGTTCGGCGGGCCGTGGATCTGGTGGGATCCGTTCTTCTGGCTTTCGGTCGGTGTCGCCAGTTTGTTCTTCGCCTGGGCCTTCTACCTCATCGCAGTGCAAGCGGCGCTGGCGATGAGCCGCGCGATGCGCGCCGGTTGCGACCTCTTTCGCCTTGAGGCGCTTCATCAGCTCTATCGCACGCATCCGGCGACGTTTCTTGAGGAGCGGACCACTTGGCAGCAGGTGGGGCGCCTCGCCGTTTACGGTGATTTCACGGACGACTTCGCTTTGCGTCCGCGCGAGCCGGCGGGGGGGCCGCCAGCAGAGGCGAACCCATGAGTCTGCGGACGGCCGCCATTCTGGTCCTTTGTGGGGCTTTGGTGTTGGTAATAGCCGACTGGGCGGTTGCGCGCTGGTATGGGGTTCGCGAGGCGCCGCGATGGCAGCTCACTGCCGCGCGGGACATCCCGCAGGACACAACGCTGGTTCGGGAGGATGTGCGCTTCAAGCTAGTTCGCTCCGCAAGTGGCTTCGAGCGCCTGGATCAGGTCGTCGGCGCGTGGGCAACGAAACCGATTGCGGCGCAGGGGATCGTCGACGCTAATAATATATCAAGGAGAAAGAAAGCTGCATCCGACGAACAGAAAAACAATACGAAGGATGATCCGAAGGACATCGCGGCCGATGGTACGCCAAAACCATACCCCCCAGCGTCGATCGAAACAACCGTCTGCGCGATGGTGATAGAGCGCGGGGGAAGGCTCGTCTGCGTGCAACTCCCGTCGACTGTCGGTGGACTAAACCAGCGCGGATTTCTCGGTGAAATCTTCGATCTGATGAAGCCAGCTATCGCCGAAAAGATCAAGGAAACGCTGGCGAAATCGGGCGTTAAGCAAGACCAGACCTCGTTCACAGATATCTGGATGCATGCTCTCGACGAATTCGGGAAAGGATTCGGCCGAAGTTCCGGGGAGGGCCTGGGGGGCGGCCTGATCAAGCCGGCGAACGACGGCGGAAT
>Ga0193751_1000773_pt1 | contig 22762 bp, 21 predicted proteins | sample L1c2metaG_FD_143050 | JGI IMG/M metagenome (GOLD analysis project Ga0193751, IMG submission 143050) | Soil microbial communities from a riparian zone of the East river system, Colorado, United States - L1c2 | ecosystem: Environmental > Terrestrial > Soil > Riparian zone | place: USA: East River... | reverse complement strand
GGCTTGCGTGTTCCGTCATACGACCGCGTCGACGGTTTGTCGCTTCCGTGGGGACCGGAGATTTCCCTCGCCGATGAGCACATCCGCATCGATCCGACGGTCACCTATAGATCACACATTGGAAAGCTCGATCCATTTGTGACAGCGAATCTGCGCACCACGTCTGGGATTCTTCTCGATCTCGCCGGTGGGCGCGGAACATTCACGAACGACGACTGGATTCGTTCCGATATCGTGAATTCGCTTGCCGCGTTATTCGTCGGCAGTGACTCGCGCAATTATTTCCGTGCAGACCGTGGTTGGGCGATTCTGGGAAAGGAGATTGGACTTCCGGCGATAACGATCACTCCCGGAATCGGCGGGCGTTTCGAGAATGACTGGTCGATCGGGGTTCCAGTGCGGCACACCACGGCGCCTTGGAGCATGTTCGGCAAGACTGATACGTTGAAGATGCGGCGCACGAATCCGCTGATTGCACCAGGCCACATCGCGAGCGGTCTCGGCCGTCTGCTGGCGGAGTATGAGAGCGCGGGGGTGAAGGGCTCGTTCGCGGGACTCCTCGAGATCGGCTCTGTGAGAGCTCGGATGCCTGTGATTCCTCCCGTCATCTCGCGCGCTGCGAGCAACTTCACCCAGCTGACGCTTCACACCACCGTTGGCTTTCCGACGTTTCGCACGCAGCGATTCGATTTTCGGGGACACGCAGTTTTTACGTCCGGGGAGTCGCCGCCGCCACAGCGGTACGCTTATCTCGGAGGCGCCGGCACACTCGCGACGGTAGATCTGCTGGCGCTCGGCGGCGACAAGCTCTTCTTCGTGAATGGCCAGTACTCAGTGCCGATCGACAGAATCCAACTTCCGGTAGTCGGAAGTCCGGTACTGAGTGCGATTTATTCAGCTGGAGCGGCTGGTGTAGGCGGGCTGCCCGACTTCATCCAGAACATCGGAATAGGAGTGGGCGTCAAGATGCTGAAGGCTGAATATTATATCGATCCGAACTACAAGCCTACGAGCTTCACGCGCAAGCACGCTTTCGCGGTGAGTGTCGAGCTCCCCATTTAGTTCGGAACTGCCATTGCGGACTGCAATGCAGCTCCGTGCGATTCTCTATCTAGTTTTTTATTGCTCCGGCGCTGTCAGCGAGTTACATTCAATGGCGTGACTTTTGCATCTTGCCGCGCATTTCCAGGTGATGGGTGAGCACGCTCGTGGTCATTCCGGCGCGACTCGCAGCGGTTCGACTCCCCCGCAAGCCGCTTCGCCTCCTCGCCGGAGTCCCACTGATAGTCAGAGTCTGGCAGAGAGTCTCAGGCATGAACGTCGCCGATGCCTGCGTCGTCGCAACCGATGACCAATCCGTTGCCGAAGCCGCTCGAGATGCCGGGGCCGATTGCGTGATGACGAGCGGCTCGCATACCTCGGGAACAGAAAGAGTCGCAGAAGTCGCTCGCCAACCGCGATTCGCCGATTTCTCCACGATCGTCAACGTGCAAGGCGACGAGCCTTTTATTGGTTGTGGAGCCGTGAAGGGTGCCGCAACACTGGTATCGTCCGAGCAGTTTCCAATTGGCACAGCAGCATCGCCTGCTTCATGGGATATTGCGGCCAATCCGAACATCGTGAAAGTCGTCCGCGGCGACGACGGGCGCGCGCTCTATTTCTCGCGCGCCTCGATTCCATTTCCAAGAGACGGTACAGAATCGGCGGAGATCCACCCGCTACAGCATATTGGAGTGTACGCCTATACGCGCGACGCGCTCGAGCAATGGGTGGCGCTTCCGCCAAATGAAATCGAGCTGACTGAGCGGCTCGAACAATTGAGACCGCTTGCCGCGGGAATTCCGATCGGTGTTGCAATCGCCGACGAGCCACCCGCCGCGGGAATCGATACCGAAGAGGACTTGAGCCGCGCCAACGCGCGGTGGGACGCTTTCATCGCAGGACGGTAGAGAATGCAGCTCAATCCGAGCCAGCAAACACGCTACATCTTCGTCACGGGCGGCGTCGTGTCGTCACTGGGGAAGGGAATCGCCGCCGCTTCGTTGGGGCGCCTGCTCGTCGAGCGCGGAATGCGCGTGACGATCATGAAGTTCGATCCATACCTTAACGTCGATCCGGGTACCATGTCGCCGTTTCAGCACGGCGAAGTCTACGTCACCGACGACGGAGCCGAGACCGACCTCGACCTCGGGCATTACGAACGGTTCATCGACAGATCGCTCGCCCAGGCCAACAACGTTACGACCGGACGTATCTATCTCAACGTGATCACGAAGGAGCGACGCGGCGAGTACCTCGGCTCGACAGTTCAGGTGATTCCCCACGTGACGGACGAGATCAAAGCCGCGATGAAGCGGCTCGCGCCTGAGAGCGACGTGGTGATTGTAGAGATCGGGGGAACAGTGGGCGACATCGAGTCATTGCCGTTCCTCGAGGCAATCCGGCAGTTCCGTCATGAGATCGGGCGGGAGAACGCAATCTTCATCCACCTCACGCTCGTTCCGTTCATTGCGGCTTCGGGTGAAGTGAAGACAAAGCCCACACAGCATTCCGTGCGCGAGCTCATGGAAATCGGAATTCAGCCCGACATCCTCATCTGCCGCTGCGACCGGCCGCTGTCGGAAGAGGTCAAGCGCAAGATCGCATTGTTCTGCAACGTGGAGTTTGGCGCAGTGATCGAGGCGCGGGACGTTCCGACGATCTATCAGATCCCGCTCGACTTTCACGAGCAGGGCCTCGACGAGCGCGTCATGCACCGGCTTGGATTACTCGGCAAGCGCGCGCCGGATCTTTCTGCCTGGAAGCAGATCGTTCATCGTGTGTTGAGCCCGTCGAGTCGCGTCAGGGTCGCCGTCATTGGGAAGTACACCGAGCTCGTGGATTCTTACAAGAGCGTTCAGGAAGCTCTGATTCACGGTGGAATCGCAAACGACGTCGGTGTGGACATCTCATGGCTGGCGAGCGACATGTTCACAGATCGCGCGCGCACCCGCGAGCTGCTCGCCGACTATCACGCTTTGCTCGTTCCTGGCGGCTTCGGCGTCCGCGGTGTAGAGGGCATGCTCGAGGCGATTCGCTACGCCCGCGAGTCTGGACTCCCGTTTTTTGGAATCTGCCTTGGAATGCAGACCGCAATAATCGAGTTTGCACGAAATGTCATCGGCCTCGACGACAGTCACTCCAGCGAGTTCGCGCCAGAGTGTGCGGATCCCGTCATCTCACTGATGGAGTCACAGCAACACGTCACCGACATGGGCGGAACGATGCGCCTTGGCGCGTATCCGTGCCGACTCGGTGTTGGGACGCGCGCGGCGGCAATTTATGGGGTGCCGCAGGTGAGCGAGCGACACCGGCATCGCTACGAGGTGTCGAACGCCTATCGCGATCGGTTTGTGGAACACGGCCTCACGCTGAGCGGACTTTCACCCGATGGATCGCTCGTCGAAATCGTCGAGCTGCAAACGCATCCATGGTACATCGGGTGCCAATTCCACCCCGAGCTGCAGTCGCGGCCAACTCGACCACATCCGTTGTTCGCCAGCTTCATCGGCGCAGCCGCGGAAGCGAGGACGTCACGCGTGGAACGCCGCCGTACCGCGCTCGAAGCAGTCGAGTAGATGGCTCCGCTTTTTCCTCCGGACCGGCTTTTTTTGATAGCCGGTCCGTGTGTTGTCGAAGACGACACGCTCAACATGCGCGTGGCGACAGAGCTCACCCGCCTGCAGGAGCGCGTCCCGGGAGGAGTGATCTTCAAGGCAAGCTTCGACAAGGCAAATCGCTCCAATCCCGGCGCAGCACGTGGGCCGGGATTCCCGGAAGGGCTTGCGGCACTCGACCGGGTCCGCTCTGCGACAGGCCTCAAGGTCATTACCGACGTGCACCTGCCGGACCAGTGTGCCCCAACCGCGGAATTCGTTGACGCGTTGCAGATTCCCGCATTTCTCTGCCGTCAAACCGATCTTCTTCGGGCTGCGGGCAACACCGGGAAGCCGGTGAACATCAAGAAAGGCCAGTGGCTTCACCCCGAGGGAATGCGCGGCGCCGTCGAAAAAGTTCGGAGCGCACGGCCGGATCATCGAATCGAAGAGATTGCCGTCACCGAGCGGGGGACATTCTTCGGTTATGGTGACCTCGTAGTCGACATGCGGTCGTTCAGCCGAATGCGGCAGAGCTCCGGTGCGCCCGTAATCTTCGACGCAACGCATAGCGTCCAGCGCCCCGGCCTCGGTATGGACGGTTCGAGCGGGGGCGCTCGCGAATTCATTCCTCACCTCGCGATGGCCGCCATCGCCGCCGGCGCGCAGGGAATCTTCATTGAGACTCACCCCGATCCCGACAACGCTCCAAGTGATGGTCCGAACATGTTGCCGCTGTCGGAGCTCGAGCACCTCATCGATCGGCTGGTCGGCGTCTGGGAAAAGGTGAATCAGTGACGCCGGAAGAGATTCTCGATCGCGGAAGGCGAGTGGTGCGGCTCGAGGCCGAAGCGTTAACCGAAACCGAGAAGCGACTCGGGAAGGAATTTGCGCGCGCTGTCGAAGTGCTCGCGAAATCAACCGGCAGGGCAATCGTCGCCGGCGTGGGGAAGTCCGGACTCATTGGTAGAAAAGTCGCCGCGACTCTTACCTCAACTGGAACACCAGCGACGTTTCTTCATCCCGCGGAGAGCGTTCATGGAGATCTCGGAATCGTCGGCGCATCCGACGTTGCGATACTCATCTCCAAGAGTGGCGAGTCCGACGAAATGGTTGCGCTGCTCGATCATCTCAAGCGTCTCGGTGTATGTACCATCGCAATAACGGGCGATGCACAATCAACGCTGGCGCGCCACACGGATGTCCATCTCGATGGGTGGGTTCGAGAAGAAGCCTGCGTGCACGACCTCGCACCAACGACGAGCACGACCGTTGCCCTTGCGCTTGGTGACGCGCTGGCGGTGGCGCTCCTCGAGGAGAAGGGATTCAAGGCAGACGATTTCGCCAGGCTTCATCCCGGCGGAGCGTTGGGAAGGCGGCTTCTCACCAAAGTTCGTGATGTCATGGTGACCGGAGCGCAGATTCCCGCTCTTCCGACAACGGCAACGATGCGTGAGGCCGTAGTTCAACTGGCGGAACGCCGGGGCATTGCCGTGATTACCGGGGAGCAAGGAGAGGTTGTCGGGGTTATCACTTCGGGCGACCTGACGCGTCTTATGGAGCGTGAAGAGAATGTCCTGCCGATTCGCGTCAACGAGGTCATGACCTCGGACCCAAAGGTTGCCGACGCGGATGAGCTGGGAAGCGCGATAGTGTACCGAATGGAGCAGCACGGAATTATCTCGATGCCCGTGATCGACGGAGAACGGCGGTTGGTCGGCGTCATTCATCTTCACGATCTGATGCGGGCCGGAGTGGTATGAGCTCAAAGGAACTAATGGTTGCAACAATGGTTTTTTTCGCCGGGATCCTGATGGGGTGTGACGACAAGGCTCAGCCGCCGATTGTGGGGAGGGCGTCACTTGCCGACTCCGCCGATCAAGTGATGTACAAGGCACGCTTCAATCTCACTGACGCCGGACTGTCGCGCGCCGAGCTCACGGCCGATTCCGCATTCTTCTTCGATGAGAACACGAGAGTCGAGCTTCGCAACGTGGCGACGACGTTTTTCACCACTACCGGAGCGCGCGACGCGTACCTCACGTCCCGTCGCGGAACGTACAACAGTCGCCGAGGAGACATGCTCGCCCGTGACAGCGTGATCGTCGTGACCGAGGAAGGCCGCCGCCTCGTAACGCCGGAGCTGAAATACGACCAGGCACTCAATCAGATATCGAGTGACAGCGCGTTCGTGCTGACCGAGCCGGGTCGCAGCGTTTCTGGAATCGGATTTCGGTCCGACCCGAACATGCAGAACGTGCGAATCCTGAAGACCAGGAGCGGAACGACGGGTGCAGTCACTCTTCCGGGACAGTGAGAATCAAGCCGTCTTTCCTTTTCGTTTCGGCGGCATCATCGCTGCTGTTCGCTGCGCCGCTTGCGGCGCAGGTGCCGCGCGAGTGCGTCCTTGACTATGAGTCACCCACGGGAAACACTCGCACCAATGCTTTCGAGCTCGCGAGCCACCGCTACAATGTGTTTCAGGGCGGAGGTGTTCTGTATCGGTGCCGAGGGCAGGACAACACCATCATTGCCGACAGCTCCGAATATTACGGGGATCAGAGCGTCCTTTATCTCATCGGCAACGTGCACTACCGCGAGACCAAGGCAAAGGTCGACTCCGATCGGATGACATACTATCAGCTGGAGGACAGACTGCACGCCGATGGCAACGTCAACGTGCTGTTGCAGAGCGGCACGACGATGAAGGGCCCGGCAATGGATTATTATCGCGCGACGCCAACGAGACCAGTCGCCAGAGCATTCGCGACTGGTCACCCCGTGATGCGTATCATCGAGCCCAATCGCTCCGGCCGCGCGAGCGAGCCGATCAACGTAGTTGCAAATCAGATTATCGCCGACGGCGACAGCCTCGTTTACGCTTCGGGCAGTGTCGAGATTACGCGTCCCGACGTCATTGCCAAAGGAGATTCAGCCTGGCTCGACAATCGGCGCGAGTTTGCGCGACTTCTCAAGTCCCCGACTGTGCAGAGCAGGCGTGACCGCCCATTTACTCTCAGCGGCGGCGTGATCGATCTTTACTCGAGAAACCGGGTTCTTCAGCGCGTCGTCTCTACTCCCGACGGCCACGTGTTGAGCCAGGACCTCGAGCTCGTCGCTGACACGGTAGACATGCGGATGAGCAACGACCGACTCGATCGCGTGATGGCGTGGGGAACCAAACAGGCTCATGCCATCTCGCCCGATCGCGAAATCATCGCCGACTCTATCGACGCGATCATGCCGGGCCAGCGTCTGCGTGAAGTTCGAGCAGTGCGAAATGCATATGCCAACAGCGTTCCGGATACTGCTCACGTCATCTCTGCGGAGCGCGACTGGATTCGCGGTGACGTGATCGTCGCTGAATTCGACAGCGTAGCCATCTCCGACACGGCCAGCAAGCCGGTTCCGAAACGACTCGTCGCAACTGGCAACGCCACCAGCTACTACCAGCTCGCGGCCGATACTCACACGAAAACAATTCCGAACATCAACTACGTGAAGGGAAAGGCGATCACGATTCAGTTCGAGGACCGTGCAGTGCGGACGGTTGATGTCTTCGAGCAGGCGTCGGGCGTGTACGTCGAGCCGTCGACTGGGGGACCGTCAACGACTCCGGTTCTGCCGGTGCCCGGATCTCGCCAACCCAGAGCCGCTCCGAATTCCAGCAGGCCTCCCGCGCCAACTGGCCGGATCCGCAAGGACAGGTAGTGACCTTACAGAATCTTTCGCCCCGCATTCGCGAAATCATCCGCCAGCTCTCGGGTGATGAGCGTTCGATCGATATCGCGCTCGGCGCAATCATCAGTGCCGCCGACGAATCCGGATCGGCCCGTTTTCAGGACGTTGCGGCGCGTTATCGCGACGAATATCTCCGCGCCCTCCGCGCCGAGGGCAGAGACGCCGAGCGAGAAGCTGGGCGGCTTGGACTGGACGAGGTACGAAAATACCTGGGCGACTCGATCATCCCGCGACTGATCGGCGATGGTGCGCTGGTCGGCCCCGCGCCCGACCCCGACGACGTCGATGCGCGAGTTCAGATCGCCGAAGGTGTCTGGCGTGAAGTCGCATCAAACAAAGCTGAAGTGGCGGAGGTCCTTCGTCACACAGCAGATGAGTCCGCGAGCGATCCGCTCCGCCAGGTACGACCGGAGCCGAGCGGGAGCATCCTCGAAGCCAAGGGCCTGGTCAAGACTTATCGGCGCCGGGCGGTAGTGAACAACGTCGACCTCAATCTGCAGCAAGGAGAGATTGTTGGACTCCTTGGCCCCAACGGGGCAGGAAAGACGACTACCTTCTATATGATAGTGGGGCTAATCGAGCCCGACGCAGGACGCATACTACTCGACGGGCGCGATATCACTGGAATGCCGATGTATCAGAGGGCGCGACACGGAATTGGCTACCTGTCGCAGGAGCCGTCAGTCTTCCGCAAGCTGTCTGTGGAGGACAACATTCTCGCGATACTGGAGACTCTTCCGCTCAGCAAAGCAGAGCGCCAGCGTCGTCTCGAGAAGCTCCTCGACGAGCTCGGGATCAAGAGGCTGCGCAAGAGCAAGGCATACGCTCTGTCGGGCGGAGAGCGAAGGCGTCTCGAAATCACTCGTGCGCTGGTAACCGATCCAAAGTTCATGATGCTCGACGAGCCGTTTGCAGGAGTCGATCCGATCGCGGTGCACGACATTCAGACAATCGTGGCCGGGCTTCGCCACCGCGGAATTGGAGTTCTCATCAGCGATCACAACGTGGAACAAACGCTCGACATCGTCGATCGCGCTTACATAATGTTCGATGGTCAGGTGCAAGTGTCAGGCACTGTGCGTGACCTCGTGTTCGATGACAAGGTGGCTGACAATTATCTCGGTCCGACGCTCACCGCGCGGCTCCGCGAGCGCTTCTCCCACCTTTCCGTTGCGGGAGCCGCGTCGTGAAACCGGGAATCTCCCAGTCCACTCAGCTCAGGCAGGAGCTCAAGATCAATCCACGCCTTTATCAGGCGATGGATCTCTTGTACATGCCGCTTCTCGATCTTCAGCAACACTTGAAGCAGGAATTGCTCAACAATCCATTCCTCGACCTCGTTGAGGAAGAAGAGGAAGAGGAAGAGCAAACCGAGACCGAGACCGGGGAATCAACGGAGGAAGAGAAGCGCGGCGACGAGATCGACTGGGAGGAGATTCTACTCGACGGATTCGACACCGCGGGCGGGCGGCGCGAGGAGCACGAGGAGAAGGAGTACTTCGAGCCAGTCACCGTCGCCACGCGCGACCTGAGCGATCACCTGCGCGATCAAGTGAGCCTTCTCGAGCTCACACCGCGCGAAGTGCTCCTCGCTGATGAATTCATCGGCAACATCGGCGACGACGGGTATCTCGCATCGCCGGTCGAAGAGGTAATGACATCGCTCAACGACGTTGTGCGAGAGGCAGCCGAGGAAGCCGGACGGGACACCGATGATCTTCCGCTCTACACCCTGGCCGAAGCGGAGAAGATGCTGCAAACGGTTCAGAGTCTCGATCCGCCAGGTGTTGCGGCGCGCACCCTTCAGGAATGTCTGCTTCTTCAGCTCAAGGAGGCGGGTCTACAGCAATCGCTGCCATACCGGCTCGTCCACGATTGTTTTGATGAGCTGATCGCGCACCGCTGGAGCGAAATTTCGAAGCGATTCGGAATCAGCGCCGGAGACGTGCAAGGTGCAGCCGACGAGATTGCCAAGCTCGACCCCAAACCCGGACTCCGCTACAGCAGTGGCAGCGACAACTACATCATTCCCGATTTGATCGTCGACAAGATCGACGGCGTGTATCACGTCTTCCTCAACGACGCAAACCTCCCTCGGCTCAAGCTCAGCAAGGCATATCAGGAAATCGCGCGCGACAAGAAAAAGTTCGAAGGTGAGAACAAGGAATTCATTTCCAACAAGCTCAACTCGGCGAACTGGATGATCCAGGCCATCGAGCAGCGGCGCCAGACGATGCTGAAGGTGATGAACTACATCGTCGACAGGCAGCGCGAGTTCTTCGACAAGGGCGTGCAGTTCCTGAAGCCGCTCACCCTCCGCGAGGTGGCGGAAGTGATCAACATGCACGAGTCGACGGTGAGCCGCGTGACCAACGAGAAGTTCGTTCAGACTCCCCGCGGCGTACTTCCGCTCAAGTTCTTCTTCTCTTCAGGTCTCGCGACTACCGATGGGGACGACGTTTCCGCGCGAGGAATCAAGGCGCAGCTCGAGAAGCTCGTTCAGGAAGAGGATCCAAAACATCCGCTCACCGATCAGGCCATCGTCAACATTCTCCGCGAGAGCGGTGTCCAGATCGCTCGTCGCACGGTGGCCAAGTATCGCGATCAGCTCGGAGTTCTGTCGGCGAGGATGCGCAAGCGGGTATGACCTCGCTCCGCGCTGAGGAGCCCGCGACCTACCGCACGCCGGACGGCGATGCCGCCATTACGCGCCCAGTCGTAAGCGTGCTTGTTCCGGCGAACGACGAGGCCGAGAATCTGCCCCTGTTCATGGAGCAGGCCGCGGCAACGTTCGCGCGCAGTCCCGGCCAGTACGAAGTCATCGTCATCGACGACGGTTCGGTAGACGACACCTGGAACGTGCTCAGATCGCTTTCTTCGAAGTATCCTTTCCTTCGTACCGCTCGACATCGCTCGAGACGAGGAATTGCCGAAGCCCTGCGCACCGGATACTTGCACGCCCGAGGTTCGGTGCTCGTTTTTTATCCGGCCGATCTTCAATACAAGCCGGAAGACATTCCACGGCTTGCCGGCCCGGTGCTCGACGGAACGTCCGACATCGTCACCGGATTCAAGGAAGGAGAGTACGAGAAGGCATTCGTGTCCGGCGTGTACAACCGTCTCAGTCAGCGGCTTTTTCACGTCCCCGTGCGAGATCTCAATTCGGTCAAGGCTTACCGCAGGGAAGTGATGGAGTCGCTGCCCGCACGCCCCGATTGGCACCGCTACATGATCGTGATGGCCGTCGCACAAGGATTCTCAGTTTGTGAAGTATCGGTTCCTCTTTACCCGAGGAATGCGGGGAAATCGAAGTTCGGCATCGGCCGCATACCTGTCGGTGTTCTGGACATGCTCGCCGTCTGGTTCGAGCTCAGATTCGCGAAGAAGCCACTGTTGCTCTTTGGGATGATGGGCGCAGGACTGTTCGTGTTCGGTGTCCTCGCCGGCCTCTTCGCCGTTCTGTGGCGGATCTTTGCCGGCCAGGGATTTCGTCCGATTCTCAATCTCGTCGAGACCTGCCTGATACTGGGCAGCGTGTTTTTTGCGACGGGTCTGATAGGCGAGCTCATTGCGGCCCAGCGCGCGGAGATGCGTGAGCTGCGCGCGCGACTCGAAGAGCTGGCTCAGGGGCGCGACACGCTGCAGAAGCCATAAGCCCAGGTGAACGTTCTTTTTCTGACCCACTCGTTCCCGCGGTCACATGGGGACGCGCCGGGCTCATTCCTGCTTCGGCTTGCCATAGCGCTCCGCGAAAAGGCGGTGAATGTGCGCGTTGTTGCGCCTTCTGCGGCCGGCCTCGCGTCAGTGGAAGAGATCGACGGCATCACCGTCGAGCGCTTTCGTTACGCGCCCCATCGGTACGAGAAGCTTGCGTACACCGGCAACATGGCGCAGGATGTCGCGTCGTCGTGGAGTGCGCGTCTCGCTCTCATCGGATTCCTCGGATCTGACTTCGCCGCAGGCGTACGCGCTCGAAGAAGCTTCGAACCCGACCTCATTCATGCGCATTGGTGGTTTCCGAGCGGCGTGATTGGAAGCTGGGTCGCGCGCATGTCGCATCGGCCGCTGGTCACGACGCTTCACGGAACTGATGTAAGACTTGCCAGGAGCGCCGCGATAAGCAGGCCGCTCTTCCGTCATGTGCTCCAACATTCCGCGGCAGTCACGACCGTTTCCACCTGGCTTTCAAACGAAGTTCGGTCACTCGTCCCATCGGCGAAACCAGTAATTGCTCCAATGCCTGCGGACACAGCGAGGTACACGCCTGGCGGCCGGCGTGAAACCGCGCGACTGCTTTTTGTCGGCCGGTTCACGCAGCAAAAGGGACTCGAGTATCTTCTTCGCGCGTTGTCGCAGATGAAGCGGCCCGCGATACTCGACGTGGTTGGCAACGGCGGCAACAGCGAACGCTACCGAACCATGGCGCAGGAGCTCTGCGTCTCCGATCGCGTCGCGTGGCATGGGCAGTTGAGGAGCGATCAGCTCGCCGGACTCTATCGAGCGGCGACCGCCCTGGTAGTTCCGTCGATTGACGAAGGACTTGGTCTGGTGGCCGTCGAAGCACTGTTGTGCGAGACGCCGGTTGTTGCCTTCAGGTCGGGCGGCCTCACCGATGTCATACAGGATGGTCGCACCGGCATTCTTGTTTCGCCAGGAGATTCCGCAGCGCTCGCGGCAGCGCTTGATGCCGTGATCGCCGAGCCGGAGCGCGCGCGCACTCTCGGCGCAGCGGGCAGAATCTATGTGCTCTCCACGTTCGCACCCGAGTCGGCAGCACAGCGATACGCGGACATTTACAAGCAAGTGCTAGATGGTCAGCCGTCGTAATGTTTTTGTAGCGGCGCAGTGGATATTTGCCGCAGCGGTAGTGTGGGCAGCCGTTCGCTCGCTGCGCGGCCAATGGAGCGCCGCGACCGCGCGCCTCGCAACGCTCACGATCGGTTGGAGCTGGGTTCTCGCCGCCACCGTCATTGTTTTTCTGACTTATCTGCTTCTAATCGAAACATGGAGAAGGGTGCTCACCGGCTGGAATGCATACCTTCCGTTCCGCGTTGCCGCGCGCATCTGGTTCGTATCGAACCTGGGCAAGTATCTCCCGGGAAAAGTCTGGTCCATTGCGGCGATGGGGGTCATGGCGCGTAAGCAGGCTGTGTCACCGGTCGCCGCGGCCGGGTCGTCCATCCTGATTCAGCTCGTCACGGTAGCAACAGGAATTGCCCTCGTTCTGGTCACGGGCATCAGAGCCGTCGACCAACCCGTGCTTGCAATTGTAATCGGCGTCATCCTGGCCGCGGTGATTGCGACGATGCCGGCGTTCCTGCCACATCTCGCTCGCATCGCGGGCAGCCTCAGCGGAAAAACATTCGAGATAGCGCCCGTGCCGGCAAGCTCACTCTGGCTGGCAGTGGCGGGATCGCTGCTTTCCTGGATTGCGTATGGCCTGGCCTTCCAGCTGTTCGTGGTCGGCGTGCTGGGTGGGGCCGCTGGCGCGACTTCATCGTACATCGCAGTTTACGCCGCCTCATACATCATCGGCTTTCTCGCGCTGTTCGCTCCTGGTGGGGTAGTGGTTCGCGAAAGTGCGCTGGTGGCGGGAATGGTTCGACTCGGACTGGCCACGCAGGCCGATGCATTCGCGGTTGCGGTTGCGTCACGGCTCTGGCTGACAATCGTCGAGCTGCTGCCGGGGTTCATCTCTCTTGGACTCGCCCGGCGCTCTTCCAACGCTCAACTGACGCAATGAAACGCAACGCCGGGTCAGCGCGAAAGGCTGCATCGCCGAAGGTTACGACGTTACCCGAGACGGACAGGCCGTCGGTACCCGCGGCGAGTCTTCGCGCGCCGTCCCACGAGAATCTCTGGGCGGCGCTGACGTACTTCGTCCTCACTATGACGGTCGGGTTTCCGGCGCTCGCCGGAAAATTCCTCGTCGGTCCCAACAGCGATCAATACATCGCGGGATACGCATTTCGCGAGTTCGCCGCCAGCACACTGAGAGCGACGGGGCATTTCCCACTCTGGAATCCCTACCTCTTTGGTGGAATGCCATTCGTTGCAGCGATGCACGGAGACATCTTCTACCCGACGTTTCTTCTGCGAATGGTGCTCCCCACAGACGTCGCCATGACTTGGGGATTCATCATTCACGTATTCCTCGCGGGGTTCTTCACCTTTCTGTTTTTGCGGAACTCCGGATTCGGATTTTTCGGATCGCTGTTCGGCGGCGTGGCTTACATGATGGGCGGGCAGGTTGCGTCACTTGTGTCGCCCGGCCACGACGGCAAGCTCTACATCAGTGCGCTTTTCCCGCTGACACTCCTGCTTCTGACGCGAGGCATTCGCGATGGCAAACGCTGGAGCTGGGGTGCGCTCGCGCTGATAATCGGGCTCGCCGTGGTGAGCCCTCATCCACAGCTCCTTCAGTACCTACTGCTCGCCTCGGCGGCCTATGCGCTATTTCTCGCGCTTTCCGCGGTGAGGAGAAGCGATCTCACCCAGCGTGACGCGGCAATCCGCATCGGGTACGCGCTCGGCGCAGTCATCCTCGGTGGACTTGTCGGAGCGATTCAATATCTGCCGGTGCGCGAATACGTCGCGTGGTCACCTCGTGCCGGTGGGCTGGCAGACTACGCACGCGCAACGTCGTACGCGTGGCCGCCGAGCGAGATCTTCAACGCGTACCTGCCGCAGTTTACTGGTATTCTCGACTACTACTGGGGCGAGAGTGGCATCCATTTCCATAGCGACTACGTCGGCGTCACGGTTTTGATAATTGCATTCGCGGCATTCGCTGGACTCACAGCCAACCCGCGACGACGCGAAGTCTGGTTCTGGACCGGCACTCTGATCATCGCGACTCTCTGGGCACTCGGCGGTCACACGCCGTTCTACCACATTCCTTACGCGATCATTCCGGGGACGAAGTTCTTCCGGGCGCCGAACAGCGTTTTCTTCGTGGGGTCGTTCGCCATCGCGTTTCTCTCGGCAACTGGAATCGAGCGCGTGCTCGATCGCGAGGTTGGAAAGAAATACCTCTATGGATGGCTCGGCTTTGCCGCAGTGGTTGCGTTGCTCGCGACACTTGGTGGGCTGACAAGCATCGCTCAGGGGCTGGCGGGCGCGCAGATGGTGGATCGAGTCATCGGGAACTCCGTGAACCTTCTTATCGGCTCTTGGCGCTCTTTCGGGTTCGTTGTTTTCACGGTCGCGCTGATACTGCTGGTTCAGCGCCGACAAATCTCGCCGAGGATTGCGGCGTGGGGCCTCACGTTTCTCGCAGCGGCCGACCTCTGGTCTATTCTTCGTCTCTACTGGGTTTTTTCGGCGCCGGCTGCGCAGCTCTACGCCAGCGATCCGACCATCGAATACATGAAGCGACAGCCCCAGCCCGGGCGAGTGCTTTCCGTTCAGCTAGGCTACCCGAGCCGCGATCCGAATCTCACTGGCGATGGCCTCATGGTGCATCGCATTCGAAATGTCCTCGGGTACCACGGAAACCAGCTGGGGCGGTATGACAAGCTGCTGCATCGAGAGGAAGGCTACTCGCAGCTCGCGAATCCCAATGCATGGCACCTTCTGAATACGCAATTCCTCCTCGCGGACATGGAGGATGTCAGCCGAATAGTCCCCGACGCAAAGAAGGTCGTGGGACCGGTAAAGGACGCAGCCGGTGCAAACGTTACCTTGTTCCGCTTGCCGGGGGAAAATCCATATGCGTGGGTCGTTCCTGTCGTTGTGAAGGCTCCCGACGAGGCAGTTCTTGGAACAGTTCTCGATCCGCGTTTCGATGTTCGCAGAGCGGGCCTCTTCGATAGCGCGTCGACAGTGAAGGGAGCAGCCAATGTAACGGCACTTCCGGAGCCGCTCGCCATCGGTGTGTTGGTCACTCACTACGAGGCCGGTCATGTCACGATGCGACTTAACGGGCCGGTGCCCGCCGGGTCGGCTCTCATCGTGAGCGAGAATTATTATCCTGGCTGGAAAGCGACGATCAATGGCAGGGAAGGGGCAACGGCGCGTGCCGATTACACACTGATTGGAGTTCCTTTGCCCGAGGGTGCGCGCGAGGTCGATCTGACGTTCAGCAGCGCGGCCTACACCGAGGGGAAAGTGATTACTCTCATTGCTCTGACTGTGATCCTCGTTCTCATCGCGGCAGGCGTGATCACCGAACGGAGAAGAGTTGCCTGAGAAAGCGCTGGTAATCATCCCGACCTACAACGAGCGGGACAATATCACGCAGATTGTCCCGGCCGTGCTGGCGCAGGATCCGTCGCTCGAAGTCCTGGTCGTCGATGACGGCTCGCCCGACGGAACCGGGGCGGTCGTAGATGGAATGGCGGCGGCCGATCCGCGAATACACGTTGTGCATCGAGCGGGCAAGCTCGGACTCGGCACCGCCTACATTGCGGGATTCAAATGGGCGCTCGCTCGGGACTATGCGTATGTCTTCGAGATGGACGCCGATTTCTCGCATCCGCTCGAGCGAATTCCCGATTTTCTCCGCGCGATCGAGACCGCTGACGTGGTGCTCGGTTCTCGCTATCTGAATGGCGAAGTCAATGTTGTGAACTGGCCAATGGGCCGGCTGTTCATGAGCTATTCAGCCAACATTTACGCGCGAGCGGTGACAGGGCTGCCCGTATTCGACGCGACGGGTGGGTTCAAGCTTTTCCGACGCAAAGTTCTCGAGGCGATAGATCTGGATGACGTGCGCTCAAACGGCTACGCGTTCCAGATCGAGATGAGCTTTCGCGCATGGAAGAAGGGCTTTCGCATCGTCGAGATTCCAATTGTATTCACCGATCGCATGAAGGGATCGAGCAAGATGTCCAAAAAAATCGTGAGAGAGGCCGTGTGGATGGTGTGGCGACTGCGAATGTGGAGCTTGTTCCGGAAGGTCTGATGGATCGTGGACGACGATTTTACAAGATGAGCGGCTCCGGCAACGACTTCGTTTTTTTCGATGAGGCCGATGGGGCACCGGACGCACTCCGAAATCCTTCGGCGATCGAAGCGTTGTGCGCGCGAGGAACCGGGGTCGGTGCGGACGGCGTAGTGTTTTTCGATCGGTCGGACCCGGCCGGGATTGCCATCAGGTACTACAATAGTGATGGGTCGCTGGGGGAGCTTTGCGGCAACGCGACTCTTTGTACGGTCAGGCTGGCCGAGCTCCTTGGGACGCCGGTGGATGGCGACCTTCGCATCAAGACCGATTCGGGAGACGTGACCGGGCGGCTCATCGATGGCGTGCCGGAGATCGACCTCGAGCCGGTCAAGGACGTAAGCCCGGACTGGTCAGCCATTCCACCGGTTGCCCCCGAACGGCGTCTCGGGTTTGCCTTGGTCGGCGTGCCGCACGTGGCGATCGAGATACCGGACATTGAGACCGCCGACGTGATCCGTCGCGGGTCGCAGGTGCGGCGTCACAAGTCGCTCACTCACGGAGCCAATGTGAACTTCCTGGCTTCGGCCCCCGACGGTCGCTGGGCGATTCGGACCTACGAGCGTGGCGTCGAGGGCGAGACGCTCGCTTGTGGAACTGGGGCTGTCGCGGCGGCAATCCTGCTGGTGAGCTGGAAGAAGGCCGACGGGCCAGTCCGACTCGTGACGAAGTCCGGTCGAGAGCTCACGGTGACGCTGCGCCGAGATGGCGAGCTCTGGCACCCATCGCTCAGAGGCAGCGCGGAGCTGGTCTTTACCGGGGAGTTGCCCACTTCAGGCGCCTGAGCTTTAGGTGCCGGTACTAAAACCCTTCAACAGTAAGGAGATAGAGAGAAAACAAAGTCCCAGGCAGTGGAGCTTTCCCACATTTCTCCACCTGAGTTAGTTTACATAACATATATTATACGTTGTTCACTGGCGCCAAGGTGACTCGAGCAATAGACCCTAAGACGGAGCCCCTCCCGACGATCTAGCTCTTTGGCTCTGGCATCGCGGTGAGCTCGCCGAGGCGAACCCGCGCCTCGCCGGCGACCGTGCCTTTCGAGTCCGCTGCGAGCCTCGTCCAGATTTCCTTCGCAGTGTCCGTCCGGCCAGCCAGAAGGTACGCACGCGCCTCCGCTGACTCGTGGCGCTGGCGGTCCTGATCGAATCGGTCGGCCTTCGCTGCCAAGGCATACTCGCTGGCGGCATCGAGAAACTTCTTCATCTGCTCATATCCGGACGCCAGCAGCAGATGCCCGGCCGACTCGAAGTCCTTCGATTTCTGGAGCTTCGGCATCGACTTCTTCAGGGACTCGATCCCCTGCTGGTACTTGGCCTGATCGTAGTAGAGTTGGGCGAGTGTGAGCTGCGCCTGGAGCGCCGCGGAGGTTCCATCGTAGCGCGTAATCATCTTCTGCAGGTCCGACTCGGCGAGCGGCAGATTGCCCGGAATGGACTGCTGCGCCAGGAAGTAGGCATGATCCGCTCGTTGCGACTTGAGCGACTCAGAGCGGTTGTAGAACCAGGCGCCTCCAACGAGCACGATGACGGCGACTGCACCATAAGTCACCTGGCGGCTATGGAGCTGGAACCACTCGGCCATTGTGTCGAGTGGGCTGTCTGATTGTGCGCGCGGACGCGGGGCGGGAGAGGTCATAGGCTATCAAGATACCCCGCGACAGTGCCGGAAAACAGCGCTTGGGAACGCTAAATCCGAGGGCTACGGCACCCGAAGCAATTCTACCAAGTCGCTCTTATTATCACTTCCGATGTAATCCAATCCGGCGCGACTGTAAGGAACCAGCCAGCGAATCCAGACTGCCGGCGGTTCGTCTTTCAGGACGACCGTGCTTTGCAACGTGCCCAGATTCACTCGTTGCACTAGCCGGCCGTCGTTTCCGGCACTGTCGTCCAACTGGCGGTTGATCCACAACGTTCTTGCGCTGCCGGTGCCAGTTACCGTGAAATCGTTGACCATTCCCCAATTCGCAACCGGAGGAATCACCTGGCTAGTGAACGCGCCGCCCGGTGTTCCAAAAAAGATCGTAGTGGCCCCATTTGGCAGCCATTCCTTGCCGCCGACAATGACATCAAGGATACCGTCTTCGTTGACGTCGAGGCATTCCACCTCGAAGAGCCGACCGATCACCGACGATAAGGGGTGACTTGCTGCAAAGGTAAAACCGCCGTGCCCATCGCCAAACTCGACTCGCAATCGACCTACGCCGTTGGCAATTACAAACACGAGGTCGAGGTTGCCGTCCCCATTTAGGTCACACGCTGTAACGCTATGATGGTAGGCAATGTCCGAATTGACAAAGCGCTGCACGTAGCCGCCGCCCGGCTGGCTGAGCACGATGATGCCGCGTTCACCGGGAAATGGCGTTTGGTCCCAACCCGTGCAAGCGAAAACGACATCGGGCTTGCGGTCTCCGTTGAAATCCGCGACGACGGCTCTTCTCGCAGCGATGCAAAACGGCGCTTCAACCGTCAAGGTCGGAGTCTTTTTGATCCACGTACCCGCTGCGTTCTGCGTCCAGAACTCCAGCACCCCGGGCTTTTGATCGGCGAACGGGACGGCCGACGCGGTCGTAAACTTGAAGGTGATCAGTGACAGTGAGCCGTCTTCGAAGAAGTCTCCGTATGCGCGAGCGGCGGCTACATACGGAACTGTCGAGGGGAGCACGCCAACTTCCTTGAAGTTCGAATAGGACAAGTTCCTGACGGCGACGCGCGAAACGATCATCACCGAGGTTTCGGTCGTACCTCCGGCGCCGGTGCAGCGAAGGCCAAATGCGGGATGGCCATAAGTGGCAAGCTTGATCTTCGACTGCCCTGTCAACGACAGCGAACCCGACCAGCTACCGAATGCCTCGCACGTGGTCGCATCCTTCGACGACCAGACGAGCTGTACTGTGTCTCCTTCTATCGCTGTGCTGCTAGCGGAAGATATCTGCAGCTGTGGTGCATTGACCTCGGGCGGAGGTGGTGGGGGCGCGACCACAGACGCTCCGCCACCGCCGCAGGAAATCAGCAGAGCTGAAAACAGAATGCGGACGATGGGCAAAGAGCGTTTGGCGATTGTCACTCATCGCAATAGGCGAGCAATTGAGGAGATTAGCAAGCGGTTCTTACGAGAGGCGGGCAGTGGGTGCAATACGTCGGCACAATGCGGTGCTTCACGTTCTCGATGATGTTCTGCCACTGGCGGTTGAGGTTGCTCCCACGCCGCCAGTTTGCAGCCGCAGTGCTATATGACACCAACTTGAAGCGAGTGCCCCCGGGGTGACTCGAACACCCGGCCAACGGTTTAGGAAACCGCTGCTCTATCCACCTGAGCTACGGGGGCAAAAACTCTCCCTCGAGGAAGTCTAACCCGTCAGCGCTTGACGGAAAATGGAAACGCGAGATCCTCCACCGGAGGCAGCTGGTCTATTGCATCGACCCACGCTCCATCGGGCCCGCGCGCGACGGCTCGTCTCAGATCGTCGAGCTTTGACTGATCTCCCGAGGCAGCGATCTCGACGCTTCCATCCGGCGCATTTGCTACCCATCCCGAAAGACCAAGACGACGCGCCTGAACTCTCACGAACCAACGAAACCCGACGCCTTGCACGCGTCCGCGCACGCGGAGCCGCATCGCCGGCACGGTGCTACTACCCCCTCGTCCTGAGCAGCGCGGCGAACACCGCGGCGATCGCGGCCTCGGGCGGAGTTCCCCGAAACTGTTCGAGTGAAAGCTCTCCGCTCCGAATGCGACGCGCCATCTCGTCGAGCGCCGCGGCAATCTCGAATGGAGGCAACCCACCTTGACGCCCAGATGCTGGATCCCAATTCGTGGTCGTCCACGCCGCATGCGCCTCGATTGCTTCGGGTTCGGGTGCTCCGAGCGAAGCAACACCGCTCCAGTCGTATGACTGCCAATCCGCAGCGGCCCACCCTTCGTCGTCAATCTCGATTCCCGAGAGCGGCGTTGTCCTTCGCGCCGGTGGCGGAGCCTGGACAAATTCGTCGATCGAGGGAAGATCATCGACGAACTCCTCGATTGATGGCAGCTCGACAGGTGCCGCCTCAACTTCCGCGATCGCCGTCGGCGGGGTTGCGCGCCTGCCCGGATCGGGCTGCGCAAATGGTGGATGCAGTCGTTGCCACTCGCCCTTCCCTGCTGAATTCGTCATCGCTTCAGCTCTCCCAGCTGTGTTTTCCGACAAGGGGCACAAACCGCACCGGCGCGATGTCTTTCTGCTCGAGTATCTCGCCCTTTCTCGTGAACAGGTGCAGCGTCTGTTCGTCGCGACCGCCGAGCGGAATCAACAACCGGCCGCCATCGGCGAGCTGGTCAATGTACGCCGGCGGAATCTCCGGGGCCGCCGCACCCACGAGGATCGCGTCGAACGGCGCGAACTCCGACCATCCGAGTGTTCCATCGCCGAGCATGAACGAGACATTGCTGGCGCCGACCTGACGTAATATGTCTCTTGCCCGCTCCAGCAGCGGCGCGATCCGCTCGATGCTGAAAACCTGAGCCGCAAGTTTTGCCAACAGCGCAGTCTGGTAACCCGAGCCGGTTCCGATCTCGAGCACTTTCTCCTTTCCTGTCAGCCCGAGCACCTCGAGATACCGCGCGTGAATCGACGGCTGTGATATCGTCTGTCCGCTTCCGATCGGCAACGCAGAATCTTCATAAGCACGGTGTCGCACTGCGGTTGGTACGAACATGTGGCGCGGTACCTCGTCGATCGCATGCAGCACCGACAGGTCGCGGACCCCCTGATCTTGCAGCAGCGAAACGAGGCGCCGCCGTGCGCCGCGATACTCCTGCGCCTCTATGGCTCCTGCCACCAGCTCTCCGGAGAGTCGAGCATTGCGTGATGCGTGACGTCGAGATGCAGCGGAGTTACTGATATGTACCCTTCCTCCACAGCGCGAAAATCCGAATCCGCATTACCTGACCATTCGATCGACCCGCCGCCTATCCAGTAAATCGGCCGTCCCCATGGGTCGTGCATTCGCTTGATGGAATCGGAGTATACGCGGCGGCCGAGGCGCGTAAGTCTCACTCCCTTGATCTCGTCCCCTGTTACCGGCGGGAGATTCACATTGAGAAGTGTGTTCGGCGGGAACGCGCGAAGGTTGAGCAGATGCTTGAGGAGTGCGGTCAGCGGCTCGATCTGGTGGTCGAGCATGCTGACATCGGCGCGAAGGTCACCGCCGGCGAACGATATCGCAATCGACGGAATGCCGATCGAGATTCCTTCCATCGCGGCTGCGACTGTTCCCGAATAGAGAACATCTTCACCCATGTTTTGGCCGTGATTGATTCCGCTGAGCACAAAATCGGGACGCTCATCCATCAACGCCTCGACTGCCAGCATAACGCAATCGGTCGGAGTTCCGTCAACTTGCCAACGGCGCTCGCCAAGTAGAATCGGACGAACGGGATGATGCAATGTCAGCGAGTGACTCGTCGCGCTCTGCTCTCTGTCCGGCGCCACCACTGTCACTTCACCAAGAGGTTCTGCCGCCTTGAGCAGACATGCGAGACCGTGCGCGAGAATTCCGTCGTCGTTTGTGAGAAGGACGCGCATCAGGCGCTACCCGTCCCTGTGACCGGTTTTCTCGGGCCCCTCTTGAACGCGCCACGCCAATGCTTCAACAGCACGCCGATCACCAGCATCGCGTCGCGAAACTCACGGAAATAGCTCGGCGAACCATAGATCGTGGAGATGGGAACGTTGGTGATCGTGAACCCGGCATGCGCCGCGCGGATGATGAAATCGGTCTCGAACTCGTAGCGATCGCCTTCGGCGTGAACCACCTCGAGCACCTCTCGCCTGATTCCGCGGTATCCCGACTGGCTATCCCTCACGGCTCCGCCGGAAACCAATCGCGTCGCGGCGCTCGAGAGAAAATTCGCGACTCGCCTCTGCGGTGGCACCTGCTCACCCGAAAGATCTCGCGTCCCAATTGCAATGTGAGAGCTGTTGAGAGCGTCGACAATCGAAGGACCAAACGCCGGATCGTGCTGACCGTCGGAGTCGATTGTCAGAACTGTCCGACAATCAGTCTCCAACGCGGCTTTGAAAGCAGTTTGCAGCGCGACGCCTTTGCCCTTGTTTTCTGAAAACTCAATGGTGCGGTCGCAAAGAAACCGAAGCAGCGCCCCGGTTCCATCGGACGAACCATCGTTGACGCCGATGATCCGCGCGTTGGGTAACGCCTCGCGAAGACCCTTCACCACCGCAGTCACTGTCGACTCGGCGTTGAACGCGGGCAGAATGACGATGACGGGCTCGATCATTCTTCTTCGATCTCGCCGTCGAGCGCGGCAAGAATCGTTTTGAGATCGGCCTCCATTGATTCGACTGTCTGCGAGTCCAGCGCCGCTCGGGCAACGCTTCTCAGCTCTCCACTCTTGCGGTAGTCGTCGATCTTCTGGCGCGCCCCGTCGATTGTGTACC
>Ga0193751_1000772_pt1 | contig 22766 bp, 14 predicted proteins | sample L1c2metaG_FD_143050 | JGI IMG/M metagenome (GOLD analysis project Ga0193751, IMG submission 143050) | Soil microbial communities from a riparian zone of the East river system, Colorado, United States - L1c2 | ecosystem: Environmental > Terrestrial > Soil > Riparian zone | place: USA: East River... | reverse complement strand
CGAATGTCCTGCGCTCGGGTCGCATTCGCACCAAGTACAGTGGCTTCACTCGCGCTGTCGTCAACGGCGCTATGTATGCGCTCTGCTGCGACGCCGATTTTTACGTATTCGTAGAACAGGACTGCCTTCTATATGGGGATGATTTGCTGAATCGTGCTGTGGCGGACCGTAACGACGATATTTTGCTTGGCCAGCCGACGGAGAAAGGTAAGGGCCTAGACGGTTCCGTGGCGGCGCCGATGCTGCAGAACGCACTGATGATAGTGCGCCGCACCGGGCTCGAACGATTTATCGGCGCCATATTGGGCGCTCCATGGACCGACGGCGAAGTCTCGCCGGAAGAGACTATGAGATTGCGGATGCCCCCTTATGGATTAATCGGCATTCCCTTCGGCCGTTCTCGTCCGATCGATTTCAAAGAGCCGAATTTCTACGTGCACCACGTTGACGATAATGAGTTGCACCAATTTCTAGAGCTCATTAACACAAGCCTTACGCTTCGAGCGTTCGCGTTCTCTGTGGGGAAGGACTCAGTAGAGCAACTCCCGCGCACTGCTGCTCAAACAAGCGTCCCAGCAACTCACGGAAGGTAGCTTCAACTGGACTCGACTCTCATTACCTTTACCTCGAACGCGCGTGCGGCAGTAAGGCCGTTGTTGCGCCTCGAGAAGGCAGGCTGAGACCGATCTGAAGATTTAGCAACTGGAAGGATTCATCCGTTGTGAATGTTAATAGATCCGGCGAGGGGAAAACCGTTTTGTTGTGTCATGTCAATACTCCATGCCCGCAAAACGAGCGGCCCTTTTGGCAGGTTACTCGCGTCGATTGAGACGGCAAAACCGTCAGCCGGGAAGTCATTAACTCGAAACCGCTCCTTTAGTTCCCATCGTTCGAATTTCGGAGGGAAGACCGCAAACGGAATCAATCGATGATCTTCCGTGACGTAGCCTACGACGACGCAATCAGGTTTTCCCCTCTGAGTTGGGACCCGTGCTGTGCCGGCTATAAGCAACTTTCCGCAGTTGTTAAAAAAGGCCGTCTGCAAGGCACCGGTCGAGGAATCAGCGCTCAGCGGTTCGTGTCGCACTTGATTAACGAGTCGCTGGACTACAAATCGCGGTCGCAAAAGGTCGAATTGCGACAGAGATTTCGCTATATCAACGATCGTAGCTGGTGGGACCCTTCCAAGTTTTAGTTCTGGATTATCTGGGATCGCAGAGATCCATTGCACGGCAAGGGCTAGGCTCTTTCGCTCCTCTCGGGTCTCCTTCAAAACGATCACTTCTCGATTGAACGTATTAAGCCATGTGATTGCGAAGATGCCAGCAGCCACTCCGACGCAGAAAATTGCCGCACGCGAGAGCGTCTTCTTCTGCGTTGACCACTTTGAATAAATTGAAAGCGCGAGGCCCGTGACGGCGATATAACAGAAAACCATCACCGGACCATAGCGCGGTGCAACGGCCCCATTGGGCCCAAATCCGAGTCGACCAGCTGCCGTCACGGCACCGGAGATAAGTCCGTATGCTCCGAGAATAAACCAAGGCCAAATCGTCTTCCAGTCGCGGTCGCTCCACAAGGATTTAAGCGCAAGTTGTCCAAGTATTAAAAACGCCGTCACGACCAATAGTCCCAGGAGGAATGCGTCGGCGTTGCGCTCTGCAAACAAACCTCCAATCCAGCGCAGGACAAAAGCCACCAGCGATCCGGCTTGCTTATAGGAAACGATAAATTCTGGATGATGGCGAGGCCGGATGTAATGAAGAAAATAAAGACCTATCGAGATTGCTGCTGATATGCCGTAGAAGGCGTACCATCGAGCGGCCGCTTTGAATCGTAACCCTCCCTCTGCTGTCTGTGCCGGCCATCGGATCGGGACCGCAAGCAGCCATAACAACATCCCATTAGCGTAGGAGTACGTAGCGACAAGAGCCAGGGCCGCGGAAATGATGACCTTAAACCGGAAGTGGATACTGGAAAGATTCGCGAGCATCGCAAATAACAATAGGGTCCCCGGTATAAGCGGTTCGAGTTGAATCCCCCAAAGGAAATTGAAATATTGATCGGGGCAAAAGAGAAGCGAGTTCAGCAATGCCCAAGCTAAAAGTCTGCCTACCAAGGCAAAGCTGGTCGTCCGGCGCAGTAAATGGTACAACGCAAAAGATGCCGCACACGCGAGGGCGAACATAGAAAGCATTTCGTCTTTCACGTCCCATCGACCGGAGAGCCATGTAAGCGCCAGATAATAAAGACGCGGGAAAAGTTTCCTGCTTTCATTATGTTGGCTCCATAGGTCGGAGATGGAGAGCGCACCTTGGAAAAAGGAGACGATCTGTGTTCCCGGAGTGTACCACTCATCGTAGTACGGCACTGAAGTCCAATGACGCTTCATCATTACGAACGCGATGACGATTGGCAGCACGCCGAGCGTCACTCCCATGATGACCCACCGATTTCGAGCCCTGGTCAACCAACCGAATATCGCAGGAAAATCTCTCGTCATGTCGGGTTCGAGTTTATGGGGTAGCGCGTTTAGAGAAAAGGGGGAAGTTCTCACGGGAATAAAGGTTCAATAACGGTGATGCTTGCAATTGAACGATACGAAACCGGCGGGCAGGTGGGTTGACAATAGAGTTTTGAAGCTTTTCGTTACTACCCTCCGGTGACAAAAACGCTACAGAAGCGCACGGCGACTTGCATCGCTGGCGCGCATCGCTCAGGCACGTCGATGCTCGCGAAGTTATTGCATAATTGCGGCCTTTACCTGGGCCCGGAAAACCAGTTAATGCCCGCGCAGGCTGATAATCCCGATGGTTTCTGGGAACATCTCGGGTTCGTCGCATTGAACGACAAACTGTTGAATCAGGTCGGAGGCGCGTGGGATCTGCCGCCGAGGCCTAACGAGAACTTCAAGCACCCGCGGCTTGATCCTTTGCGTATAAAAGCGCGGGTGCTGATCGAAGGATTTGCTTCGGCAGGCGCGTGGGGCTGGAAGGATCCGCGCAATAGTTTGACGCTGCCGTTTTGGCAGGGCCTCTTGCCCAAGCTGAAAACGGTTATCATCGTGCGTAATCCGCTTGAAGTCGCTTACTCAATGCGGGCGCGGAACGGAACATCTTATTCCTTCGGTTTGCGCCTTTGGGAAATCTATAATCGGCGCGTGATCGAGACCGCAAGTAGGCAAGAGCGGTTTGTTACTCATTACGATTTGTTTTTCGAAGACGCGGCATCGGAGCTCCGGCGAATTGCCCGTTTCGCTGGTCTGCCCGAGGCGGGTGTTACGAACGCCGCAGCGTTGGTAACAACCCGAAGACGCCACATCCATTTCACCATTGACCAACTGATCGATGCTGGGGTCTCGGCGGAAGTAATTGAACTTTATCGCGCCTTGGTTGCCGAGGCCGGTCAAGTCGCCAGTGCATCAGTAAGGAAAGGGAACAAAAGGAGGATAGCAAAGGCTCCGCAAACTGCGAAATTGGGAGAGACCGATTTGCTTCCCGGAGCGGTCAGCCGGCTGAATGCCTTCGTTCCCGAAGATAATGCCGAAATCCAGCAATTGCGTGAACGCCTTGCGCAAACGGAAGCTCGGCACAAGGCCGAAATCGAGGAAATCAGTGCCCACCTTGCGCGAACCGAAGCCCGCCACAAGATCGAAATCGCTGAATTCAGCGCCCACGTCCAACAATTGCGTGACCGCATTATACAAGACGAGTCCCGGCACAAGGAAGAAGTCGAGCAACTGCGTCAGCATCTTAAAGCTGAAAGCGAGCAGTTGTCCGAATATAAGGTCGAAGTCGAGTCGCAGATTGGCAAGTTGGAGCAGCATCTCAAAATTGAAACTGAGCAATTGTCCGAACGTAACGTCGAAGTGGAGCAATTGCGTGACCGTATAATGCAGATCAATAATCTACTTCATAGGAGGAGCGTAAGCCTGGCAGAGCATGAGCGGTGCATCATCGACCTGACAGATCGGTTGCGGAAACAGCTTTGGGATACCCGCAGACTCTCGCATTTGCTTGATGACGTGGACAATGCTGCCGCGCGTTTGCGCTCTTCGCGCCGGTGGAAATTGGCAAACCCTGGATCCGCGATCCAGGCAAAATTACTCCGAGGCAAGACAATGCCGGGTTATGGCCATCTCGAAAAAATTGTGACGGCTTATTCGCGATGGCGCGCGTCCCATCCGGAGATCGCGAAGATAGAGGACGAAATAAAGGCGCTCCAATTCCCGACGATCTCGAAAGTACCCGCAATCGAGCCGGCAACAACCACTGAAAGGGCCGACCATGTCGAGCCGGTCTCCAAAGCTCCGGTTCCACAACTCGCACGGGAGAATAAAGCTCCTGCCATTCAACCTCCCGTTCCCTCTGTGCCGGTTGAATCAATCCGTTTTCCGGCACACGAAAAAGTTGAGGTTTCAATCATCATTCCGGTGTTCAACCAGTTTCAGTTTACGCATGCGTGTCTTGCTTCGTTGCAAACCATAGAAGAACGATCGGCTTTCGAAGTCATCGTGGTGGACGACTGCTCGACGGACAAGACGGCTGAGCTTGTCCCGCGGATGCAAGGCGTTGTTTATCTCCGTAACGAGAAGAACTCCGGTTTTATCTTTTCCTGTAACCGCGGTGCTGAGCAGGCGCGCGGCAAATACCTCTTTTTTTTAAATAACGACACGATCGTTACGCCGGGTTGGCTTACCGCATTGCTTGATACTTTCGTTGAAAATCCGCAGGCAGGCATCGTCGGCTCGAAGCTCGTTTATCCCGATGGCCGGTTACAGGAAGCAGGCGGAATCATATGGTGCGATGCCTCGGGCTGGAACTACGGCAAGTTCGATGATCCGGAAAAACCCGAGTACAATTATCTTCGAGAAGTCGATTACTGCTCAGGAGCGGCGCTGATGATTCCCAAATCGCTCTTCCAGAAGCTTGGAGGATTTGATGCCAAATACGCACCGGCATATTACGAGGACACCGATTTAGCGTTCAAAGTTCGGAAGGCCGGCTGCAAAGTGTTCTATCAGCCGCTTAGTGAAATCATTCACTACGAAGGGATCACGGCGGGCACCGATCTCTCAGCAGGCACAAAAAAACATCAGGATATCAATCGATTGAATTTTGCGGACACGTGGGCCACTGAATTGGAAGCGAAACCAGTCAATGGCGATTTGGCTTTCTTGAGTGAGCCACAGCCGGGGCGAAAAAATATTCTTGTGATCGACCACCATCTTCCGATGCCGGATCGTGATTCCGGCTCACTGCGGATGTTCCAGATCCTGAAAATCCTGCACGCTTTGGGGCATCGCGTGACATTCATTCCAGATAATTTGGCTGACATCCCGCCTTACGGCGCCGAGTTGCGGAAGCGTGGAATCAAAGTCGTTCATTACCCTTATATTAAAAAGGTCCGCGACTATCTCGTTGCGCACGGAAGCAAGTTCGATGCTGTTGTGCTAAGTCGGCGCGATTTTGCTCGTAAGCATATCGCAGATGTTCGACTGCACGCGCCGCAGAGCCGCATCATTTTCGATACCGTCGACCTGCATTTTCTGCGCGAAAATCGCGGAGCGGAATTAATGGATGATTCAGAACTCCGCCGCAAAGCTCAAGAGAAGCAAGCTTGAATATGATTTGATGAATCAAGCCGATGAGACGTGGGTCGTCAGCGACGTGGAGCAGCAAATTCTGAAGGAAAAATGGCCAGATAAATCCATCCAAATTGTCTCCAACATTGTTGATGTGCCTGGATCTGTGACGCCTTTTTCGCTGCGCCGGGATTTTCTGTTTATCGGCGGTTTCCAACATCCACCGAATATTGATGCAGTTCTCTTTTTCATGGAGAAAATTTATCCATTGGTGCGGAATCGCCTTTCCGATTCCAAGTTCTATATCATCGGCGATAAGCCCCCCCCGGAAGTGGTAGCGCTCGCGACCGACAACGTCATCGTTACTGGATTACAGCGTGATGTCCGGCCCTTTTTTGAGAGCGTTAGACTATCTGTTGCGCCACTGCGTTGGGGCGCGGGTGTGAAAGGCAAAGTCAACCAGAGTATGGCTTATGGCGTACCGGTTGTCGCAACTTCCACTGCAGTGGAGGGAATGGGCCTTTCCAATCGTGAAGATATTCTCGTCGCAGACGAGCCTGAAGATTTTGCGCGCGCCATAATCGATCTTTACGAATCGGAGGAACTCTGGAATCGGCTCTCGAAGAATGGCGTCAAAAAAACCAAGGCGCGGTATTCCGTCCCAGCCGCACGGCGACGCCTGAGTCACTTATTCAACGAGAAGCACAAAAAGGTTCGAGAAGAACAGAAACTGAAAATGCTAACTGCCAAGATTGCGCCTGCACAAGGCACGCCTTTAAACCTCCGCGACTAAATGCCATTTTCAGTTGAACGAGTAAAGAAGCCAATTTCATCGTGAGCTCGGGCCGATCGGGATCGACTATTCTCACCTGGTCTCTTGGGTAGCATGCCAACATTATCCCGCAGGAAAAGTCGGATTGCATCAATGAGCTAATTTTGAGCCATCGAAGAAAATTCGAGGAAGTGAATCTCCGGCAACAGGCCGGTTGGTATGCCCCCTTCAAGTTCCCCCGCTCTCGCGACGAACCGAAATCTCGCTGGACGGACGGAGCGCCGGAATACTCCTTTTATATCTGCGGACTGCGCACGCTTTTCCCCGAAGCCCGCTTTTGTTCCCCTTGTTCGGGATGTTGCCGATATGGTGCGCTCATTGCTAAACTTCTTTCCCGACGGTCGAAACCGGTTGGTCGCCAACGAGCAAGCTGCATATGAATATTGGCTCTGTAGAACTACTCGCTGTTTCGAGACTGAACAGGCATACGGCCCGGATATCGTCTATCGGCTGCGTTATTCAGACATCGTCGAGCAGCCCGAGTCCGCTATGCGCTCGCTGCTCGCTTTCCTCGGCGAACCATACGCGCCGGAATGTCTGGAACCGCTGGCGCAACGCATCAATAGTGCCAATGTGCCGGTCGATTTTAATGCGACCGATCCCGCAACCGATCCGGCAATCGTAGAACGAGCCAGGCAATTGAGTGATGAACTTCAGATTACTCCGCAGCAGCGCCAAGCCTCAGCGAGTAGTGCGGAAAAGTTGGAAGCTGAATTTAATCAACAGATCCAGTATTCTTGCGATCTGGGAAGGAATACAGCGAAGCGCAAAAATTAATCGCCAGACTTCAGGAAGAACGCGACGCTTCAGCGTGCATTGATAGTTCTGAGAAATTATTAAATGGAAAAATTCTGGTGCTAATCGTGGACCACTAAAAGCCACGTCGATTCCCGCGGCAATTCCTGGGCGAAGGATTTCCCGGCTTGAGTGCATTGAGAAAAAAATGAGGCAGATGATGTTGTTCATGGTGTTCGGAGAATTTTGGATCGGATTTATAGACAGAGCCAGGGGTTTAGTTAATCGGGGAATCATTGGAGCCGAATAATGCGCGAGGAACTCTACGCTGAAATCTTCTCGATGGAACAGGAGCACTGGTGGTTTTCTGCCAGGCATCGCATCGTTCTTCATCTACTTGAGCACTACTTGCCGCCGGACAACGGAAAACGGCAAAGAGTAGCCGACTTGGGTTGTGGGTGCGGAATGATGCTGCAGCGGCTGTCTCAAAAATATGATCCGATCGGCTTGGACGGTTCTCGTCACGCGATAGAATTTGCAAGTCATCGTGGCGTAACCGCTAAACTCGGAGCCCTTCCCGAAGATGTTCCTCTGCCTCGAGAGACTTACGATGCGGTTTTGCTCCTCGACGTCCTGGAACATCTAAAACATGACCGCGCGTCGATCGAAGTCGCAACCAGTCTGCTAAAGAGAGGTGGGATCTTAATCTGCACTGTGCCTGCCCATATGTGGCTTTGGACCAAGCGCGACGAGCATCATCATCATTTTCGGCGCTATTCCAGGAGTCGGTTCCGCACTCTATTTGACCAGCCGTCTCTTCGGCTTGAATTGTTGAGCCATCTCAACGCCATTCTCTTTGCGCCCGCAGCCGCCTGGCGGCTATTCGCAAAGATTTTTGAGAGTAACAGCGTTACAGATCTAAGGTTGCCGCCTCTGAATTCGGTCCTCCGGACGGTTTTTGCCTTCGAGCGTTTGATGCTTGGTAAGGTGCCGATGCCGATTGGCTTGAGTTTTATCGCTATCGCTCGAAAAAAGTAAAAAATCCTGGCCGCGAATAGATTCGTTAGTTTTCGACGTTGCCGGAATCACCTCGCGGATGGGAAAACCTCGACGCGTAATGTACTCAGGTCACTTAATCTCAGACACCCAGGTCAGCCATCGCTCCTCATAGTCAGATGAATGATTCACACTTCCCATTAGCCGGTTCGGTGGCACGAGGTGGGTTGAAACGTTGGCAGGAAAATCTCCTGGTTTTGCTCCTCTATATGCTTCTGACAGCAGCCCTGACGTATCCAGCTCTTCTCTTTCTCCGCACGAAGGTGCCGGGAGGGCCAGAAGATAATTTCCATTTCCTCTGGGAGCTTTGGTACGTCGCACACGCTCTCTTTGATCTTCATAAGTCACCATTCTTTGATCCAGACGTCTTCGTTCCATTCGGTTTCAGCCTGATCAGGAATCAGGACCTTTCCCCCGGAACCGTGCTCCTGTTTTCACCTCTAACGCACTTCTGTGGAGAGGTTTTTACCTACAATTTCTTGATCCTGGTGTCCTTTCCTCTGACGGCATTCGGAACCTACCTCCTGGCGCGGGAATTATGGTCGAACCGCGCGGCCGCGCTTGTTGCAGGAATCATTGTTGGATTTTGTCCCTACCGGTTTACACATAGCGACGGTCATCTGTCTATCGTCTCAACAGAATGGATACCTTTTTTCTTTCTCTATCTTGAGCGACTGATCTCCACGCGACGGCTGAAGAGCGCAGTTCTCGCCGGCGTATTTTTCGGCCTCTCCGCTTGGACGACCTGGTATTACTTCTTTATGATTCCGATTGCGGCAGTGTTTTACGTTGCCTTTCGAATCCACTGGAGAACGCCTGGAAAAGAACTTCGGCATCTCCTGAAACCAAGCCTCATTGCGGCCACCGTTGCTCTGGCTTTCGTATTGCCGTTCTTGATCCCTTATTATCTTGCGACTCACGGAGCGGTGGCGGATTACCGCGGCGCTGGTCAGTCGCAAGCCTTTGCCGCCGCATTGGCTGACTACATTATTCCATCCACCACACACTTTTTGTGGGGACCTCGGGTCGGCCAACTCTGGCGCAATGGCCCGAACGGGCTTTGGCAATCGGAATGGCAGCTCTATCTTGGTGCCGCCGCATTACTTTTGGCGGCCGCAGGGGTATTTCATGATCGGCGCCGGGTGGTAGTCGCGCTCATCGCGATGGCGCTGGGCTGCCTTCTTTTTTCCTTTGGCCCGGGAATCTATTTCACGCATCCACCTCCTCTTAGCAGCTCAACCAATGCCGTGGCATTGTCGTCCATACCCGCGCCCGGCAGACTCCTGCGCCAACTTCCAGGCTTTAATAATCTTCAGAGTTGGGCGCGGCTTGGATTTTTTGTTGAAATTTCCATAGGTGTTCTCGCAGCGGCCGGCTTGGTTCGTCTTCTCGATTGGATGAAAGAGCGGCTTCATGCGCGCGCCAGCGCGCAGCTTGGGGTGATCGCAATTATCACCGGACTTGTCGTCTTAGACATTTTTCCAAGGCCGATGGGCATGAGTCCGGTCAAGCCGCGTGTGGTTGATCAGTGGCTTTCAAAGCAGCCGGATGATCTTGCATTTATGGAGTACCCGATACCCCAACACGCATATGGCGGGCCCGCAATTTATTCTACAAGATTAACCGGGAAGCGAATCATCATGGGTAACGCTCAAAATCCGCCGAATCAGGCATTCTGGAGTGATCTAAGCGCCTTTCCATCTCCCTCGACGCTTGATCTACTCTGCGGGTGGGGCGCCAAGTACGTTCTCGTAGACGAAAACCTTTATCGAACCGGAGTATCATTCTGGAATATCTACCAGACGTGGAGCTCATTGGAATCGGCCATTAAGGCAAGCCCACGACTAAAAGAAGTTATCGTTCTAGGTGGAGTTCACGTCTATGAAATCGGCGGTGGAGCTCGTGAAAGCGACGGCAGCGAGCTACTGACTAACGGAAACTTCGAAGAGGGCGATGCAACTTCACTTCCCGGATGGGAAACAGTCGCCAGACCGGTAATTGATCGAACGGGAAAGCGTTCTTACAGCGCCAGAGCCGCTTGTGGTGTGACGCCAAAGGATTTTCTCATATCAAAACCTGTCGCCGTCGAAGCAGGTCAATGCTACCGGATGAGTGTTCGCCAAAGGTCAAGGTCCTCCAAACTCGGAACATTGCGCCTGCAACTGAACTGGCAGGGGGAGAATGGGCGTGACCTGGCGGTTTCGACCGTCGTCCTCACGGACGTACCTTCCGCACCGCAATGGCAGGATTCCAGTGTAACGATTCAAGCGCCCGCCGAAAGTAAATATGCTGTCGTGCACGCCGGAGCAGCCAGCGGAAAAATTTGGGTTGATGATTATTCTCTCAGGAAGCTTGCTGATGATTGCCAACCGGCGCTCTTCGTTACTCCTAATCCGGTTTCCGTGCCAGCCGGACAACTAGGCCGGGCAGCAATCTCGTGGAATACCTATCGCGGTTCGGAAGGACGCGTGACGATGGCAGTCAACGGTGGTGCCGAAGCGCCTTTCGCCGATGGACGTTCGGGCCTTAAGATGTTTGATGGAATCGAACCGGGGAAGCGGTATCAATTTCGGCTCTACTCCAGCCCGGAGCTGCCGGCGGCGGAAACAGTCGAAGTAAGCGCGGCAGAAGGAATCGCTACTATTGTCGCCGAGCCGAATCCCGTTCCAACCGGCTCCGGTTCGGGGCGTACGAAAATTTCCTGGGCAACGCTAGCAGGTGCCGATGGCGAGATTTACGCTTCCCGCGACGGTGAACCCGAGCAGCTTTTTGCCCGCGGGCCGGCCGGTTCCCAAGAGGCAAACTGGATTGCGGCTGGAAGCCGTTACGAATTCCGGCTCTACACGAATGCGGGTCCCCGGCGTCTTCTGGCCAAGGTTGTCGTTACTGGGCAATAAATTGATTCGTGAGCCGTTCGCCATAGCCGGTTGATTGAGGTAGCCGTGCCAAGCTCTGTATACGCACAAATTAAAGACCACAATTAAAGGCATAAAGTTCCGCACCAACAATGGTCGACACAGGAACGATCCCAAGCGGGCATTCGAGCAGATTTCCTTCTCACGGAGAAAAAACGCTTACTGCAATTTATTTCTAGACATCAGTCGAGGAAACGCTTGATATGCTCAAATTCGTTCGTCATTCTTGCTTTCACCCATCCCTAAACTGAAAAATTAAATGTCCTCCCAACATCTGCGAACTCGCCTTGCGAAGCCGTTTCGCCGATTTGCACCTCTCGCTGTTCCTTTAGCTTTTACATTTTTCTTTGCTCCGATGCAGAGCGTTTCCGGCACCACTTTGCCGAGTGGATTCGCCGAAAAGCAGTACGCCACCGGGTTGACCAATCCAACCGCAATGGCGTTCGCACCGGATCCGTGTCCCGCGTCGGGCACGCCAGTGCATCGGCTGTTCGTCTGCGAACAAGCAGGAAGAGTTCGCGTCTTTCGTAACGGCGTGTTGCAGCCGACCGCTTTTTTGAGCGTCGCGGCCGACACGCGCGGTGAACGCGGACTCGATGGTATTTGTTTCGATCCGAACTTCGCCACCAATCATTACGTTTATATTTACTACACGATATTCCAGTCCAACACTTCATTGCCCACTCATAACCGCTTGAGCCGCTTTACGGCCAATCCTTCAAATCCGGATGTCGCTGTGGCGGGGAGCGAGACTCCGATCATGGAGATGGACGATTTGAGCACGGTCAACTTCGTGCACAACGGGAGCGCCATGCATTTTGGACCCGACGGTAAACTTTATGTCGCAGTAGGCGAAAATGCGTACGGACCAAATTCGCAATCGTTCAACACCGTGCTCGGCAAGATCTTGCGTATTAATCCTGTCCCGGAAAATCCCATCGGGACGAATCCCATCTCCACCTTTCCTACCGATAATCCATTCTACAACAGTACGACGGGAAAAAATAAGGCAATCTACATTCTCGGCGTGCGCAATCCCTTCACATTTAACTTCCAGCCAGGCACCGGACGGTTGTTCGTTGACGATGTTGGCGCCAGCACGTGGGAAGAGATCAATCTGGGCGTGAAAGGTGGAAACTACGGCTGGCCCACGTATGAAGGGCCTGTCGAGCCACCGGTTCCCGGATTTATCAATCCCATTTTCGCTTATATGCACTTTTCCGGCACCCCCATGGGTTGCGCGATCACGGGTGGCGCTTTTTATAATCCGGCGCCGCTTTGTTCTGGGGACCCACCGAGTGGTTTTCCAAGTTCATACGTCGGCCAATATTTCTTCCTCGATCTTTGCGGAGGCTGGATTTACACGATGGATCCGACCCAGATCGATCCGACGAGCCCATACGGTTTTCATAAGATCAATTTGTTTGCGAGCGGCATCCACGGTTCCCCAACCTACCTGACGTTAGGGCCGGACGCAAAGCTCTACTATATCAGCCGTGATGATGGCGCGGTTTACCAAATTCGTTATCCAGCCAGCCTAGCTCCGACGATCGGCACACAACCGGCGAACCAACTGGTGGGACAAGGATGGCCGGCAACGTTCACCGTCGCTGCCTCCGGCATTGCACCGCTGCACTATCGTTGGCAACGCAACAATACTGATATCTCTGGAGCAGCTGATTCACCAAGTTACACACTTTCGAGCCCGCAAGTAGCAACCGACAACGGAGCCACGTTCCGCTGCATCGTGAGTAATGCATACGGAACTACGGCGAGCGCCAGCGCCCTCTTGACGGTCATCCCGCAGCAGCCGCCGACTCCGACCATAACAGTCACTACCCGGTTTGCGAACCACTACTACAATGCAGGGGATACAATCTCGTTTTCCGGTTCAGCGACCGATCCCCAGGATGGAACCCTTGCGCCGAGCGCGCTTACCTGGCAAATTTTGTTCGAGCACCATGCGCTCTCCAACCCAAATCACCACACCCATCCGTTTTTTCCGCCTACGAGCGGTATTACTAATGGCACAGTCACGCTCAACTTCGGTGAAACCGATCCCGACGTCTGGTATCGGATTTTTTTGACGGCCATCGATTCCTATGGGCTGTCCCAGACTAGGTTCACCGACGTATTGCCGCGCCACGCGCAGCTCTCTTTGACGACCAATCCCGTGGGTCTGAAAGTAAAGCTTGATGGTTCACCTAAAAATACTCCTTACTCCTTTTGGGGCGTCATCAATACGACGCGCAATATTGGTGTGGATACTCCACAGGTCTTGAACGGCCAGACTTACGATTTCCAATCCTGGTCGGATAACGGCGCTCGCTTTCACAACATCGCTACACCAGGCACCGCCACCAGCTATGTCGCTAATTTCTCGAAGAGGGGGTTGATGAGTGAGATTAGTTTTGGTGGGATTATTTCCCTCAGCCCAAATCCAATTATTGTAACCGATGGGTCAGGCTTGGGTGCCGCGACAGTTAACTGGAACAGCTGGGGGACATCAATAGTCGAGGTGCGCTTCAATTCTCCGTCGGGAGCTGCCTTCGCCAGTTGGGTCTCAGGCGTCGGCTCCCAGACCACAGGCAAGTGGATTCAAAACGGGGACAAATTCTATCTCCAGGATGTTTCCGGTGGAAAGCCTCTCACTTCTGCGAACACTTTGGCGGTTGCGACCGCGGTCGTGCAACCGTCGCTGATCGGTGGGACTATCTCCCTCAGCCCAAATCCAATTACTGTAACCGATGGGTCAGGCTTGGGTGTCGCAACGGTTACCTGGAACAGCTGGGGGACAGCGGCAGTCCAGGTGCGCTTCAATTCTCCATCGGGAGCTGCCTTCACTGGCGTCTGGGGCCCAGGCGTCGGTTCCGCGACCACTGGCAAGTGGGTTCAAAACGGGGACAAATTCTATCTCCAGGATGTTTCTGGTGAAAAGCCTCTCACTTCTGCGAACACTTTAGCGGTTGCGACCGCGGTCGTGCAACCGTAAATAAGAGTGGTGTCCCCGTCGCAGCTTACCCGGCATCGAGTCCAGGGATAGGCGGCATTAGCGGATGACCAGCCTCACTCCGTATTCACAAATAGCTATGCGTCTTACAGTCATCGTCGCTCTTGCTGTCATATTTGCAGCGCTGTGCGGCCCTGGTTATTACGCAAGCACAAACGACTCAGTGCCCGCGCTTGCCCAAGCGCTGTCAGAGCTTCCTCCTGATCGCTCCGTTTTCGAGCTGCCGGAAGGCACTTATACGATTGCCAGTACCTTGAGAATTTCCAGGCCCGGAATCACGATTCGCGGCGCAGGAATCGGCAAGACCATCCTGATCCGTGACCCGTCATTTAACGGCATCATGGTGAACATGAATGGCGAGAAGGACAAAATCACCGGCCTCACGATTGATGGCGGCGGAACAACAAGGGCGCTTTTCTTGACTAATCGAGGAGTAGCGGCTGATACAATCGAAGTTAAAAACTTTCATCTGATCGGGATAGGTGTCACAGCTGCCGGTTGCGTCATCAACAATTGCGTCATAACCGGCTTAGGTAATGCCGCGATTGAGAGCTTTGGAATATGGCGCGATGCTGGGACGACTGATACGAGCTCCGCGCTAACGATCACTAATAACACGATCAAGAATAATGGCACGTGCGCCATTTATAGCACGGGCGGAAGTGTAACAATCGCGAATAACCAAATAAGCGGAAACCATATTATCGCTAGTATCGGAGGAGGCCAGATTGATATCGGGAATGCGTTTACCACAAACACTGTCGCTACGATTACCGGGAATACAATCGTGGATGGCGGTGGCATTAAAGCAGGCGGTATTGAACTGGGTGGCGGCAACTTCACCGTAACGAAAAATATAGTTCGCAATCATGGAGCGTACGGAATCTTCGTGGGTCACAAGACGGCCAAAATCAGCATAGGCCACAACGTCATTTCAAATTCCGGCAGATACATCAATGAAAAAAACAGGCCACAGGCTAGGTCTGGAATCTACGTGGCCTATGGCGCGTCGAATCTAGAGATTGCGGATAACCAGTGCTTCGATGACCAGCCAAATAAGACGCAAACATGGGGGGTTATCCTCGTTGGCCTTCCATCGCAGGCAGACCCGCGGGTTCCGTTTAGGGCTACAGATCACGTTCTAGCAAGGCGAAATGATCTGCGCGGAAATATCCATCCAGAGGGATTGCTCGATCAAAGCGGGGCGCGGGACAGGAGCATCTCTGGCAACTTTCCGTCCCAAGCGAAGCGTTAAGAACGAGCTGCGATCAATAGAACGTGGCGTCCGTGCTCATCGACAGCGGACGCGACAACGCGTGTCCTTCCAAGTCGGTTAGCCGTTCACCACGGTGCCACCGTTTGGATGAAGAATCTGGCCGGTCATGCAAGACAAATCGTCTGTCGCAAGAAACACGAAGCTCAGCGCAACTTCCTCCGGCTGACCGGGAACGACCGGGTGGAACATCGAAGCCAATGTCTCGACATCCTTCGCGGGAGATGTCGATGACGCCGTTGACGCGAATGCCTTCTTCGGCCAACGCTTGGGAAAGCGAATGCGTGAAGACGGTGGTCGCGCCTTTGCTCGCGGAGTAATCGAGCCGGACCGCTCGACCTCTCCGGGCCAAAGCCGCTTCAGCAGCAATACGAGAGCCCTCCCTATCACGCGAACATTCTTTGAAAACTTGCGTTTTCACGATTGACGAGCGCGGTGCTTGCCTTAATTTACGCGTCTCGCTGGAAACGAGACTTCTCTAATCTAATTAAGGAGCTGGTTTCGCGTACATTTGCGACAGATTATTTCCGTACCAATGTTTTGTATCAAATCGAGGCCACATGATTAACAAGCAGATCATCGACAATGCGCTTGAGATTCAGCACTCTTTTCAGAGCGCGCGTCCCTTCCGCCACGTACAGATCGACAACTTTCTTGAGCTCGAGATTTGCGAAAGGCTATTCGGGGACTTCCCGACCTTCGACAAGAAAAAGGCCATAAATGAGCTTGGGCACGTTGGACGAAAGGCGGTGACGGAAAATGTCAGCTCGATCAGCCCGTTTTATTCAACTTTTTACAACTTCATCAATTCGAAGCCCTTCCTCGACAAATTATCTGACCTGACCGGCGTTGCCGATCTGATTGCCGATGAGACCCTTTTTGGTGGTGGCACGCATGAGAACCTGGATGGTCAATACCTCGACACGCACATCGATTTCAATATCGACGAAAGGCGGATGCTGCATCGAAGATTAAACCTTCTTATCTATCTAAACAAGGAGTGGGAGGAGTCCTGGGGTGGGTCCATAGAATTGCATTCGAATCCACGGCACCCTGAGACCGACGAAATTAAGAGCTTCCTGCCACTATTTAATCGGGCCGTGATCTTTGAAACCAACGAATACAGCTGGCACGGATTTCCAGTGATTCGCCTGCCTCAAGAGAAGAAACACTTGTCGCGCAAATCGTTTTCAATCTACTTGTATACCAAAGATCGCCCAGCAGAGGAGGTGGTAGCGCCGCATACCACTTTTTATGTAGCGAGGCCATTTCCCAGTCATGTTAAGTCCGGCGAGGTTCTTCAGGAAAGCGACTACCAATATCTGCATGGCTTGCTCGCTAATCGGGACGGCCTTATCCAAATGTATCAAGAGTTGCTGATCCAAAAAGAAGAGCGTTTAAGGCAATTTATGCGGGCGAATCAATGAATGTATTCGCAAGCTGATCCAGTCAGAAAGGTAAACTTGGTACGCCCATCCGCAAGTCTCCGGCGTTCTAAATTAATTTTGTAGGCCTGCCGGCGCATGGAGTCATGCTAGCGGCACCTAATCAAGGCGTCGATGGGGGACGAGAATTCTAACTGCAGGGCGTGCCCAATCTGCGCGACAGCGCCGCGCAGCGACCGTGTGATCGGTTGCCTTGAGGCGACGTTTCCTGGTAACCTTTCCGTGCGGCGGTACCAGCTTACCTACTGCACCTGTAATGCCCTTGTCTACCTCGACCCACTGCCTAGTGATGCCGATTTAGACACGATGTATTCGAAAAGTAATCAATTCACCAGCGCGCTCTACACCGATCCAGCACGTGTAGATAATATTACTCAATACATGCTGACCAGCTTAAAACGAGTGCTCGCGGCGCGGACAGTCCGTTTGCGCCACTCACCTTCGGTCCTTGAGATCGGCGCTGGTCGGGCCTGGATGTGTCGCGCAGCCAAGCAACTGGATCCTGCATCCAAGACCACCGCTCAAGATGTCTCTGCAGAAGTGGCAAATGATTGTGGCTGGGTCGATCAATACCTCGTTTGCGACATCTCAGACCACCGTTTGGATGCGCTGGGGCGCTTTGACATCATTTCGCTTACGCATGTGATTGAACATTTGCCGGATCCAGTTGGCGCTATCCGCCGGTGCAAGTTGCTTCTCGCCACGGGTGGAACCATTTTCATCACTGCTCCACACCGTCCCGAGGGGTGGCAGCTTGGGAAGAGCGCCATTTCTGAATGGCAGAAATATTCGTATAACCACGTGCCAGCACACATTCAATATTTTTCGAGGGAAAGCATGCAGAAGCTCGCTGAGAGGTCCGGATGCAATCTGTGTTACTGGGAAGACAGGCATGAAAACGGCCAAGCCTTTGAAGCATGGCTCGCGTGAGCTAAAGAATAGGCTCGGATAAAAAATGGATAACGCCTCTTTGTGTTCTTCCAGATAAACCACGGCTTCACCGCGACGGGGGGCGCGAGGGAAGGCAAGCGGATTTATTCCGCTTCCTAAATGCCGAATAATTTGGCAAATTCTCGTTAGACCGTGCAATTTCTGAAGTTCAAACATCCTGTTTTGGCCGGCGCTGCTCTTGGGGCTTTTGGGCCGCTACTTTTTTACAGTTGGCGTCCATTCCGGGACGATATTCTGGGTGACGCGTTGCGGCACCCGAACGTGCTGCGGCTGGGCGACCTGGGCGTCCGCGCGGCCATCAAGCAGGCTTACGGGCTTGTCGAGCTGGCCAAGCCGGCTGAGATTGAAGGGCTGCCCCATCCGTGGCATCCGTACTCCTCGATCGCAAGCTGGTATTTGAGGAGAAGTCTGGAAAATCAGGGCGGCATGTGATGAAGACGTTGGGGCAGCAGAGAGACTACGAAGCTCGCTTAGCAGCCGAGAAGGACATCTTCAAGGATTGTGTTAACGTTCACGATCTTCCCGCCATTTTTCATTATTGGTCCGACGGAAAGATTCGCCCGCAACTGGAGGTCTTCGGCTTCAGTGGTCCGGTTGGAATGTTCGAAAAATACCTCGAGGAACACTGCGCATCCGAAAAGGATCGCGCGGTTCGCTTCGTGAGCGTCGGCTCCGGCAACTGTGATCTCGAGATCGGATTGGCGCAAGCTCTCGTCCGCAAGGGACGCCAGAATTTTGTCATCGATTGTCTGGATCTGAATCCGGCGATGCTGGAGCGCGGCCGCGCCGCGGCGGAGCAAAACGGCGTCGCGGATCGGCTGAGCTTCGTCGAGGCCGATTTTAATGATTGGCAGCCCTCACGCCAGTATGAGGCCGTGGTTGCCAACCAGGCCCTGCACCATGTTGTGAACCTGGAAGGGCTGTTTGGGCAAATCCGGGGCGCGCTGGCGCCGCGCGGCCGCTTCATCATCTCCGACATGATCGGCCGAAATGGGCATCAGCTCTGGCCGGAAGCGCTGGAAATCGTGCACGAGTTCTGGCGTCGGCTTCCCGAGCGATACCGCTACAATAATGCGCTGCGCCGGTATGAAGAACTCTACGAAAACTGGGACTGCTCGTTCGAAAGCTTCGAGGGAATTCGCGCCCAGGACATCTTGCCGCTGCTGCTCGAGTTCTTCCACTTCGAGTTCTTCTTCGGCTGCGGCAATGTCATCGATCCTTTTGTAGGCCGCGCTTTCGGACACAATTTTGACGTCGACAGACCCTGGGACCGGGAGTTCATCGATCGCGTGCACCGGCGCGACCAGCAGGAGATGGCCGCTGGCCGTATCAAACCGACCCATATGCTGGCGGTCGTGGGTAACGACTGCGATCGTCCGACGGTGTTCCTTGAGCCACTCAGTCCCCGGTTCTGCGTGCGCACGCCCGATCCAATTCAAACGCTGCGACTCCACGCTAGCAGATTCGACTGAGCACTCGCCCTGGCTGATGGGCAACAGCGCCGCAATCGTGTTGAAGCACTACGCTGAGATTGTCGATGCGAAAGCGGCGCGCGCGTACTGGTCGATCAAACCGCTTCCCAAAGAAAGTCGCGCAGGGCTAAACTCATGGCGAATTCACCATGTGTTAAAATCAAAACGGGTTGCGTAGGGCACTTTTCACCGCCTTTCATTGCTTTAGTACTTCCGGCGAATTCACCGGAAGTTACGGTTCACCGTTCCCCCCTCAGCATTTTTTCCTGCGCCTCAATCCGCTTGGACAATCGCGCAATCGCGCGCTGCGTGTATTCGTTTTGTTCCGGCATGTCGATCAAAGATTGCAACGCGATTTTCTCCGCCTCGATTGTGCGCCTGCTAAAACGAATGACGACGTTGATGATTGGCTGCGAAGTCAGTTGTCGCGTGGGCATGGTCATAAGCCGTTGCGTTTGCCTTCTAACTTCGGTTCCGGTTCAAGACAATAAAACGTGTTGATGAATCGGCGGCGCGATTGGTTGCAGACAGAGGTCGTGCATTTTGTAATCGCAGCCTGGTTGTCGATCTTTAATGCTGCGGCGGTTGAAGCCTTTCTCTTTGGCACAAGAACAAATTCGAATTTCGCACGCGGCTCAGTTGTTTCGAGGCACTGGCGCGTCTAAGTACCTGCGGTATAGGAAGATCCGAACCACAAGAATTCGTCACAAATTTGTTAAATGCTGTTGACGTCTTTTTCGATCGGCGCTAATTTACCTGTCCCGCTGAACGCGGGACTCCTCTAATCAAGGGGTTCGTTCTTGTACATTTGGGGACTGCAAATTGGACTCAATTTTGTCCCGGCATGATTTTCGGAAACGAAATTTATCGTCGGCACGAAATTGAGTTTTTTTGTCGCCTAAATGTGCGAAAAACGGCTGGTTCTTTGACATCTACATACAGGGTAGTAAGAAAGTACAACTTTAAGAGCTGAGTCTGAAATATTTATGTGGCACAGGCATCTTGCCTGTGATTCCACAAAGAGAGTTTCAGTTATCATAAAATCTGTGTCATTCGCGGGAGCGATCCCCCGGTGGCACAACAGATTGATCAAGCTACAAAGAGCGCATCATGGATGCCTTGGTGCCAATAGGCGATGAAGGACGTGGTAAGCTGCGATAAGTCACGGAGAGCGGCAAACACGCTTTGACCCGTGAATGTCCGAATGGGATAACCTGAGTGGGATAACACCCGCTCGAGTTTGTGTGAATACATAGCACAAACATCGCGAAACCCGGTGAAGTGAAACATCTCAGTAACCGGAGGAAAAGAAATCGAAAGAGATTCCGTCAGTAGTGGCGAGCGAAAGCGGAAGAGACTAAACCCCTGTCATTTCAGGATCCAAACTGGAGAGACGACAGAATTAACAGAATTATGCAGAATCAGAATACGACATTTTCTGAATCTAATTCGGTTCATTTTGTCAATTCTGTCCGAAGATTTGGGTGTTGAAGTGACAGGGGGGTTGTAGGAGCCCGATGTGGTAGTGCAAAGGTTAGGTGAAGCTTCTGGAAAGCTGCGCCATAGAGGGTGAAAGGCCCGTAACCGAAAACTGGAGCACGCCTAGGGATTTCCTGAGTAATACGATGCACGTGAAACTTCGTATGAATCTGCGCCGACCACGGCGTAAGTCTAAATACTAATTGGCGACCGATAGTGAACCAGTACCGCGAGGGAAAGGTGAAAAGAACCGCTGTGAGCGGAGTGAAATAGTACCTGAAATGATGTGCTTACAAGGTGTCAAAGCCGGGTCTATTCTGCGGAGTCGCCGCAGAAGAGACACCGGAGTTGATAGTTTATAGTTGAGTGTTGAGAGTAGGAATTAGTTAGCGTTGCTGATATTTTTTCAGATCTCTCAACTATCAACCCTGAACTCTCAACTCAGCGGGTCTGCAGAGCAGACCCGGTGATGGCGTGCCTTTTGCTTAATGAGTCTGCGAGTTACTATCAGTGGCGAGCCTAAGGCGTTCTGCGCTGGAGGCGAAGCGAAAGCGAGTCCGAAATGGGCGATCCTAGTCGCTGGTAGTAGACCCGAAGCCGAGGTGATCTACCCATGAGCAGGATGAAAGTTGCTTAACCGCAACTGAAGGTCCGAACCCGTGAAGGTTGAAAACTTCTGGGATGACTTGTGGGTAGGAGCGAAAGACTAATCAAACCCGGTGATAGCTGGTTCTCCCCGAAATAGCTTGAGGGCTAGCCTCGTGTGCTGACCTGCGGAGGTAGAGCACTGGATGAACTAGGGCCCATACCAGGGTACCGAACTCAATCAAACTCCGAATGCCGCAGGGTGTAACACGGGAGTCAGTGCGTGGGGGATAAGCTTCACGCGCGAGAGGCAAACATGCCAGACCAGCAGCTAAGGTGCCCAAATACCGTTCAGTGGAAAGGATGTGAGGTTGCACAGACAGTGAGGATGTTGGCTTAGAGGCAGCCATCATTTAAACAGTGCGTAACAGCTGACTCATCGAGCGATCTCGCGCCGACAATGATTGGCGATAAACGGTATACCGAAGCTCTGGAAGACATTCTGGTTCGCCAGGATGGATTGGTAGGGGAGCGTTCTTAATGCATCGAAGCCGCGATGGAAATTGCGGTGGAGCGTTAAGAAGTGAGAATGCAGACATGAGTAGCGATAAGCCAGGTTAAATTCCTGGCCGCCGTAAACCCAAGGTTTCCTGGGGAAGGTTCGTCCTCCCAGGGTTAGTCGGGACCTAAGTCGAGGCCGAAGGGCGTAGACGATGGAAAGCAGGTTTAATATTCCTGCACCGGCTGTGGTTAAGTTTAGTTGTGACACATGAGTAGAGACAGGCCGCCGATTGAAAGTGGCGGTCTGCCCGCAAGGGCAAGGACGTGGAGGCCTCGGCTGAAGCGGATCTGTTAAAACTTGTGTCAAGAAAAGCGACTAAATGTTCCCACGGTTGCCCGTACCGTAATCCGACACAGGTGGGTGAGTAGAATATACTCAGGCGCGTGAGTGAAACCTCGTTAAGGAACTCGGCAATCTAGCCCCGTAACTTCGGAAGAAGGGGTGCCGGCTCCATTTTGCGCTGAGCAAAATGGACGGAAGTTGATAGTTCTTAGTTGAGTGTTGAGAGTAAAACGGCTTGCGATTCGCGAGCATTTCCGGTCTCTCAACTATCAACTCTCAACCATCAACTCGTTTTGAGCGCAGCTCAAAATGGAGCCGGTCGCAGTGAAATGGGTCAACCGACTGTTTAACAAAAACACAGCACTCTGCCAAGTCGTTAAGACGACGTATAGGGTGTGACACGTGACCAATGCGGAAAGATTATGGTAAGCGCTTAGGGGAGCAATCTCCGAGGGTGCGAACCGAAGTCCCCGTGAATGTCGGCCGTAACTATAACGGTCCTAAGGTAGCGAAATTCCTTGTCGGGTAAGTTCCGACCTGCACGAATCGTGTAACGAGTTGACCGCTGTCTCAACGAGGAGCTCA
>Ga0193751_1000771_pt1 | contig 22771 bp, 14 predicted proteins | sample L1c2metaG_FD_143050 | JGI IMG/M metagenome (GOLD analysis project Ga0193751, IMG submission 143050) | Soil microbial communities from a riparian zone of the East river system, Colorado, United States - L1c2 | ecosystem: Environmental > Terrestrial > Soil > Riparian zone | place: USA: East River... | reverse complement strand
CCTCAAGCTCTTTGACCAGAGAAGCTTCATTGAAGCGTGGAGGAGGCTCGGTGAAATGCTGCTCCGGGAGAAGGGATTTTAGCGTCAGCTTCTGTCCCGCCTCAAGCGGCGGGAGCTTGTGCTTCAGTTCCTCGTCTTCTTCGTCTTTGCTGTCTTTCGACTCCTCATAGACCTTCAGGAAGCCGTCGAACTTCATGACCGATCCGGTTACACGGAACCAGAACACGTCGCTTCCTGACTTGGCATCGATGTCGACCGAAGTCTGGTCGAAGACAGCGGGATTCATCTGCGAGGCGACGAAGCGCTGCCAGATCAATTTGTAGACTTTGAATTCGTCTTCCTGCAGATATTGTTTGACCTGGTCGGGATGGCGCACCGCCGACGTCGGGCGAATGGCCTCGTGAGCCGCTTGCGCTTCTTTCTTCTCCTTATATGTATTGGGAGAAGCCGGCAGATAGCCGGCGCCGTACTCGCTGGTGATGTATTCGCGGACTTCGGTGATCGCCTCGGCCGAAACCCGGGTCGAATCGGTTCGCATGTAGGTGATCAGGCCGACCAACCCCTCGTCGCCGAGTTCGACACCTTCATAGAGGCGCTGCGCGATCATCATGGTGCGCTTCACGCTGAAGCGCAGCTTGCGCGAGGAATCCTGTTGCAGTTTGCTGGTCGTGAACGGCGGAGTCGCATTGCGCCGGCGCTCTTTCTTTTCCGCTGAACGCACGACCCAATCGGCTTTTTCGAGCGCCAGACGGATTTGTTCCGCTTGCTCACCGTCTGTGACTTCGATTTTCTCTTCGCCCTTACCCAGAAAGCGGGCGTCGAATGCCGGGGGCTTAGCGGCGGCGAGATTGGCGTCAATGGTCCAGTATTCTTTTTTCTCGAAGGCTTTGATTTCGCGTTCGCGATCGACAATCAAGCGGAGTGCGACCGTCTGCACCCGTCCGGCGGAAAGGCCGCGGCGGACTTTGTCCCATAAAAGAGGAGAGACTTGGTATCCCACTAGTCGATCCAAAACACGTCTAGTCTGCTGCGCGTCGACCAGATTGCGATCAATGTCGCGGGGATGCTCGAATGCGGCCTTAACGGCGCGCTGCGTGATTTCGTTGAACGTTACCCGACGGATGCGCGCGCCGTCTCCAATATCGTCGGTCTTCGGCTTAGTCTTCTTTCCCTTCTTTTTCTTGCCGGACTCTTCGCCGAGCTCGTCGGCGAGATGAGAGGCGATGGCTTCGCCTTCGCGATCCGGATCGGGCGCAAGGTAGATGTGGTCGGCCGAGAGCGCCAGTTTCTTCAGCTTGGCCAAGACCTTTTCTTTTCCCGGGATGACAACGTATTCGGTTTCGAAATCGTTTTCTACGTCGACACCGAGACTGCTTTTGGGCAGGTCTTTCACGTGGCCGAAAGAAGCATCGACCGTGAATCCCTTGCCCAGATACTTCTGGATAGTTTTCGCCTTAGCCGGCGATTCGACAATGACTAGACCTTTTGACAATGGTTCCTCAGTTTGGCGGTATTGGAATTGAAGCTAGCACGAATGTGTGAGTTGCAACAACTGTGTGGTGTGGCCGTTTCTCAGTTGTCAGTTATCAGTTGTCAGTTAACCGCCTTCACCTTCTGCATCAGGGACGACAACATTCGCTTGACCTCAACTGAAGTCGGTACTCGAGTTCGCTAGCGGACCCCATCGCAATCTGTAGGAAGCGAGCCGTCTCGGTACTACCCTTTCGGCAACAGCCCTCTGCAATATTCATTCCTATTGACCCGGACGAGCGCCGCATCTGGCTTGTCAGACCGTACATCTCTTCCCGACGAAAACTTTGCACGGACCCGTCCGCTTTTAACTGAAGACTGACAACTGATAACTGACAACTAAAAGCTTTTCACAAAATTCTTCCCCGGCATCTGCCGTATCTTCCCATTCAGCTCCAGTTCAAAGAGCGCTGCGAAAATCTCCGAGGACGACATTTCGTTTTCCAGCAATTCGACCAGTTGATCAATGTGTGTGGATTCATCGGCCTTGAGCAATCTGAGAATCTTTTTTTCGTGGGGCGAGGCCACCTCGTCCGGGAATAGAGATGCGGTTTCCGGTTCGTGGGATTCATTCCGCATGGAACTGAGCGCGGCCTGCACATCCGCCGGAAGCTCCTCCCACACGTCTTCCCACGTGGCAACGAGCTTCGCTCCCTGCTTGATCAGCGTGTTCGGGCCCCAGGAATTCTTGTTGGTTACGTTGCCCGGAACAGCGTACACGTCGCGGTTTTGTTCGAGGGCACAGCGGGAAGTAATGCGCGTTCCACTGTATTCCGCGGCTTCGACTACCAGCACGCCGGCGGACATTCCGCTGATGATCCGGTTACGGATGGGAAAGTTTTGTGGGGCCGGGAAGGTTCCGACCGGGAACTCGGAGATCAGCGCGCCGCCGAGAGCCACGATCTGTTCCGCGAGCCGCGTGTTTTCCTTTGGGTACATGACGTCAATTCCGGTGCCGAGCACGGCGACGGTTTTTCCCTTGGCAGCGATGGCGCCGCGATGCGACGCGGTATCGATGCCGCGCGCCATGCCGCTGATGATCACCAGTCCGCGGGCGGCGAGGTCGGTCGAGAGGCGTTCGGCCATGCCGCTGCCGTATGGAGTGGGATGACGCGTTCCGACCATCGCAATGCCGGGTTGGGCTAGTACCTCGACGTTCCCTTTCACGAAGAGGATCACGGGTGGGTCGTAAATCTCCTTCAACCGCGACGGGTATTCAGGATCGCTGAGTGAAATAATCTTGGCGCCGGCCTCGGCCGCCTTCACGCATTCCTGCTGCGCCAATTCGAGCGACTTGCCCGTCGCCAACGATTGCGCGGAAACGGCGCGCATCCCCGTGGCTTCGAGTTCGGTCAGGCTGGCCTGGAAGACGCGCTCGGCCCTGCCGTAGTGCTCGACCAGTTTCTTGATACGCGTGGGGCCCAATCCCGGAGTCAATGCCAGCGCGAGCCAGTAGGTAGATTGGTAAGAACCGGAATTGGGAGCGGCAACGGCCACGTTAGACATATTGGGCACCTGCGCGACCCTAGCCTGCGGCGGAAAACGCTGTCAAGGACGGCGCGCACATTGCGTTTGGTAGAATTCGTAAAGTGATGAGCCGGTTAAAGATATCGTCCATTTCCTACCTGAACACAGCGCCTCTAATGTGGGATTTTGAGCACGGCAACACAGGGGCGGACAAAAATTTTGACATTTCTTATACCATCCCCTCGGCCTGCGCCGAGGCTTTGCGTGCGGGGACGTCCGATATTGGCATCATTCCGGCGGCGGCCTATGCGACGGTCCCGGATCTCGTCATCATTCCGGACGTGGCAATTGCGTCGCGAAGAGCGGTGCGGTCGATCTTGCTGGTTAGCAAAAGACCCGTCGATTCGTTGTGGAAGCAGGTCCGCACGGTTGCGCTCGATACTGCCTCGATGACGTCGGTTGCGCTCACCAAAATTCTGTTTGCAAAATGGCTGGGTGGAGCGCGCGATTATAAGCCAATGGCTCCGGATCTCGATGCCATGCTCGGCGCCTGTGATGCGGCTTTGCTCATCGGAGACCCCGCGCTGCAAGTCGACCGGACGCGTTATTTCACGCTCGATCTGGCGGAAGAGTGGGTAGCGCGCACGGGAAAGTCGTTCGTCTTCGCTTTCTGGGCCATTCGCAAGCAGGCGCTTGCCGGACGCAATGGAGCGGCAATCGCGGAGGTCTTCAAGAAGTCGCGCGATCATGGGCTGTCACCGAAAAATCTTGAAACCATCGCGCAGGAGTGGGCGCCGCGCCTCGGCCTCACCGTCGAGATCGTTCGCGTCTACCTGACGCATAACATCCATTATTATCTCGACCCTCCGAGCCTTGAGGGGCTTGAGCTTTACTACCGCCTGGCCGCGGAAATCGGAGTTCTTCCCCGGGCGCCGGAATTGCAGTTCGTTTAGTATTTGCACCTACCAGCCGCAATCGTGCTCCAATGATGAAGATGCACTTGTTTGCGATCGTCCTGCTCGTCTCGAAAAAGAGCGCCCTGCGATGGTTGGTTCATCTCGGCGGCCCCGGCCTGATTCTGCTGGGCCTCGCCGACAACTCGCCCATCCCTCTGCCGGGTAGTATGGACGCCGCCACTGTCCTGCTGGCCGCCCACCATCGCAACCTCTGGGTCTATTACGCAATCATGGCGACGGCGGGAGCGATCCTCGGCGGTTATCTTACCTACCGCATGGCTCGCAAAGGTGGAAAGGAAACTCTGGAAAAGAGGTTCTCGAAGAAGAAGACCACCAGGGTATATGCGATTTTTGAACGCTGGGGCCTCGCGGCGGTCGCGATCCCGGCTATACTTCCGCCGCCCTTTCCCATCGTGCCCATGCTCTTGGCGGCTGGAGCCATGCAGTACTCAACCAGGAAGTTTCTGGCTGCTCTGGCCGTGGGGCGCGGCATTCGGTACACCATCCTCGCTTATCTCGGGGCGCACTACGGACGGCACATCGTGAATTTTTTCGCGCGCTACTACTGGCAGACGCTTTCCGTCCTGATCGCGTTCTCAGTGCTGGGCGGACTGTACGGCCTGTTTGAATACAAACGGAGACAAAAGCTTGAGGCCACGAAGGCTCCTCGTCCAACATCGCAGACTCGTCGCCGGACAGCCTAGGCGCTCAGCGAAACTAGGGGTGCCTAGGGACATCGTATCCCCCAGAGTCGTTCAAGTAGTAATCCAAGAAAACAGGTGGAAGCAAGCAGAGTTGGAGAGGCCAGCGAGGTTGGAGCTGTTCGACGATCTGCCAGGGGCTGAGATTTTGTTTGTGGGTATTGGGACGAACGAGGTTGAAGTAGAGCTGGTAGGTGAAAGCCTTGGCGAGGAAGTCGCCGCGACTGTGGAACGATTCCAAGTCAAAGAACTCATCTTCGACGAGGCGGTGAACGGTTTCAACATCGCTCTGGAAGGTGTGAGCCGCGGGCGGAATGCGAACATGCTGGCTGTCGCCTAAAGCGGAGGGAAAGCCGGTGGGATGGCCGCGGCGATCGTGGCCACCGATGAACTCGGAACCGTTGTCGGTCTGCCAGACGAGATCGCGAAGGGAGATGCCACAACGATCGAGGTGTTGCTGAATGCGGGCGGCAAAGACGGAGCTGGCGGCCGCAGAACGGCGCTGGGCAAAGGCCCAGAACAGCAAGCCGCTGCGCACCTCGCGGGCGGTGTATTCGACGACGGGGAGATCGAAGGCCTGGGCCTGCGGCCAGTAGCGGGGGATATCGTTGAGATCCTTGGTGTCGGCCGAGATCTGCTGAAAGACGCGCCAAGTGGCTTTGATGTGGGCGAGGTCTTGTTTGCGTTGATATTTGCGTTGCCGTTTTTGCAAGAGACCATGCTGGCGCCAGATGCGCTCCAAGGCACGATGGCTGAGGGGAAGATCGAACTCGCGGATGAGGCGGCGAGCGCCGAAGGTGAACAACTGCCGGCGCAGAGCGACGACCTGTTGTTCGATGTCGGCGGGAGTTTTGCCGGGCTGGTGATGAGGAGCGCGGGAAAGTTCGAGGAGGCCGCGCGGTCCTTGCTGCTGATAACGGCGCAGCCACTTGCGGACGGTGGGGACGGTTGGTTTGGAAAAGACGGGCGGTGGGCTTGATGCCATGCTGGCGAGCGTGAGCGACCAGGCGCAAACGATGGTTGTAAGCACTCTTCATTTCCCGCACCAAGGTGAAGTAGGAGGTGGGCACGGCAGCGGATTGTAATCCCGGTCGCTGGCCTCCCGGCTTTTGCGGAGCCGTCCGGCCAGCTCCCTAACCCGTTTCTCACTCATACATTTCAACAGCGCGAGGGGGATACGATGTGGGTAGGCTCTACCAGCGCTCAGCGAAACTCGCGCCCACCGCCCCTCACCAGCTAAAATAGCCATTACTGTGGGGTGAAGAGGATGTCCCTGACCAAACAGCAAGCTCTGGAGATGTTTCGGTCCGACGATCTGATCGGGATTGGCATGGAGGCGGACGCCGTTCGCCGCAAGATGCATCCCGAAGGCACCGTGACTTACATCATCGACCGCAACATTAATTACACCAACTTCTGCACGGAATATTGCACGTTCTGCGCTTTCTATCGTCCGTTGAAGGGGCCGGCGGCGAAAGAAGGATACATCCTCGATTTCGACACCATCTACGAGAAAATCCGCGAGACCGTGGAACTCGGCGGCACCGGCGTGCTAATGCAGGGCGGCCTGCATCCCGATCTCAAAATCGACTGGCACGAGCGCATGCTGAGTGGAATTAAGCAGCGCTTTCCGAAAATTCACTTGCACTGCTACTCCGCTTCGGAGATCCTCGCGATTGCCGAGTACAGCAATCTCAGCGTCCCCGATACGATTGCGCGCCTGCGCGACGCCGGACTGGATTCGATCCCGGGCGGCGGCGCTGAGATCCTTGACGATGAAGTCCGCTACAAAATCGCGCGCTTGAAATGCCTGACCGCGGATTGGCTGTTGGTGCATCGCACCGCACACCAACTCGGCATGCGCACCACCGCGACCATGATGTTTGGCGTCGGCGAGTCCATCGAACACCGCATCAACCACTTTCAATGTCTTTACGATTTGCAGCAGGAGACAGGTGGGTTTACCGCGTTTATCCCGTGGAGTTTCCAGCCCGCCAACACCGCGCTCGGCGGACGCCGCTGGGATGAAGCCACCGCGGTTGAATATCTGAAAGTGCTGGCGATTTCGCGGCTCTACCTTTCGAATTTTCTGAACGTGCAATCGAGTTGGGTGACGCAAGGATTGAAAGTCTGCCAGATGGGCTTGCGCTTCGGCGGCAACGACGTGGGATCCGTCATGCTGGAGGAGAACGTCGTCCGCGCCGCGGGCGTGAACAACTGCACAACCGAAGAAGAGTTGCGGCGCATCATACGCGATGCGGGCTTCCGTCCGGCGCAGCGGGATACATTGTACCGGCAATATTTTCTGAATTGAATCCCGCGTAGGGACAGCCGCCCTCGGCTGTCCGGCGGGGCGAAGCCCCACCGCTCATTGAGTGCTAAGGATGACAAACGAAGACCCGGACGAGCTGTGCTCGCCTGGACAGCCGGGGCGGCTGTCCCTACGTGAAATTTGAAATGAAGCGCTCACTCGTCCTCGCTCACTTCATCCTCAGCGCCTTCGTGCTTGCGAGCGCGCAGGAGTCCGTGCCTGCCCCGCACGCGTCCTCCATTGCAGGCACGGTAGTGAAGGAACAGGGAAGCCAGCCGCTCAAAAAAGTACTAGTGCAGGTGGTCGCGGAAAACCAGAAAGAAGGTGGAAATTACACTGCCTCGACTGATGCCGACGGCCATTTCCACATTGAGAACGTCGTGCCGGGGCGTTACCGCATCTTCATCGAGAGAACCGGTTTTGTCGGAGTGAATGAGCACGGGCTCAAATCTGACGTCAACGTTTTCACGGTTCAGGCCGGGCAGTCGCTGGAAGACCTGCTGTTTCGAATGTTGCCCACGGCGGTCATCAGCGGCCGCATCACGGACGAAGATGGCGACCCCATGTCTGGCGTCAGAGTTATCGCGCAAAGGAAAAAGCCAGGGAAGTCCACGAGAGAAAGCGTCGGGACCGAGGCGACGAACGATCTCGGCGAATATCGTGTCGCCGGTTTATTTCCCGGCCAGTATTGGATTGTGGCCATGCCCCCGGTGGACTTCCGCGATTACGAAAAGCAAGAAAAATCGTTGGCAGGCGAAGGCCAGCCAGATACCCGCTACGTCAATACATACTATCCAGGAACCTACGATGCCATGCAGGCCTCGGCCGTGACGCTTAAGGCGGGCGACGAAATGCCGGTCAACTTCACGCTGGTGCCGGCGAGAACTTATCGCGTTCGCGGAATCATTACTGGCATCACAGCCGCCCAGAAACCCTCAGTGGAATTATTCTCCAAAGCGGGCGATTCTTACCGGGCGAATGCGAATGAAATAGGGCCGGACGGCCAGTTCGAAGTGCGCGGAGTCGCTCCGGGATCATACGTGGTGCGGGCATCGACCCCCACCGAATCGCAGTCGTTTACGGCGCACCAGGATGTCAGCGTCGTCGCTGCTGATGTGGATGGCGTAAAGCTTACTCCCCTGCCTTCTTTCCCGCTCTCCGGCCATCTGCATATCGAGGCAAGCGCGGCGGCGGATCTCACGCAGTACTCGGCAAACTTGCGCCAAGCCGAATTGCCCGAAGATCCAGGCTTCTTCATGTCTCAGGAATTTTTTGGGACGAACGCTCCAGTCGACCGACTTGGAAACTTCGAGTGGAAAAACGTGACTCCCGGTAACTACATTGTGCAGGTGTACGGAGGCGACGGGCAAGGTTTCTTCCTGAAATCGGCGAAGCTCGGCGAACGAGATATCGCAACCGGATTCACGGCCAGCGGGCCGGCGACGCTTGATCTGGTGGTGAGCACCAAGGGCGGCACGGTCGAGGGAGCAGTCATCTTACGGGAAAAGGAAAAAGATGCGGACACTGATCAGCTGAACAACGACCATCCTGTGGCTAACGCCACGGTGGTAGCCGTGCCCGAGGAAAAATACCGCAAGCTTCCCGATCGCTTCGCGATCGGATCGACCGACCAGCATGGACGCTTTACGATTCGCGGCATAGCTCCGGGCAGCTACACGATCTATGCCTGGCAGGATCTGGAAGATGGCGGCTACCGCGACCCCGACTTTCTGAAGTCCCAGCAAGCGAATGGCACGGCGGTGAAAGTGGAGGAAGGTTCTCATCAGCGGGTCGAACTGAAAGTGAGTCCCGCGGGTGAGGAGTGGAAGTAAACGGTCGTTAGTCTTTAGTCGTTAGTCGTTCGCGCGTTTGCCAACGACTAACGACCAAAGACTAACGACCCACAACCGATCAGGTACAATGCTTGGACTGCTTTCTTCCTTTTGAGTCATGGTCCGGCTGAGTTCATGGATTTGACGCTCACTTCTTCCCCGCTAGCCCTAGCCTTGATCCTTGCCTCCAAGGGCTTGGTGCCCTACCTTCGCCAGCATTTTCTGGACAAGACTTTCCAGGGGCTCTACCAGGTCAATGCGTTCGATCTGGCGCTGCTGATTCCCTATTTCATCGTCTTGATCGTCCTCGCGGCGTACGGCGCGCACCGCTACTGGATGGTCTATCTTTATTACAAGCACAAAAAGAACAAGACGACGGAACCAGCGGCTCATTTCCAGTTCGACGATCTGCCGCGCGTCACCGTACAATTGCCGATCTTTAACGAGCAATATGTGGTAGACCGGCTGCTCGACGCCGTGTGCCGGCTTGACTATCCGAAAGAAAGGCTCGACATCCAGTTGCTCGACGACTCGACCGACGAAACCATCGAGGTCGCCCGCCTATTGGTGGAGCGCTACGCTGCGCTAGGACATCCGGTTACCTACCTGCACCGCGACAATCGTGAAGGCTACAAGGCCGGCGCTTTAGCCGAAGGATTGAAAACGGCGAAGGGCGAATTCGTTGCCATCTTTGACGCTGATTTTGTTCCGCCACCCGACTTTCTGCTGAAGTGCATCCATCACTTCACCCATCCCAAGGTCGGAATGGTGCAGACACGGTGGACCCACATCAACCGAAACTACTCGGTGCTGACCGAGGTCGAGGCCATTTTGCTCGACGGCCATTTCGTGCTGGAACACTCGGCACGCTCACGCAGCGGCGTTTTCTTTAACTTCAACGGCACGGCGGGCATGTGGCGGCGCTGCGCCATTGATGAAGCCGGCGGCTGGCAGCATGACACGCTTACCGAAGACACCGACCTTTCCTATCGCGCCCAGCTCCAAGGATGGAAGTTTGTTTATCTCCAGGACGTCGAGTGTCCGGCCGAGTTGCCGGTGGAGATGACCGCATTCAAGACACAGCAGGCGCGCTGGGCCAAGGGATTGATCCAGGTCTCGAAGAAAATACTCCCCCGGGTGTTAGCGAGCGACGCATCTCGATCTGTGAAAATCGAAGCCTTTTATCACTTGACGGCGAATCTCAGCTATCCGCTGATGATCGTGCTTTCAGTTTTGCTGATGCCCGCCATGATTATTCGTTTCTACCAGGGATGGTTCCAGATGCTCTATATCGACCTGCCCCTGTTCATGGCTTCGACGTTCTCCATTTCCAGCTTCTATCTGGTTTCGCAGAAGGAACTGTTTCCGAAAAGCTGGCTGCGGTCGCTGCTCTACCTGCCATTATTGATGGCTCTGGGAATCGGGCTGACCGTCACCAATACGCGAGCCGTGCTCGAAGCGCTCACCGGCAAGCAGACCGCCTTCGCCCGGACTCCGAAGTACCGCGTCGAATCGAAGAAGGACAGGGTCGGCGCAAAAAAATACCGAAAGCGTCTGGGATGGGTTCCGTGGCTTGAACTTCTGATTGGAACCTATTTCGCGCTGGCGGTCTTTTACGCCATCGACAATGAGAATTACTTCACCGTTCCCTTCCTGCTGTTATTCGTAATCGGTTACTGGGTCACGGGGCTGATGTCACTGCTGCAAGGGCGGTTTGCCGGACTCTCGGTGGGTTCGGAAACCCACACCAAGCCATTCCCAGTCGGAGTTTAGAACATTTCGGGTAGAGCAGTTAGTGTGGGGACGGGCGCCCTCGCCCGTCCAAGCCGAGCACAGCTCGGCAGCTGCCTGAGGTCACGCAACTCTGAATTCGCTGTAGTCAGCGTGAAGCAGCGTCGGAGGGGTACTTGAGATCGACGTTAATCCTGATCTCTTTCTTCACAGGTTTTCCGTCGAGTTCAAAGGGCATGTAGCGCCAGTGCTTCACTGCGTCCACGGCGGATTGGGCAAGCACAGCCGAGCCTTCGACAACGTTGACATCGCCCACCGTTCCGTCCTCCATGACCACCGCGGCCAGAATGACAGTTCCCTCCACGCGCAGCAGACGAGCCTGGGCAGGATAAACCGGCGCAACGCGGTGCAATAGTTGGCCGCCTGTAACCCCTTGCGACACCGGCTCAGAGAGCCCGGGCAACGAATCTTTCGCGGAGACGACTCCACTATTATTGAGAGCGGACTGGTTCGTCGGGCCGGCAGAGATCGATGGCGGCTCGGTCGACGCGGTCTCATCCGAGCGCGGGTCGGAGCGCGAGTCGTTGGGCGATCCAGCCTGCGAGCGGGGGGCGTCGTGCGGGACGGCAACATTACCAGCAACGTCGGCGAGCAAGAGCGATCGATCCCCATGAGATCGATCTGTACGTGATCGATCCGCCTGAGTTTTCTTTCCCGACACCACCACCACCTTGGAGGCGAAATGCACCGGAGTTCCGGCTAACGGCTTTCCGCTGTATGGAAGCAGGGATTCGCCACCAGGATTCGCTTTCCAGACCGGGTCATTGTCGGGAGGATGCTTGCGGGGAGCATAAGCATTGACGGTCGCATTGACGGTTGCGGCGCCACCGGAAGACAGCGTCGTCGCTTGCGTCTTGCCATCCGCTTCATCCGGACCTCGCCGCCCAAGCCAGATCACCAGGGCAAGCAGCGAGATCGCCACCAGGCCGATGGCACCCAGAACAAGTGGTCGCGATCGATCTCCCAGGAAAGCAAGAACCACGTCCCCGACACGATCCGACGCCGGGAACAGGCCGGAAGGCTGCGGCCTCTCAATCGCAGACGGAACCTTCCGTGCGGCCGACGATGCATCATGCGGTTGCGCTGCGCGTGCCCGTTCCGCGAGTGCCGCAAGTTGCTGAAGAAAAGCAATACTCTGTTCGGTAAAGGCTGCCGGTTTGGTCGAAAAAACTTCGAGAACTCCGTTGACCCCGCGCCAGCCCTGAATCGGCAAAACGGCAATCGATCGCAAACCAAGGCTGCGGCAGACTTCCACGTCGACGAGCGGATCATTCTCGGTATCTGTGCAATGCTGAATTTTACCGGTGCGCAAGCACTCCCCCGAGATTCCAGTCTCGGCACTCAACCGCGCACCGAGAGCGGGAGCCGTGTCGCCGCTACGCGCGCGGCAGATCATCGCGCCATCCTTCCACATCGCCAGCGCGGCTCCGGAGGCGCCCGTCAGTTGCCGGGCGGCATCGGTGATGGTCGCGAGCATCGGGTCCAGGCGGTGGTCCCCGGCTGCGATCAGCTCCTTCAGGGACGACAGAGCTGTGCTCTCGTCCAAATTGCCGGATATGTTTCCAGAGCTAACCCCGCTGGAAGAAGTCTCCGACAAAGAATCGCGATCAATAGCATTAGCATTGACGATTTTCCCGGAGCGAAACGGCTTGGATTGAGGCACGACCACGGCTCTCTCTTTGTCAGTACTCTGTCGGTAAGTTCCCGGACAAATCCGGCAAAACACAAGCGGCGCGGGCGATTTGGACGAATTATGAGTCATCTCCGCCCGCCTGTCAAAGAAAAAGACGCGGTGTGTGTCCTTCTGTGTACTTCGCGCAAGTCTCTGATCGGTTGATCTGAAGTTCGGATGGGATTCAGACAGGAAAGAATGGCCTAATCACCCGATGTTCTCTCGCACCAAACTAACCAACAATCGAGTCGCGGGCCGATGCTACCCTGATGGGGCTCTGGTTTCTCGCATGTACCTCCGCAAGAGGATTGCAGGGAACCAATCTCAAGAAGCTTTTACGAACAGTCGAAGCGCTGGCGGATTTGGGGCCCGAACTTACGGCGGACCGCGACTTCCGCCAAACCGCTCGCACCATGCTCACCGCCGTGATGGAAGCGGCGGGAGCGCGCGAGGCCGTCCTGTTTTCGTTCGGCGAACGGCCTTCCTTGCTGACCTCGGTCGATGCCCAGGGATTCGCCCTGCTGCCGGAACCATCGCTGATTCCCCTGCTTCCCCGCCACGTCCACACCCTGACCGCGGCCGTCGGCCCGGTACTGCTCAACAGTTCCACCTACGATGGTTTTCTGAGTTCGAACGGCAATGTCGCGCCGGAACTTTTCAAATGCATTTGCCCGCTGAAAGTTCGGGGAAAGCTCGCCGGAGTGATTGCCCTCGGACGCCGGCCCGGCGAAGCGGCATACGAAGAAGACGCGCTCGACGCTTTTGAAATGTTGAGCCACTACGTGGCGCTGGCCGTTCAGAATCACACCCTCGGCCAGACGCTGGCACAACGCGTTTCCGAAAACCTGCGGCTGCTGGCCTCGCTGCACGGGTTTTACGACAATGCTCTCGAAGCTTTCGCTACCGCCATCGACGTCAAACACGTCAACATTCATGGACACTCGCTGCGGGTCGGCCGCTACTCCCAGGCGATCGGCGAAGCCCTGGGGATGGATCCGAGCGATGTTGGGTCGCTGCGCTCGGCGGGTTATCTGCACGATATCGGCAAGGTAGCCGTCGATAAGCGGCTGTTCGGAAAAGCTTCCAAGCTGAACGAGGAAGAATACCGCGAGATGCGGGACCACACCATCGTTGGGCATCAGATCGTCAGCCACGTGCAGTTTCCCTGGCCGCAGATTCCGGAAATCGTGCGCTGGCATCATGAACGCGGAGACGGGTCGGGCTACCCGGACGGCTTGCATGGCGACGAAATGCCGCAAGCGGTGCGCATCGTGGCCCTGGCCGATACCTTCGACGCCATGACCAGCCTACGTCCCTATCGCGAAGGCCTGTCGATTGGAGCCGCGCTTCAGGAATTGATCCGCATGACACCGCAAAAATACGATGCCCAGGCGCTGCAGGCCTTGCTGATTCAGGTGCGGCGGGACGCGGTCGGAACGAACCGCCTCCCCATCTTTGAGCCTGACGTGATGAACCTCTCGGCCACAGACGTGGACGAATTGGCGTCCACCCTGCAACATAGGATCACCCAAGACCGGGTTATTCTTTCATGAACCTTCGGTAGAGACGGGGCTTGCCCCGTCTCCGGCAGCGAGGCAAATGCCGAGACGCGGCAAGCCGCGTCCCTACGGGACGCCAGAAGCCCGAGCCAAATTCTTCTTCGTGTAAAATTCCACTTTTTCCTCCCGCGCCTCGTTTTGATTCTCGATCCCGATGTAAACTTGAGGCAGTTGCTCAGTTGTATCCATTGGGCGCTGATTTCATCTAATTCGTTAGTACGGCAGCGCCAGCTGATTTGCGAGGAGAGAATTGATGGCTGTCAGTGACCAGTCTGTCGCCACCGGTACACAGCTCGATCAGTTGTGTATCGATACGATTCGCACTCTTTCGATGGACGCGGTCCAAAAGGCGAACTCCGGCCATCCCGGGACGCCGATGGCTCTCGCTCCGGTCGCCTACTGTTTGTGGCAACAGTTTCTGCGCTATGATCCGGAAAATCCGATCTGGCCGAACCGCGACCGCTTCGTGCTCTCCAATGGGCACGCCTCCATGCTTCTGTATTCCCTGCTCCATCTGGCGGGCGTGCGAGAAGTAAGTCCGGAGGGCGAAGTTCTTTCGACCCCCGCCTTGTCGCTCGACGAGATCAAGAATTTCCGGCAAATTGGCAGCAAGACGCCGGGGCATCCCGAATACGGCTTGACCTCGGGCGTCGAGACCACCACCGGCCCGCTCGGTCAGGGCGTCGCGAACAGCGTGGGCATGGCGATCGCCGAACGCTGGCTGGCGGTGTATTTCAATCGTCCGGGATTCGAGCTGTTCAACTACAAAATCTGGGCGATTTGCGGCGATGGCGACATGATGGAAGGAATTTCGTCGGAAGCCGCGTCGGTCGCCGGGCACTTGAAACTTTCCAACCTGTGCTGGATTTACGACAATAATCACATCACCATCGAGGGCAATACCGATCTCGCTTACGACGAAAATGTGGCCGCCCGGTTCGCAGCCTATGGTTGGGATGTTCAGCACGTCCACGATGCCAACGATCTGGTTGCGCTATCCGACGCGTACAACCATGCGCTCGGCGTTAAGGATCGCCCCAAACTGATCATCGTAGATAGCCACATCGGTTTTGGCGCGCCGCACCGGCAAGACACAAAAGAAGCTCACGGCGAAGCGCTCGGCGAAGAAGAAGTCAAACTGACGAAGCGCGTCTACGGCTGGCCGGAAGACGCGAAGTTCCTCGTACCCGACGGAGTGCGCGAAAACTTTCGCGACGTGATGGGCAAGCGCGGGCGGCAATTGAGCGGCCAGTGGAACGCACTGTTCGCCAAGTACAGCGCGCAGTATCCCGATTTAGCCGCTCAATACGGACGCATGCAGCGTTACCAACCTTCCGACGGATGGGATAAGGACCTGCCAGCATTTGCGGCTGACGCCAAGGGACTCGCAACCCGCGATTCGTCCTCCAAGGTCCTCAACGCCATCGCTGAGAACGACCCCTGGCTTATGGGCGGCTCGGCCGACTTGTATCCGTCAACCAAGACGCGACTCACTTTCGACGGTGCCGGCGATTTCGAAGCGGGCAATTACAACGCGCGTAACTTCCACTTCGGCATTCGCGAGCACGCGATGGGCGCAATCGTAAACGGCATGGTGCTATCGAAAATTCGCGCCTACGGCTCGACGTTTCTGATCTTCAGCGACTACATGAAGATGCCGATCCGACTCTCGTCCGTCATGGAAATTCCCTCGATCTGGATCTTCACCCACGATTCCATCGGCGTTGGCGAAGACGGACCGACTCACCAGCCGATCGAGCAACTGATCACGCTGCGAGCGGTTCCCGGGCTGATGACGCTGCGTCCCGCCGATGCCAACGAGGTCGTCGAGGCGTGGAAAGTAATCATGCAACTACGGAAGGAACCGGTGGCGCTGATCCTGACGCGGCAAGCCCTCCCGACCTTCGATCGCACGAAATACAGGTCAGCAGCCGGCCTGGCTCGCGGGGCCTACGTCCTCGCCGACGCGGAAGGTGGTAAGCCGCAGGTGATCCTGATGGCCACGGGCAGCGAGGTGTATCTCTGCATCGACACCTACGAGAAATTGAAAGCGGAAGGCATCCGGGCCCGCGTCGTCAGCATGCCTTCGTGGGACTTGTTCGAGCATCAGGACCAGAATTACCGCGATGAAGTGCTTCCGCCCGACGTCACCGCACGGGTCGCGGTCGAGATGGGTTCGACCTTTGGCTGGGAGCACTACGCGGGAGCCAAAGGGCGCATCATCGGCATGCACACTTTTGGAGCGTCCGCGCCACTGAAGGATTTGCAGAAGAAATTCGGCTTCACTTCCGATGCCGTCCTGCAGGCAGCGCGCGAACTGCTCGGCAAATAACAATGTCGTAGAGACGGGGCTTGCCCCGTCTAGGCAGCGAGGCGGACGCAGCGAAGAAGACGCGCAAGCCGCGTCTCTACGAGAAATTTTAGGAGATGTTTATGAATCCAGTAGAAACGCTTGAGACCGCAAAAGCCGTTAATCCCCTCATCCAGCTTCAGACTTTCGGCCAATCGATCTGGCTCGACTATATCCGCCGCGACCTGCTGAAGGGCGGCGAACTGCAGCGCCTGATCACGGAAGACGGCCTGCGCGGAATGACTTCGAATCCCGCGATTTTCGAGAAGGCCATTGTGGGCTCGACGCAGTACCAGGATTTCCTGGACTCGCTCTCCGGCCGGGCCGACCTCGACGCCAAGAGTCGCTATGAATTGTTGGCGATCCGCGACATTCAGGACGCGGCCGATCTGCTCCGTCCCGTGTACCAGAGCACGAAGAAACGCGATGGCTACGTCAGCCTCGAAGTATCCCCGTATCTTGGGCACGACACCAACGGCAGCATCGAAGAAGCGCGGCGCCTCTGGAAGACCGTGGCCCGCGAAAACGTGATGATCAAGGTGCCAGGCACAGCCGAGGGCATACCCGCGATCCGGCAACTGCTCAGCGAAGGTATCAACATCAACATAACGTTGCTGTTCGCGCAGGGAGTATATGAGGAAGTCGCCGCGGCGTTTATTGACGGAGTTGAGAAATTCGCCGCGACCGGCGGCGACGTGAGCAAGATTGCGAGCGTGGCCAGCTTCTTCATCAGCCGCATCGACTCGCTCGTCGACTCCCTAATCAATGACCAACTCAAGAAAGAAACGGACGCGGCGCGCAAAGCGAAGCTACAGTCGATTCTGGGGAAAGTCGCGATCGCGAACGGCAAGCTGACCTACGAAGCCTATCAGCGAGTCTTTTCTTCTCCGCGCTGGAAAGCGCTCGCCGCCAAGGGCGCGCAAACCCAGCGCGTGCTCTGGGCCAGCACCAGCACGAAGAATCCGAATTACCGTGATGTGCTCTATATCGAAGAATTGATCGGGCCCGACACGGTTAACACCGTTCCTCCGGCGACGCTGGAGGCCTTCCGCGATCATGGCAAGCCGCGCCAGAGTCTCACCGAAAACCTGGACGGTGCGCGGAAAACGATGGCCGATCTGTCCGGCGTTGGCATTGTCATGAAGGACGTAACCGACAAGCTGACCGCCGACGGAGTGAAATTATTTGCTGACGCCTTCGACGAATTGCTGGCGGCGGTCGAGAAAAACACCCAGCGATCGAGTGCGCCCAAGACCAATCCCCAGAGCGCCTCCCTTCCGGCCGATTTGGATGCCGCGGTAAAAAAAAACCTTAACGACTGGCGGGCATCGGGAAAAGTAAGACGTCTGTGGCAGCACGACGCCTCCCTCTGGACCGACGAAGATGAGGCCAAGTGGCTGGGATGGCTCGACGTCACCAACGAACAACTCACCAACGCCGCCAAGCTGAAGGAGTTCGCGGACGAGGTTAAGAGTGCCGGATTCTCCGACATTCTGCTGCTCGGCATGGGCGGATCAAGCCTTTGTCCGGAAGTGCTCGCCCTGACCTTCGGGCAAACGCCAGGCTTCCCGCGCCTGCACATACTCGACTCGACCGACCCGGCGCAAATCCGGAGCGTCGAGAGAAAGATTGACCTCGGCAAAACGCTGTTCATCGTTTCCAGCAAGTCCGGCAGCACTCTCGAGCCCAACATCTACAAGCAATACTTCTTCGAGCGCGTGCAGCAGACGGTGGGCAGCAATAAAGATAACGAAAAAGACAAGGTGGGCAGCTACTTTATCGCCATCACCGATCCTGGCTCGAAGGTGCAACTGGTCGCCGAGCGCGACCACTTCCGCCACATTTTCTACGGCCTGCCATCCATCGGCGGACGCTACTCGGCGCTCTCGAACTTTGGCATGGTTCCCGCCGCGGCGATGGGCCTCGACACCGGCAAGTTCCTCGCACGCACAAAAGAAATGGTCGACGCCTGCCAAGCGTCCGCTCCGGTAGAACAGAATCCGGGAGTGATGCTCGGCCTGATTATAGGCACCGCCGCAAAACTCGGCCGCGACAAGATTACGCTCATCACCTCGCCCGGAATTGGCGACCTGGGCGCGTGGCTCGAGCAGTTGATCGCAGAATCCACCGGCAAACTCGGCAAGGGCATCATCCCGGTTGATCGTGAAGACCTCGGCGCACCGGAAGCATATGGTAAGGACCGCATCTTCGCCTACCTCCGGCTGGAGAGCGCACCCGACGCGGAGCAGGATGCCAAGGTCGCCACGCTGGAGAAAGCCGGACACCCTGTAGTACACATTGCCGTATCCGACATCTACAGCCTCGGACAGGAATTCTTTCGCTGGGAAATTGCGACCGCGGTCGCGGGCTCCATCCTCGGGATCAATGCCTTCAATCAGCCCGACGTCGAAGCCAGCAAAATCGTAACCAAGCAACTCACCTCTGAATACGAACTCACCGGCTCGCTTCCTCCCGAAAAACCGATACTTGAAGAAGCGGGCTTCAAGCTATTCACGGACGATAAGAACGCCGCCGCCCTCGCGAAAGCCGCGGCGGGCGGCGCTTCCGCCGACGGCCCGCTCAAGAATTACCTGCGCGCACATCTGGCGCGTCTTGGCACCGGCGACTACTTTGCCCTGCTTGGTTATGTCGAGATGAATGCGGAGCACGAATCTCTGCTGCAAAGCCTGCGCATGACCGTACGCGATCGCAAACATGTGGCGACGTGCCTCGGCTTCGGACCGCGTTTTCTGCACTCCACTGGACAAGCTTACAAAGGCGGCCCCAACAGCGGCGTGTTCCTGCAAATCACATGCGACGATGCCCAGGACTTGCCGGTTCCCGGACAGAAGTACACTTTCGGAGTAGTAAAGGCAGCACAGGCTCGGGGCGACTTCCAGGTTCTGGCAGACCGCAAACGCCGGGCGCTGCGCATGCACCTCGGCAAAGACGTGAAAGCAGGTCTCACCAAACTCACAGAGTTGGTAAAAGAGGTTTTGTAATCGAAGATCGTGTGGTGACGGGCCTCTGGCCCGTTCAGACCAGTCAAAATTAAGGAGCACGAATGCAACTGGGAATGGTAGGTCTGGGGCGCATGGGTGCCAACATGACGCGGCGCTTGATGCGTGGCGGTCACACGATGGTTGTGTCCGATCTCAGCGCCGAGGCCGTCAAGGGTATCGCCGGCGAAGGCGCGGTCGCCTCCTCTTCACTTGACGACCTGGTCAGCAAACTGAACGCGCCACGCGCCGCGTGGATCATGGTACCGGCGGGCGATCCCACGGAAAAAACCGTGCAGGCTCTCATCAGCACCATGCAGGCGGGCGACACCATCATCGACGGCGGCAATTCATACTTCAAAGACGACGTTCGCCGCGCCAAACTCTGCGCCACGAAGGGCGTACACTACGTCGACGTCGGCACCAGTGGCGGTGTCTGGGGACTGGAGCGCGGCTATTGCATGATGATCGGCGGTCCGAAAGAAGCCGTCCAACGCCTCGACCTAATCTTCAAAACACTAGCGCCGGGACGCGGCGACATCCCGCGCACTCCGGGGCGCGAGAAAATGGCTGGTAGCGCCGAAAACGGCTACATTCACTGCGGTCCGTCCGGCTCCGGCCATTTCGTAAAGATGGTCCACAACGGCATCGAATACGGAATGATGCAGGCCTACGCGGAAGGCTTCGACATTTTCAAGAATGCGACGAGCAAGGAACTTCCGGAAGATATCCGTTACGATCTCAACCTGCCTGACATTGCCGAGGTCTGGCGTCGTGGCAGCGTGGTAAGTTCATGGTTGCTGGACCTGACGGCAATGGCGCTCACCGAGAATCCCACGCTCTCCGAGTACAGCGGGTTCGTACAGGATTCCGGCGAAGGCCGCTGGACGATCCAGGCGGCGCTCGACGAGGCGGTTCCGGCCGAAGTGCTGACCGCGGCCTTGTACACGCGCTTCCGTTCGCGGCAGGATCACACATTCGCGGAGAAGATGCTCTCCGCTATGCGACAGAAATTCGGTGGTCACGTAGAACCGAAAGCGTCTGCGAAGAAGTCATAAAGGCCGTTCGGGCAAGGAGCTTCGGGCACTTGCAAGCGGATTTTGGGATAGCTCGCAGCCCGTAGCTCTCTATCGCGAGGAACAATGGCTCAAACAGAAGTTCTGCCGGCAACAACCAAACCGCGGGTCGGGCGGACGGGAGATCCGTGTGTCATGGTGATCTTCGGCTTTTCCGGCGACCTGACGCGCCGGAAGCTGATTCCCGCTCTCTACAACCTCGCCAGCCAGCAATTGCTGTCGCGCGAGTTCGCCATCATCGGCGTAGGGCGCAGCGCCATGAGCGATGATGACGCGAGGAAGAAGATCACCGAAGGCTTCAAACAGTTCGCCACCGGCCCCATCGATGCCGAATTGTGGGAATGGTTTGTCCGTCGCATAAGTTATGTAAGTGGGAATTTCGACGATCCCGCTACTTACGAGAAGTTGAAAGAAACCCTTGCCAAGGTCGACCAGGAGCACAACTCCCACGGCAACTATTTTTTCTATCTCGCCACCGCGCCCAACTTCTTCGGCGACATCGTCGAACGGGTTTCGAAAGTCGGCCTGATGAAGGAAGAAAACGACCACTGGCGGCGCGTGATTATCGAGAAACCCTTTGGCCACGATCTTGATTCCGCCAAGGTCTTGAACAAGCACCTCTTGAACGTCGCTTCGGAATGCCAGATCTACCGCATCGATCACTATCTGGGAAAAGAAACAGTCCAGAATATTTTGGCGCTCCGTTTCGCAAACGGAATCTTCGAACCGATCTGGAATCGCCGCTACATCGACCACGTCCAGATCTCGGTCGCCGAAACCGTGGGCGTCGAGAAACGCGGCAGCTACTACGATGGAGCGGGCGCCCTCCGCGACATGGTGCCCAACCACATCATGCAGCTCATCACTCTCACCGCGATGGAACCGCCGATTTCGTTCGAGGCGAACGCGGTGCGCGACGAGCAAGCCAAAATCCTTCATGCCATCCAACCCTTCAGTGCCGAGGACGTGCTCAGCAAAACCGTCCGCGGGCAATACGGAGACGGCGCCATGGACAATGAGCGCGTGCCCGCCTACCGCTCCGAAGAGGGCGTGCCCCCGGATTCGCGCACCGAAACTTTCGTCGCCATGAGGCTCCTGATTGACAACTGGCGCTGGGCGGGAGTTCCCTTCTATCTGCGCACCGGCAAGCGGCTGCCCGGACGCCATACGCATGTCGTGATTCAGTTCCGGCGCGCGCCCTTCATGCTGTTCCGCGAAACTCAGGTCGAAAACATGATGCCCAACCAATTGGTGCTGCACATCCAGCCGGAAGAAGGCATCTCGCTGCGCTTCGCCGCCAAAACTCCCGGACCCACGATGCAACTCGGCGAAGTGAATATGGACTTCGCCTATGCCGACTATTTCGGGCTCACTCCTTCGACCGGATACGAACGCCTGCTGCATGACTGCATGATCGGCGACGCCACGCTGTTCCAGCGCGCCGACATGGTCGAGGCCGGTTGGAGCATTGTCAATCCCGTACTCGACGTGTGGAAGGCGCTGCCTCCGCGTAATTTTCCCAACTATCCCGCTGGAACCTGGGGCCCGAGAGAGTCCGACGAGCTGATGGAACGCGATGGCCGGCGCTGGAGAAATTTCGAAAAATGAGACGAAATTTGTAATTTGTGATTTGTAATTGGTAATTTGAAAAATTACAAATTTCCAATTACCAATTACAAATTCCCTATGCCTTCGACTCGGACCATCGAAGTCCTCGCCAGCGCGGCCGATCTTTTTCACGCTGCGGCTGAAGAATTCGTTCGCGTGGCCCGCACTGCCATCGGCGCTCAGGGACGATTCACGGTGGCGCTCTCCGGTGGCTCGACTCCGAAAGCTCTCTATTCCCTGCTGGCCACCAATTACGCCGGCTTCGCCTGGAACCGCATTTTCTTATTTTTCGGCGACGAGCGTCACGTCCCTCCCACCGACCCCGAAAGCAATTATCGGATGGTGAATGAATCGTTGCTGACGAAGATTGCGATTCCAGCCGAGAACGTCTTTCGTGTGCCCGCCGAGAGTCCCGATGCCGCCGCCGCTGCGTCAGAATATGAGGCCCAGCTCCGCCGCTTCTTTGAAATCAAACCCGGCGAATTCCCGCGCTTCGACCTCATTCTTCTTGGCCTGGGTCCCGATGGCCACACCGCATCGCTCTTCCCCGATTCTCCCGCGCTGAATGAGGAGTCGCGGCTGGTGGTCGCCAACTGGGTTGCGAAGTTCAACGCTCACCGGATCACCTTCACCTTCCCCGTGCTCAATCGCGCCGCCGAAGTGATGTTCCTGGCCAGTGGCGCGGACAAAGCCGACATGGTGCGCCAGGTTCTAGAGGGCAAGAACACGCCTCCACTGCCGTCGCAAAGGGTGCAGCCATCCGACGGAAAATTGTTGTGGATGCTCGACGAAGCCGCAGCGGCAAAACTAACTCGCTGAAATCCACCTCTCCCGAGTTCCTATGGAAATGCGGAGGTGTTTACCAGTTTAGTACCCCACCCCCTCCCCCCTGGTCTCCTGGAATCATTGAGTTAGCGGG